>Ga0308397_1000473_pt1 | contig 28167 bp, 23 predicted proteins | sample Hotspr20SampleT8_FD_202356 | JGI IMG/M metagenome (GOLD analysis project Ga0308397, IMG submission 202356) | Hot spring phototrophic mat microbial communities from Mushroom Spring, Yellowstone National Park, Wyoming, United States - 20051001_T8 ...
TTTCACTGATGGACAAGGAACGCTCGCGTTGGCGCTGTTTCAGCCCGCTAGTGAGCAAGTGACGCTCCCAGTGGGGCAGAAATGCTTTGCAAAAATCATCGACATCACAAAATAATTCGAGTAAACTGGTGAGGGTCTCCTGAGGTTTCAACTTGTTTTGTAGGGATATAAGTTTACTACCTTTTGGAGACCCTTGCCTTATCCCGAATTCACGTTTTATAGATTATACTGGATCACAGTCAGGTTATGGAGACGGATAGGGCGGAGATGTAGGATGAGGTGGATGCGATGGGGGTGGTGGATAGGGTTCCTTGAGATATTCCTCATCCCCAACCTCCCAGCTTAGGATATAATTTGGGCAAGGAGTTCCCCGATGCTTATTCATTCTGCTTCACAACTGTTGACCCTGGCCGGCGGTCCTCAGCGCGGGCATGAGCTGGGGCAGTTGGGGATCATCCCCAATGGGGCTGTGCTGATCCGCAACGGCATTATTGAAGCGGTGGGCAAGAGCGATGAGTTGCGCGCTGCCTATCCCGATGAACCCGACTTCGATGCCCTTGACCGGGTGGTGATGCCAGGCTTTGTGGACCCGCATACGCATGTGATCTGGGCCGGCGACCGCGCCGCCGAATTCGAGATGAAGCTCCAGGGAAAGACTTATCTGGAAATTCTGGCTGCTGGTGGCGGCATCCTCTCCACCGTGCGGGCGACCCGCAGCGCTTCACTCAACTCATTGCTTGACCAGACTCGCTTGCGCCTGTGGACGATGTTTGAACATGGCACGACCACCGCTGAAGCTAAAACGGGTTACGGTCTGAAGACGGCTGTTGAATTGCGTTTGTTGCAGGCTTTGATCGCCCTCGACCGCGAAGGCCCGATGGAGCTGGCCTTTACTTTCCTAGGCGCCCACGCCATCGCTCCCGAATACAAAGATCAGCCCGAGCAGTACACGGAATTAATTTGTGAGACAATGTTACCCATGCTGAAGGAGTGGTGGCCGAACCACGCCCCGCAATCTCCCCTGCCGTTTGTGGATGTCTTTTGCGAAAACGGGGCGTTTAATTTGGAGCAATCGCGGCGCATCCTCAGCACCGCCAAAGCGCTCGGTTTTCCGCTCAAAATTCACGCCGATGAATTTGGCAATCTGGGCGGCGTCCCGTTAGCGGTCGAATTAGGCGCGGTTTCGGCCGATCATTTGGTGCTTACCTCAGATGAGGATATCCGCCTTTTGGGGCAAAGCGATACGGTGGCAGTGGCTTTGCCCTGCACCCCGTTTGGTTTGGCGGAGAAAGATTACACCCCTGCCAGGAAAATTCTCGACGCCGGCGGCATCCTCGCCATCGCCACGGACTTAAACCCCGGCACAGCCTGGTGTGGCAATATGCAGTTTGCCATTGCTCTGGCGTGCCGCTATATGGGGCTTACCCCTGCCCAGGCCATCGTTGCAGCAACCATCAACGCCGCAGCCGCCATCCAGCGCGCCGACCGAATCGGCTCCATTGAGGTTGGCAAACAAGGTGACTTGATTGTCCTCGATGTGGATGACTATCGTCATCTCGGTTATCGCTTCGGCACCAATCTGGTCAAAGCTGTCATCAAGAAAGGTCGCCTGTATCCGGTCTAATCTTGCGGGTATTGGGCAGCAGACAGGTTATGTGGAGCCTGGAGACCTTACAGCGCTGGTATGATCCAGCCGATCCTGTGCATGGCGTTGAGCATATTTTGCGCGTGGTTGCTCTGGCGGAGAAAATCGCTGCCGGCGAAGGAGCTCAGATGGAAATCGTGCGCGCCGCCGCTTATTTGCACGATGCGGTTGATCGGGAGAGAGCCACGGTCGTCTCGCGCAAAGATCATCATCTTGCCGCCGCAGAGCTTGCCGCCCAGGTGCTGAAACAGGCAGGTTGGAGTGAGGCGCAAATTGCCGCCGTGCAACACTGTATCCGTTCCCATCGTTTTCGCCATCCTGAGGAAGCTCCGCAAACGCTGGAAGCCAAAGTCGTTTTCGATGCCGACAAACTGGATGCGATTGGGGCAATTGGGGTGGCGCGGGCAATTGCCCGGGCTATCCAGAAAGGGATGCCAGTTTATACCCCACCCTCGTCTCTTTTTCTGGAAAAAGGTGTTTTAGATAAAGGTGAAACGCATAGCGCCTACCATGAATACTGGTTCAAATTACGCCATTTGAAAGAGCGGCTGTTCACTCCAACTGCGCGTCAGCTTGCCGTCGAGCGTCAGGCGGTGATGATTAACTTTTTCGAAGCCTTACAACGCGAAGCGCAGTTATTTATTGATTCGCGTTTGCCATTGGAGGAAAGGAGAGAAACCCATGAAAACCCTCAGGAAAGAATGGATGGGGATGCTGGCAGTAATCTTGCTCGCCTCGCTAGCTTGTAGCCTTTTTGCGCCTCCTGCTACGCCGCAACCGGAGGCAATCTACACCGCGGCGGCGCAGACAATGGAAGCCCAACTCACCCAGACAGCTTTTGCCGGCCTGATCGGCAGCTTAACCCCACCACCGGCAACGCCTGCGTCGGTGGAGGCTTCTCCCACCTTTACCGAGCAACCGCCAACCGCTACTGAACCTCCGACACCTTTGCCGCCAACTCCCACCAACACCCAGGTTTGCGATCAGGCTCGCTATATCAAAGATGTCACCGTGCCGGATGGGACGAAATTTGCCCCTAACCAGACTTTTACCAAAACCTGGCGGATTCAAAACACGGGCACCTGTACATGGTCGGGCTACAGTTTGGTATTCGATAGCGGCGATGCGATGGGCGGGAGCGCTTCGATCCCGATTGGCACGGTCAATCCTGGTCAGGAGATCGATCTCTCGGTCAACCTCACCGCGCCCGCTGCGGAGGGAAAATATCGCGGCTACTGGCGGATTCGCAACGCCAGCGGCGTATTATTGCCGGTCATTGGTGGTTATCAGGGCAAATCATTCTATGTTGAAATCCGCGTTGTCCTGCCCACGCCGACAGCGGTTGTTTCGGCGGGCTTTGATTTTTACAGCCGTGCCTCAGAGGCAGAGTGGATAAGCTGTGGTTCGCCCTGCACCGGCGGCACGGTGTTGGCTTTTGGCGGCTCGGATAGCGATCCCAATGGCTTTGTCGTCTATCGCGATGGCTATAAACTGGAAGACGGTTCTTCCCCGGCCAAAATCCTTGAAACCCACCCCATGTGGGTCGATGATGGCGTGATCTCCGGCTTATTCCCGCCTTATACCGTGGTCGCCGGCGATCGCCTGCGCGCCAGATTGGGCTTTCTAGCCAAAGCGGATGGCACTTGCGGCGTGGGTAATGTCAGGCTCCAAATCAACTACAAAGAAGGGGGCACCCTCCACCCGCTGGGTTCGTGGACGGATACCTGCGATGGCAACCTGATCAATGTCAACATTGACCTGACGCCGCTGGCCGGCAAAACGGTACAATTTGCCCTGGTTGTCCTGGCAAATGGCTCTTCTGCCCAAGACTGGGCAGTTTGGGTAAATCCTCGCATTGAACCCTAATACTTTTCTCTACAGAGGTACAACATGGTTGAACAAAATCTCCCCCTGGTCATTCTCACCCACTCCCTGCCGGCCGAATGGCTGGCAAAGCTGGAAGGCAAGTGCCGCATGGTTGTCGGTCCCTGGGATGCCACCCACTTCGATCCGGCTCTCGAACCCTATCTCGCCGAAGCTGAGGGGCTGTTTTGCCTGCTGACCATTCCGGTAAAAGACGATCTTCTTAGACGTGCACCCAGGTTGCGCGTGGTCAGCAATATGGCTGTCGGTTACGATAACATTGACGTTGCCGCCTGTACGGCGCGGCGCATCCCGGTCGGAAATACGCCAGGGGTCTTAACCGCTGCCACGGCCGACTTAACCATGGCGTTGTTACTGGCTGCGGCGCGCCAAATTCCGCAAGCCAGTCGCGATGCTCGCGAGGGACGCTGGATTACCTGGTCGCCGGCGGGATGGCTGGGCGCGGACTTGGAAGGCGCGACACTCGGCATTGTCGGGATGGGCAAGATTGGCCGCGCAGTCGCTCAACGGGCAAAAGGGTTTGGGATGAAATTCCTCTATACGGACATTCCCCTGCCGCCAGAGGTGGAAGCTGAACTCGGCGCAACCCGCGTTGAGCTGCCGGAACTGCTGCGTCAAAGTGATTTCGTGACTCTACACGTCCCTCTCACGCCGGAGACGCGGGGTATGATTGGGGAAGAGCAATTACGCCTGATGAAGCCTCACGCCATCCTCGTCAACACCGCCCGCGGACCGGTTGTGCAGATGGACGCCTTGCTGAAAGCTCTGCAAGAAAACTGGATTGGCGGCGCCGCTCTGGATGTGACCGACCCTGAACCCTTGCCCCCTGACCATCCGTTGTATGATCAACCGAATTGTCTGATTGTGCCCCATATCGGCTCCGCAACCCGCAACACGCGCCGGCGTATGGCGGAACTGGCGTGCGAGAATTTGCTGGCCGGCCTGGAAGGACGCCGCTTGCCCCACTGCGTTAACCCCGAAGTGTACGAGCGGGTATGATTGTCAAGGTGGTCTTGTTTGGCATCTTTCGTGAGAAACTGCCGCCTCAGGCGCGCGGGCGCACAACTCTAGAACTCCATGAAGGGAGCCCGTTGCGGGCGGTGTTGGAGCATTTTAACCTCCCCCCAAATGCTGCCTGCGCAGTGAACGGTCAACTGGAAGCCGATCGCCAGCGCATTCTCCAGGATGGCGACGAAGTGCAGGTCTTTCGTCCGGCCGGAGGCGGGAGCGCTTGAATTCAGCCTTCGCGGGTAGCCATCACCAATCCAAGGCTGATCAAGGCCCCACCCAGATAAAACAGGTTACTCAACGTTTCGCCGAGCAGAAGGGCGCCTAACAAGGCGCCCACCAGCGGCTGGGCAAATAAGGTTAACGAGGCGATGCCGGCTGGCAAAGTGGCAAAGGCGGTGTTCCATAGAAACATGGCCAGGGCGGTGGAAATGATCCCAAGGTATAAAATCCCGGCGATGACCATCCAATCGATCCTTCCTATGCCGATTGCCTTCCATTCCCAGAGCGAAGCTGGCACGGTGATCCATAAACCACCCACAAAAGCAACCAGACTGACCCGTAAAGGTTCCAGATTGCGGGTGACGAGGCGAATCAATACCGAGTAGAGCGCCCAGGTGATGGCTGCTGCAACCAGACTGAGGTTGCCCCAAAAGGTATCGGGCGATAGGCGCGCCGTGCCGGGATCGACAACGATCAGTGCTCCCAAGCTCGAGACGGCGAAGGCAATGAAGTGGCGCAAAGTCATTTTTTCCTGCAAGAGCCAGACCGCAAACAACAGCACAAAAGCCGGGGTTGAAGCCGTGATGAGCGCTCCATTGGAGGCATTCGAGAGTTTGGTGCCGACGAACTGAAAGCCGATCGAAATGCCATAGCCGACCACGCCAACGCCCAAGACCTGCCACCATTGGCGGCGGTTAAAACCCAGACCACCCCGCCAGCGGACGATCAATCCCAGTACCAGAATGCCCAGCAGCAAGCGCAGGGTGAGCAGAGAAAACGGTGGAATGACCTCTAAGACCACCTTGCTGACCACGTACATACCGCCCCAGATGGCTGAGGCGCCGAGGCCGCTGAGCAAGCCGAGTTTCTTCATGGCGCCTGACCGACAAGGGGAAGATGAGCAGTGTAAAGCGGTAGTTCTAATACGGCCTGAATAGCTTGCCAGGCATCAATTCGTCCCCAGCCATAGGTGTTATTTGGAATCTGGCTGCCTGGCACACCGCCGCAGCTTTCAGATGTGGTTTTGGGGACGGCGGTCATGCGGATAGTCTCCTCCAGAAAAGTTACGTTTCCTTGCAAGTATGGACGGGCAGAGATCAGCAGTGCTGCCAGTCCGGCCACGTGCGGAGCAGCCATGCTGGTGCCGCTCTTATAGCCATATCCTGAACCCGCCACGCTGGAGCGAACGCTCACACCCGGCGCAACCACTTCGGGCTTCAGACGGTTACTGCCATCACGCGTGACCGGGCCGCGGCTGCTGAAATTGGCGATCGTATCCGCACTATCGGTCGCTCCCACCGTCAGCGAGGCGGCATAGATGGCAGCCGGGTCGCTAATCGTACCACACTCGGGACCTTTGTTTCCTGCCGATTGCACGGTCAGGATACCGGCGGCGCGCACCGCTTCGACCACGCTTTTGAGCACATTCGGATCGGTGCAGCCTTCTGCTTCCGGGCAGGACCAGGAGTTGCTGATCACGTCGGGCGCCAGGGTTGGATCGGGGTCGCTGCCATCGATGCGGGTTGGGGCGATGAACCATTGAAAGCATTCGGTGTAGGTTGCCGGTGTACCCCAGCCGTGATCCATGTTGCGGCAGCCGATCCATCTGGCTTTGGGCGCCATACCGATCTGGTTTGTCCCATCCTGGCCGACCATCGTGCCCATGGTGTGGGTGCCGTGGCCATTGTCGTCACAAGGCTCAGGGGAATCATAGGGACAATTGGTGGCCCTCGCCCCCAGCCCCGCTCCCATGGGGAGAGGGGAGTCAGCCCTCACCCCCAACCCCTCCCCCACAGGGAGAGGGGAGTCAGCCCTCACCCTCAACCCCTCTCCCACAGGGAGAGGGGAGTCAGCCCTCACCCCCAACCCCTCTCCCACAGGGAGAGGGGAGTCAGCCCTCACCCCCAGCCCCGCTCCCATGGGGAGAGGGGAGTTAGCCCTCACCCCCAGCCCCGCTCCCATGGGAAGAGGGGAGTCAGCCCTCGCCCCCAGCCCCGCTCCCATGGGGAGAGGGGAGTCAGCCCTCACCCCCAACCCCTCCCCCACAGGGAGAGGGGAGAAGGCTCTCACCGGAAGAGAGGCGGAGAGTGGGGCGTGAATGGCGTCATGCCAGTTGTAATCATGGTTGGCTTGACTGCCATCCCAGCCGCGATAGGCGTTTTTGAGCGCCGGATGCTGCCAGTCGTAGCCGGTATCCTGCCCGCCGATCACTGCGCCTTGTCCCTCGTAGCCCAGTGCCCAGACGTCATCGGCGTTGACTTGCTGGAGATTCCATTCGAGCCCATCTGCTCCCTGATGAGCTGAACCGTCTATCCTGGGCGGCAAGGTTAATTGAACGATTGGGTTGGCAACAATGCGCGCCACCTCGCGCCGCCGCGCCAGGGCAAGAACATCGTTAAGATCACCCCGCACCCAGATCAGGTTGGCTACCCAATACGAACGATGTGGAATGCCTCGCTGACGCAATTGTTCCAGCAACGGCGCTTGCGTGTGCAGAGCCACGGCTGTCAACTGCTGATAGACATACCAGCCTTTTTCGTTCTTGGTTGACAGGGCTTCGGCTCTGCTCAGGTCAGCTTGTTCTTTCAAGAAGACCAGAAATTCGGTCTGTCCTCCTTGGGCGGTTTGCCAGACCCAGGAGTCGGTTTTGGCGCGCCAGTTTGCAGCCTCGAAATGGGCATTGGCAGTCTGCCTGACATTCCCAAGCCAGCCAATGGTGCACAGGAGAGCCAGTAGAAGCCCGAAAAGAATGCGTTTTTGCACACCGAAGTGGCTTGGTGAGGCAGGCTTTGAAAAAATTTCGCGGCTTTTTTGCATACCTCCGACCTATAAGCGCAACAAGATTTTGATTTCCGGCAAAGCCAGAACGACCAGGATCACCATTCCTAGCCCGCCGGCAAGAATCGCCATGGGAAGCGTAGCATGACTCAGGGTGAAAATCAAGGTCGGCATGGCGGCACAGAGCGCGGCGGCAATCAGCGCCCGTCCCAGTGTGTTGCCCATGAGCCAGCCTGGTTGGCGTTGGCGATGCAGCAACCCCCACAAGACAAACGCCTGACCGCTGAAAGCTACCACATTTGCCAGGGCGATGCCGGGCGCACCAAGCGGGCGATAGAAGAGCATGCCGAGCAGAAGATATGCCAAGCTGGTCAAAGCGGCGCTGATCAGGGGGGTGCGGGCATCCTGTTGGGCATAGAACGCCCGCATGGCTACTTCAAGCAAAGCATGTCCCAATAAGCCCAGCAGATAGACGCGCGCCGTCCAAACCACCAGGGTCTCACCGTCATTGCCGAAATTGAAAATCGTAACCGCTGGGCGGATGATCACAATCAATAAAGCCATCAAGGGGATCGTCAGCGCCAGGATCACCTTCAGGCTTTTCTCTAAAGTTTGCTGAAAGGCCTGGCGATCCTGAAGGACAGCCTGCTCGGCAAGGGTGGGGAGCAGCACCGTACCCAAAGCCGTGCCGATCAACGTTTCTGGCACTTGAAAAAAGAGCCAGCCATACGCTAAAGCGGTGATCGATCCAGGACTGAGACGGGATGCTAGATTGTCCTGGGCAATAAAGGTGAGTTGAATGAACAGCATGGTCAGGACCCGCGGCGCCATCAGGCTGAGACTTTTCAGCACCATCGCATCCTTTAGCCCCAGCCCCCCATGCCAACGAAAGCGGTAGCGAATCAAGCCTGGAATCTGGATGAGGAGATAAAGAAAGGCGCCTAAAATCGTGCCAGAGACCAACCCATAGACTCCCCAGCCGAGCGCAGGCAATCGGAGTCCTGGCAATTGATAGCCAGATTGAGGAGCTAAAAACACCACACCAACCAGTCCGCCCAAATCGTATAAGCTAAGGGCAATGGCTGGCAGCCAGAAATGCTGATTGGATTGTAAGCCGGCAACCGCTAGCCCGCCCAAGGAGAGCAACAAGGTTGCGATTAAATTCAAGCGCATCAAATTCACCACCACGCCTTGCTGTTCGAGCGAAAAGCCAGGTACGATGCCCACTTGTGAACGCACCAGTTGATCGGCAAACAGGGCGATGAGCAGGGAGAGCGAGGCGGTCACCAGAAAGAGCAAATTCAGCACATATGAAAAAACCCGCCAAGCGGCTTCTTGCCCCGCTTTCTGGCGAGTCTCGGTCAGGACGGGGATAAATGCCATGGCCAGCGCGCCGCCAGAGATGAGCATAAACAACAAATCGGGCAGATTGTTGGCGGCGTTATAGGCATCAAGCTCGGCGGAAAGTCCAAACTGGCGCGCCACCAAAAAATGGCGCGCAAACCCTAAGACTTTTTCCAGCCCAAAGAAAACGGCGACGATGAGCGTGGAGCGGGCGATATGCTTCACTGTTCCAGTTCTTCGAGATAAGCTCGAATGCTCGGGACGGCCATCAGGCGGTCATAGAAAAAGGCGTTTACCAAGGTCATCAATTCGGCTTGTGCTTCCAACACTTCCTGTTCGCGCTCACGGCTCGGGTCGTTGATCAGGGTGCGCAGGCGGAGCAGACGGCGGACAATCTCTTTCTCTTGGGCGCCTTCTAAGGCATCAATGGCACCTAAGATCAGTTCGTCGAGCTGTTCGGTGATCGTCTCTTTGTTGATCTCAGAATCGTCGCTGGAGGCTTCATCTACGGTGCGCACCAGGGAGCTGATTTGATACAGAATCGTCGCCGGCTCATCAAACAATTCCCGTAGATAGCCAGCCTCGCTATACAATCCTTTCAAACGAAAGACGTTGTACATCCGTTTGGCAGCTTTGCCGTAGTTGGGCGATTTGGTAACGTACTTTTTGACTTCCTGTTCTAATTGCTCTACATATTGATCCATGGCGTCCGCCGCGACCTGTTTGGCGAGCTTGGTGAACAGCGGAATTGACTCGGCTTCTAGATAGACTTCCTGAAAATAGGGGTCAAGTTGCCCATCGAGGGGGACGATTGTCCCATCGGGGCTTTCCCAGGTGACATCGAGGTTGTTGCTGGCGTTCGCCAGTTGCCGGCGGGGTGGGCAGGCAACCACCCAATCCAGCTTGGTCCAACCGGGCTCTTGCGCCATTTCCTCCCAGGAGAGCGCTACGGAATTTCCCTCCTGATCCTGAACCAACACCTGACCGGCCTGGACATCCGCCAGGCTCCAGGAAATCGGCGCGCCTTTCTTGACCGGCTTGCCCTGGCGCAATCCATCGTAGGGATAACTACCTAATTTCGCTTCAATAAAGCGGTAGGTTTCTCCGCTAGCGGTATTGAGAATCTTTTGGCGCAAGATTTCCCCTAAGATGCGGCAGGCTTCGGCTTTGCTTGGGGCTTTGATGTTGACCCGCTCGAAGTAATCGCAATCACCGGGATAGGTCTGAATTTTGGATTGGGCTGCCGAGCCGGAGAGCGCTAAGGCGGTCTCCACCACGCCGGGCTGATCGGGGATTTCGACGATCTGTCCCACCTGACGAAAATGGGCCAGATCTTCGGCGGTGAAATCCAGTAAACTGATTTTATGTCCGTAAACGCCGTGTTTGGCGTCTACACTGATCTCGTCACTCTGTACGGCTGCCATCGCGGTTAGCCATTGCAGGGCTTCTTCTTCATCGACTTCTACGCCCAGGCGTTTGGCGGATTCAATAATGCGGTTCAACTCTTCTCTAGGGGAAAGGGACGGGTTCATAAGTCTCTCTTTCGATGGGAAACCGGAAACAAAAAACTGCCAGAAGGGATGCCTCACCACTGGCAATTATACTGCATTGGGAAACCAAAGACACCTGCGCAGTCAGTTGAGCATTCGGAAGAGAGCGTTTTGGCTTTGTGCGCTCTGGAATGCTGGATGATCTCCCAGGGTAACGGCAAGGTTTGGCAGAAAACCTCTTAGCTCTCCTGGATCAACTTGCGCAAAGCGGCGCCAAACTGCTCGATTTCGCGCACCGTGTTGTAATGCACCGGTCCGACCCGCACCATCCCACCATCTTCTTCGACTCCCAGGCGAGTGGTGACTTCCAGAGCATAATAATTGCCATCCCAGACGTAAATGCCGGCTTTGTCGAGTTCCTCTGCTATCCGTCGGGGATGCCAACCCTTGAGACGGAACGCCACGGTGGGAACCCGTTCGTTCAAGCGGTGCAAATCGCGGATGCCGTAGATCGTTACGCCAGGGGTCTCTTCGAGGGTTTCCAGCAAAGCTCGCCCCAACCCTTCTTCATAGGCGCGAATGGCTGTCATGGCTTTCTTTAGACTCAGGCGTCGTCCCTGATACTTGTTTGCAAGCTCGGCTTCAAAGCCCGCACCGTATTCTTCACCCAGTTCTGCGAGGTATTCGAGGGCGCCTAAGACGCCGGCAATCCCTTCGTGATTCAACGTGCCGGTTTCGAATTTTCCGGGTGGCGCTGATGGGGCAGGGCGCACTTTATAGGCGAACAACGCTTCCAGCAGTTCGTAACGGCCATATAAGACCCCTACGTGCGGTCCAAACCATTTATACGCCGAAGAGACCAGAAAATCACAACTCAGGGCTTGCACATCGATGGGCCCGTGCGGCGCATACTGCACAGCGTCCACATAGACCAATGCCCCAGCCTGCTTTGCCAAGGGGATGATCTCGGTTAAGGGATTGATTGTGCCAAGCGCGTTCGAGGCGTATCCTACCGCCACAAGGCGGGGTTGTCGTTCAAGCGTTTTGCGGAACTCCTCAAGGTTTAGCGTGCCATCTTCGGGGTGAAAGTCTACCCAATCCACGACACACCCGCGTTCCTCGGCGATGAGCAGCCAGGGGCTGATATTTGCATCGTGATCAAGGCGGGTAACCACCAGGCGATCGCCGGCCTTAAGCCAACGCGCCAGCGAGCGGCTTAGATGCAAGGTGAGTGTGGTCATATTTGCCCCAAAGACGATTTCCTCCGGACGGGCAGCGTTGTAAAAATCGGCCGCCGCGGCATGAGCTTCATGAAGAAGGGCATCGGATTGACGACTGGTGGCAAATGCACCCTCATGGTTGGCGTTGCAGGTTTGCAGGTAGTCCACGATGCGTTTCAGGGAGGTCTGGCAGATTTGGGTGCCGGCCGGATTGTCCAGAAAGATTGCCTTGCTCCTTTGCAGAGCAGGAAAGTTTAGACGGACGCTGGGAGGGTCTAAAGGCATGGTACGCTCCGAGTAGAAATGGGATTAAGGTTGTGAATGGGCTTAAAAAGCAGATGCCTGGGTGAGGGGGGCACCCAGACATCTGCTTGACTATAGTTTACCAGAAACTCAATATTAATCAAGGGTTTTTTAGCATTTAATATGTTAATATTTCTTAATCTTTAGGAAAAAACTTTACCCCCCTCGATGGAGGCAAAATGCTCATCTTCACGCTCAATTTCGGTGTCTATTCCCGGTAATGAACCACGCGCCTCTTATATGGGGCGATAAGGAATGAGTACAATGCGGTTATCATAAGCCAGAAGGATCATTTTTGGCCCTCCCTTAAGCCCTAACGACTCTCGGACAGCTTTGGTTAGGACGACCTGGTATTTCGGTGAGATGGTTACTGTCTCCATACGTTTTTCCGATCGAACAAACTTTTGTATTACGATTATAGTCTACTTTTGTCCTTCAATTTGGGAGTATACTCAGGGGGATGCAAATCCTGACCCCGGTTCAACGCGCCAACTTTCGACAGCTCTATGCCGACATCTTCTGGTTTGGGGTTTTGAGCGGCAGTACCTTAGCTTTTCTGACCGTTTATGTCGCTCGTTTGGGTGGCAATAGCTTCCAGGTGGGCTTGATCACCGCCATCCCTGGTTTTGTCAATCTGTTCCTCTCCATGCCGTATGGTGTGTGGCTGCAGGGGAGACCCTTAAAGACGGCGACGGTGAGCAGCCTTTTCTGGCACCGCCTGGGGTATCTGGCGCTTGTGTTTCTTCCCTGGCTCTTTCAGCCCCGCAGTGAAATTTGGGCAATTATTATCATCACCCTGCTGATGTACATCCCCGGCACTCTGCAAGCCATAGCTTTTAATGCCCTTTTTGCCGAAGTGGTAGAGCCAGATTTCCGGGCAGAGGTGGTGGGGAAACGCTTTGCCATTCAATCCTTTAGCATCTCGGCTTCTTCTCTCCTTTGCGGGCAATTGCTCGATCGCATCGTATTTCCCCTCAATTACCAGTTGGTCTTTCTGATCGGCGCGCTGGCCGCCCTGCTCAGCACGCTTGCGGTTGCTCGTTTGGTGGTGCTGTCCGGGAGCCAGCTTGCTCCAAGGGAGATTTCTTTCAAAAGGCGTTTAGCCCCAGGCAAATCTCGCCATGCGTACCCAAGCCAGCCAGCTCAAACCCTTTTGCTGCGCCGCTTGGATTTAGCTTCTGCCTTTTTTGCCTTGCAGCGCGAATGGCGTTTTGACCTGCTGCGCACTCCTTTTGGCCCCTTTATGGGCGCCTTGCTTGCCTTTTATACGGTGCAATATATTCCCATTCCGCTTTTCCCTCTGGTGCAGGTGAACCTCCTGCAGATGAGCGACAGCCAGATCAGTCTGGCAAATGCCATCTTTTACACTTCCCTGCTCTTAGGTTCCTTAGGCATGAGTCGCCTTGCGCAACGCAAAGGGCATCGCTGGCTTTTGGTTACCAACGGAGCGTTTATTTTTGTGTTTCCTTTCCTCTACGGGATCGCCAGAAGCGCGGCAGTCGTCTATTTGAATAATATCCTGGGGGGTGTTATCTGGGCCGGCTTGTATAATGCCACTACCAATCGGTTGATGGAACGCGTCCCGCAGGATGATCGCCCGGCGCACATGGCGCTGCACAATCTGGTGATGAACCTGGGGATGTTAGGCGGCTCTCTACTGGGTTCTGTGCTCGGTGAAGCCTTGGGATTGCGCCCAGCTATGCTGCTGGCAGCCGCGCTGCGCTTGCTTGGTTCCTACCTGTTGTGGAAGTATGGGTAGGTGAAGGGAGCGCCTGGGCTTTAAGGCGAGGCAAATGGCGCTGCTTTGCCAACTCAGCCGGCTCCCTGAGGAAACCCTGCTAACTTGATTAAAAAACCTCCGAAGCCCCCAAGGCTTCGGAGGTTAATCATCGTTCAGGCGGTTGCCATTTCTTGCGGTGGTTGGGAAAGTTGCTCATCTGCCCGCCGCAACTTGATCTCTCCTTCAACGACATCTACCAGGATGGTATCTCCTTTATCGAATTCACCCGCTAATAAAGCGTCGGACAGGACATCTTCAACCTTTTGCTGCATTACCCGACGCAGTGGCCGCGCCCCCATTTCGGGATCGTAGCCTAACTCGGCGAGCAATTCTCGCGCTGCAGGCGTTGCGTTGAGGGTGATGTTGTGCTCCTCCAGGCGTTGGGCAACCTTGTTGATTTCGATATCGACGATCTTCTTGATATCTTCTTTGCTGAGGGAGCGGAAGACAATCACCGAATCGACCCGGTTGATGAACTCGGGGCGGAAGACCCGCCGTAAGGCTTCCATCAGCTTTTTGCGCATCTCATCATAAGCGAGTTTTTCTTCCAACTGTTCATCGCGTTTCAGGTTGAAGCCAATGCTTGTCTGGCGTTTGATCATATCCGCTCCGACGTTGGAAGTCATGATAATGATCGTGTTGCGGAAGTCCACCTTGTGCCCTTTGGCATCGGATAGATGCCCTTCTTCCATAATTTGGAGCAGCATGTTATGAGCTTCGGGGTGGGCTTTTTCGATCTCGTCGAAAACGACAATCGAATAGGGGCGACGCCGGATGGCTTCGGTCAACTGACCGGCTTCTTCGTAGCCGACATAGCCGGGCGGGGCCCCTACCAGGCGGCTGACGGTGTGACGCTCCATAAATTCGGACATATCCAGTTGCAGCAGGGCATCCTCGCTGCCGAACATAAAGCGCGCCAGGGCTTTGGTCAGTTCGGTTTTCCCTACACCGGTCGGGCCTAAGAAGATGAAGGAGCCGATCGGCCGGCGTGGATCTTTCAAGCCGGCGCGGGCGCGCCGCACCGCTTTGGAGATCGCATCGATGGCTTCTTGCTGACCAATAATGTATTTACCCAATTCTTCTTCCATGCGCAACAGACGTTGCGATTCGGTTTCTGCCATTTGCATCACCGGCACACCCGTCCACATTGAGACCACTTCGGCAATATCTTCGGCTGAGACCACCGGACTGTTGGAACGATCCCAGCCGCTGCGCAAGCGTTCCAACTGGCGCTCCAGGGCTTCCTGTCGCTCTAACAGTTCCTGGGCATCGTCGAAGCGGTTATCTTCCAGCGCCAGCTCGCGATTATGGCGAATCTGGCGCAATTGTTCCATTAGTTCTTTGGCCGTCTTGGCAGCCGGACTTTTATACATGCGCACCCGTGAGGAAGACTCATCGATCAGGTCAATTGCCTTGTCGGGCAAAAAGCGTTCGGTCACATAGCGAGCGGAGAGCCGCACGGCAGCATCTAAAGCTTCATCCGAGATGTTCAAGCGATGATGCTCCTCATAAGCCGGGCGAACGCCGCGTAGGATTTCTAACGCCTGCTCGATAGTTGGTTCTTCAACGTGGATGGGTTGGAAACGCCGTTCCAGTGCAGCATCGCTTTCGATGTATTTGCGGTATTCATCCAGGGTCGTTGCTCCGATGACCTGCAGTTCACCACGGGAGAGGGCCGGTTTGAGGATATTGGCTGCATCCACCGATGAACCGGCTGCGCCGGCGCCAACCAGCATGTGAACTTCGTCGATGAACAGGATGGCGCCAGAAGATTTCAATTCGTCAATCACCCGTTTCAAACGCTCTTCAAACTGGCCACGATACATCGTGCCAGCCACCAGCGAGCCTACGTCCAGTTGCAACACTCGCTTGTTCAGCAAGGGTGCCGGCACATCCCCTTCGACAATGCGCTGGGCGAGACCTTCGACAATCGCCGTTTTGCCGACACCGGGTTCGCCGATCAGAGCCGGGTTGTTTTTCGTCCGTCTTGCCAGAACTTGAATCACGCGTTCGATTTCCATTTGCCGCCCGATGACGGGGTCTAATTTCCCTTCTTCAGCTAGGGCGGTCAAATCGGTGGCTAATTGATCCACCAGGGGGGTTTTGGATTTTTGTTGGGGCTCTTGCTTCGTCGAGCGTTGCGCTTCGCCAACTGCCGTTCCCCGCCGCGTGGTGGTCGATTCTTGTAAAATGCGGTGGGTTTGGCGGCGAATCTGTTCGGTAGTGATGCCGAGCTTGCGGAGCACATCCATGGCAACCCCTTCGCCATGGCGCACCAGACCTAAGAGCAGGTGCTCGGTGCCGATGTAGTGATGCCCCATGCGGCGGGCTTCTTCAACCGCTTGTTCCAAGACCTGTTGAGTTCCGGGGGCAAGGTCGAGCTTACCGCCGCGATATTGTCCAAACCCAACCAGGCGCTCGATCATCTCTTGAACGCGTTGGGGTTCCAGCCCCAGTTCGCGCAGAACTCTCCCAGCAACGCCGCCATCTTCTTCGATTAAGCCGAGCAAGAGATGCTCGGTGCCGATGTAATTATGGCGCATTCGTTCGGCTTCTTGATGCGCCAGGCTTAATACGCGCCGAGCGCGTTGGGTAAAACGCTCCATCCCAGCCACGGCTCAACCTCCTATTTTCATGAAAACCAAATTGTTTTGTACCATTGTCATCTCATTTCGATGTTCGATTTCGAGTCATTTTATCCGATATGGATTCTACCAAAGTTTCGACACCTTAGGGGAGTTCTTTGTCTGCAGAATCGTAAGGTTTAATAAAACTCTTAGATAAGCAGAGGTTTCAAAAACCCCGCACCCAACTGGATGCGGGGGACCAGGCACTCTGCTTGTCAAAAACTTCGTTTAGTTGGTATTTTCTTCTTGCGAAGCCTCTCCTGGAGCTGCGTCTTCTGCGCGGTTGCTTGATTCGGGTTGAGACTCATCCGGCAAAGATGGTGGGAGTGGGGGAGAGAATTCTTCCGTCGCGCTGCTCGCGCTTTCTGTGTCCGGCGGGGCAGGTTGCTCTTCCTCGACGATCTCCTGAACTTCTTCTGCTAGGGCCATCTTCCAGTCAAGGTCAGCATAAGCGGCCGAGTCAACTTTGCGCAAACTCAAGCCAATCCGCCGCCGCTCCGGGTCGATCTTGATGATGCGCAGTGTCAGCACTTCGCCTTCCTTGACGACCTCTTTGGGGTGATTGATATGTTGTTCGCTCAGCTCGGAAAGGTGAATGAGACCTTCCAAATCCTCACCGATGCGGGCAAAGGCGCCAAATTTGGTGAGATGGGTAATCTTCCCCTCTACTAATTGACCTTCCTTGAGATGAGCCACTTTCTTAAGCCACGGGTCTTCCTGGAGCTGACGGATAGATAATCCGATGCGTTTTCGTTCTCGATCGATGCTGATGACTTTGACCTCTACTTCTTGTCCAACTTTGAGCACTTCGTTGGGGTGTTTAATGCGATCCCAGGAAACTTCGGAGAGGTGCACCAAGCCATCTGCGCCTTCGATATTGACGAAAGCGCCAAAATCGGCCACACTGGTCACCCGTCCTCGCCGCACATCGCCTTCTTTTAACTCGTCTAAAAGGCGGTCCTTCAGACTCTCGCGGGTTTCTTGAATTGCCAGACGCTCAGACAGAATCAGGCGACGCCGTTCTTGATCGACTTCGATGACCCTAACCTGTATAGATTCGCCGAGCATTTTTTCCCATTGCTGCGCGCCTTGTTTTTCTTCGAGCAGCGAACGCCGCACGGCACTGATTTGAGAAGCCGGCACAAATCCCCGCAGACGGCCAACCGGCACCAGCAGACCGCCCTTATTGTATCCGACCACTTTGCTTTCGATAACCTCACCAGAGGCGAGATATTCGTTGACTCTCTTCCAATCCTGTTGTTCGGCGGCGCGAGTATAAGAGAGGACAACGTTGCCGTTATCGTCTTCGGGGTTAAGCACATAAACCGGAATCTCAACCCCGGGTTGAAAGGCGGCGCGCTCCTCGGCGGGGATAGCTTCCAGTTCGCGGCCGCTGATAATCCCTTCAGACTTGGTGCCGATGCTGACCAGAATTTCATTCTCTTTGACAGCCGCAATTACCCCGTGGCGAATTTCCCCCGCCTTGGGGAAGTCTAAACCCAATCCCTCCTTGCCTAAGAGGCTTTCCATGGAGTTTTGTTCAGCATGATTGAGTTCGTTTGGGATGGAGTGTTCCACCTTGTTTGGGTCGGATGGCTCAACCCCCAAGCCATGGGTAGGGTCGTGTATTTCCATAAAAACGCGTGCTCCAAATCATGATTAAAGATTATGTTGAATTATAAAGCCGATGAAGCAACTTGACAACCTTTGTGATAAGATTAAGGGCGCAATTTGAGAAGTTTTTGAGGTTGGTACCCATGCCTGCGATTTATCCGTTTACTGCCATCGTCGGTCAAGAGCGCATGAAGCGCGCCCTCATCTTAAATGCCGTAGATGCCCGCATCGGCGGGGTGTTGATTCGCGGCGAACGCGGCACGGCGAAATCCACCGCGGCGCGTGCCCTGGCGGCTTTGTTGCCGAAAGTAGCGGTGGTGAAGGATTGCCGTTTTGGATGTGACCCCGATCGGCCGACCACCTGGTGTACTGAGTGCCGCGAACGGGTGGCGCGAGGGGAATCGCTGCCGGTAGAACTGCGCACGACCCCTTTCATCAATCTGCCAGTTTCAGCAACCGAGGATCGCGTGGTTGGCACCCTGGATATCGAACGCGCTATCCAGAAAGGGGAACGGCACTTTGAGCCAGGCGTGCTGGCTGCTGCCAACCGCGGGTTGCTTTATATCGATGAAGTCAATTTGCTGGATGATCATGTGGTGGATGTCTTGCTCGACTCGGCTGCGATGGGGATGAACATCGTTGAGCGCGAGGGCATTTCGTTTGCCCATCCGGCGCGCTTTATCCTAGTCGGCACGATGAACCCCGAAGAGGGCGATTTGCGCCCGCAGTTACTGGATCGCTTTGCCCTTTCGGTGGAGATTCACGGCATTCGTAATCCACGCGAGCGGGTTTTGATCATGGAGCGCAATCTGGAGTTTGAGACCGACCCGGAGGCTTTTCGGCAAAAATGGCTTCCCAAAGAACAAGAGCTTTCCGAGCAAATTGAGCGGGCTCGTCTGTTGGTGGATCAGGTGACTTATACCCAGCGCGATTTGCTCGCCATTGCTGCCCTTTCCGCCTCGCTCAACGTGGATGGTCACCGCAGCGATCTGGTGATCTTGAAGACCGCCCGCGCCCATGCCGCCTTTGAAGGACGGCGACATATCACCGATCGGGATATTGCCCTGGCGGCTGAATTAGCTCTGCCGCACCGTATCCGTCATGGACCTTTCCATCAGACAGACATTTCCATGGAAGAATTACAAGAGCGCATTGAGCAGTTGCAGGGAGAAGGCGAATTGAGCGCCGAACCGCAAGGCGAACCACAAGAGCAGGAGCTTGCCGAAGACCAAAAAAAAAAGCCGTGAGCGCGGAGATTGTTGAAGATGAGGGCGAACGCCGCGCCACCCAACCGACTCGCCAGAATGTCTTCGACACCGGGCGCGCCAACTGGTGGGAGAACGGCGAACGGGTCAAAATCGGCTCCACCTTTACACCGCGTAAAATCGATAACCCCCTCGATCGCCTGACGCGCAAACTGGGTGGGCGACGGTCGCGCACCATCACCGACCGCAAACGCGGCCGCTACATTCAGGCTCGTCCTTCGCCCGGCAAGGCGGAAGACCTTGCCTTCGATGCCACCCTGCGCGCCGCCGCGCCTTTCCAAAAACAACGCACCGAACAACGCCAAAAGGTTGCCTTCGCCATCCGCTCCAGTGACTACCAGCGCAAAATTCGGGTTAAAAAAGCGGCCAATCTGGTCTTGTTTGTGGTCGATGCTTCCTGGTCGATGGCCGTTGCCGAGCGGATGAGCGTCACCAAAGGTGCCATTCTTTCCCTGCTCACCGATGCTTATCAGCGCCGTGACCGCGTCGGGCTGGTGGTCTTTCAGAAGGATCGCGCCACACTGGTCTTGCCCCCTACCAATTCGGTGCAACTCGCCCAACGCGCCCTGGCGGATATTCCGGTGGGCGGGAAAACGCCCCTTTCGGCTGGCCTGCTGCTCGCCCATGAGGTGATCAAGCGCGAGAAGCTCTCCCACCCCGATGTCATGCCGCTGGTCATCCTGCTCACCGATGGCGCCGGCAATGTCTCGATGGGTGCCTTGCCTCCGCAGGAAGAAGCGCATTTGATCGCCGATCAGATCGCTGAAGATAAAATTCGCTGTGTGGTCATCAATATGGAACATGCTGCCTTTGACCAGGGTCTGGCGCAAGCCTTAGCTGAGCATTTGCGTTCGCCCTGTTATACCCTCAGCGAGTTGAAGGCTGAGACGCTCTATCAACAAGTTCGCCAGGAAATGCTGAATGTCTAAAGGAGTCTTGCAATGAAATCTTTCTCATCCCGCCTTTCCAAAATTCCCGAATCGGCCATCAGCGAGATGAATGACCTCGCTCGCCTGACCAAAGCCATCAACCTCGCCTCAGGCTTCCCGGATTTTGACCCGCCCGAAGCGCTGATCGAAGCCGCAGTTGAGGCGCTGCGCGGCGGCTACAACCAATATGCCACAACGGCTGGCGTTACTACCCTGCGCCGCGCCATCGCCGCCAAGTTCACGCGCTTTAGCGGCCTGGAAATAGATGGCGACGAAGAAGTGACCGTGACGGTCGGCGGCACTGAAGCCATGTTCCTCGTCCTGGCGGCCCTCTGCGACCCCGGCGACCGGGTGTTGATTTTCTCGCCCTTTTATGAGAACTATGCTGTGGATTTGCACCTGCTCGACGCCCAACCGGTCTACGTCAGCCTGGCGCCACCCGAATTTGAGATCGATCGGCAAGCGTTACGGCGTGAATTTGAGCGCGGCGCGAAAGCGATGATTGTCTGTAATCCCTCCAACCCCAGCGGCAAGGTGTTTAGCGAAGAAGAACTACGCTTTATCGGGGAGCTGATGCAGGAATTTGACGCTTATCTTATCACCGATGAGGTCTATGAACATATTGTCTTTCCTCCCTATCGGCATGTCTATGCGGCAGCTTTGCCGGGTATGTTCGAGCGCACCATTACCTGTAGCTCGCTTTCCAAGACCTATGCCATTACTGGCTGGCGGTTAGGGACGATCATCGCCGGGGCTGAAATCACCGCTAAAATTCGCACCCTGCACGATTACGTTACCCTGGGCGCCGCGGCGCCGTTACAACGGGCGGCAATCACGGCGCTGAATTTTCCCGATGAATATTATCAAAACCTCACCCGCCAGTATAGCGAAATGCGCGATATCTTTCTCGGTTACCTGGAGCAGAGTGGCATCGGTTATATTCCCCCTCAGGGTAGCTACTTTGTGCTGGCGGATATTTCCCCATTTGGCTTTGAGGATGATTGGGCGTTTTGTCGCTGGCTGGCAAAAGAAATTGGGGTAGCCGCCGTGCCGGGTTCCAGTTTCTTTGCCGAGCCAATCCACCACTTGATCCGGCTGAACTTCGCCAAAAGACTCGAAACGTTGCATCAGGCTGGCGAGCAATTGTACCGCCTGCGAGAAAAGTTGTGAGCGGCAAACAGCGGAACGCAGGGTCAGGGATGCAAAACTGCTTTGCCCGCTGGTTTTCGCTCACGGTTGTTTTCCTGGTCTTCAGCAACCTGTTGCTGGCTGGAGGCTGCCTTCCCTCTCCGGCTACCTCGCCATCCCTCTCCCCGCAAGCTGCGGTTTCGGCCTCTCCAGCCATTCCAACGATCACCGAGCCAACGATGAGTCAGCCTGCCACAGTTACCCCGCAGCCTGCGCCGACAGCGACAGCAAAGGTTATCCCCCAATATGTTCTCGAGGCTGAGCTGGATTATGGCCGGCACTTCCTGCGGGTCAATCAGCGCATTACTTATTTCAACTCTTCGGCTCAGCCTCTGAGCGAGCTGGCGCTGGTCATTGAGCCCAATCGTTATGTGGGCACCTTTCGCCTGAACAGTCTGCTGGTAGCCGGGACGGAGACGAAAGAGAAGGTTCTCTGGCAGGAGATCAACCAACTGCGCCTGCCTCTGGCAACCGCCCTGCTGCCCGGCGAGAGCCTGGAGATTGTTATCGCCTATGAGCTGAACCTGCCTTCACCGCAACCCAACCCGGCTACCCGCCCGGTGCCCTTTGGTTGGACGACCCAGCAAACGAACCTGGTGGATTGGTATCCCTTCATTCCCCCCTATCGAGAGGAAATTGGCTGGCTGGCGCACCAGCCGGGCTACTTCGGCGAACATCTGGTTTCGGAGGTGGCCGACTACGAGGTGGTTATCCGCATCAAAGATGGGCTGAATGTGCGCACGACCGCCGCCGCCCAACCGCTTGGCCCGGCCTCGCCTGGCGAGCTAACCCTGGCCGCCAGCGCGCCGGCCCGTGCCGAAAACGGCGCTTTTCTTTTTTCACTTTCCAAAGGGCGTTCCTTTGCCTGGTCGGTCAGCCATCTGTACACGGTGACCGCTGCGCAGGTCGGAGATACTACAATCTACAGCTACGCCTTCCCAGCCCATGACACGGCCGGCCAAGCAGCTTTGCAGACAACCGCTCAAGCCCTGGAGCTCTATCAGCGCCTCTTCGGTGACTATCCTCATCCAACGCTGAGCGTGGTCGAGGCTGACTTCTTAGACGGGATGGAGTACGACGGTTTGGTTTTCCTGAGCAAGGGCTTTTATAACCTCTATCAGGGGACACCCACCGAATATCTGGTAGCCATTGCCGCCCATGAGACGGCTCACCAGTGGTGGTATGCGCTGGTGGGCAATGACCAGGCTCTCGACCCCTGGCTGGACGAAGCCTTGTGCACCTATAGCGAGAAGATTTATTACGAACAGGTTGCCCCCGAAGCGTTGCCCTGGTGGTGGACTTATCGCATCGACTTCTATCAGCCGAGCGGCTGGATCAACGGCAGCATTTATGACTATACCGCCTTCCCGAACGCCTATGAAGCTTACCGAAATGCGGTCTATCTGAACGGGGCAAAATTTCTGGAAGAGGTTCGCCAGAGCCTGGGGGATGAGGCTTTCTTTGCCTTCCTGCGTCAGTACGCCGAGACGTATCGCCATCGCCTTGCCACGGCGAGCGACTTTGTCGAGCTGTTGAAAACGTTCGCCACCCCGGAACTGGAAACAATTTTGCAGAAGTATTTACGTTAAGTAGGACAATTTTCTAATTTGTCCTACTCTGAGAGGGGAACTCTCGCGCGTAGAATCAAGTCTGACAGCGGTAAGGAGCGCAATTCCAGATGGGTCAGGTCAATCAACTTGCTGGCGTCTTCAATCTCAATGCCAAGGACACGGTTATTGGCGTCAAAATCCAGCACAACCCCCGGCGCAATTTCTTCCGATTCGGTGCTTACCCCTTCAGCCAGCTTGATATAAAGCATATCGCTATCAGGATGATATTCAAACAACATCCTCTTTCTCCTTATAAGGTTTGAAACGACGGTCAAAAAATGCATTGTGTACCGTCTCACCATCTGATTCGGTAACAACCCGCAAGTATTTTCCAACTTCTGTGATCAGCGCCCAATGGCGAATGCGTCCATTGCTTTGAATGACTGTGCGGACAGGATGATTCAGTACGTACTTGATCCATTCCATTTTGATGTCAGGGCGGCGAGCCATGACGCTGGTTCTGAAATAGTTGGTTGTTTTCATTCTTAAGGACTTAGCCTATCCTATCAGACGAAATGTACCTCTGTCAAGAGAACTCATTCAATCAAAAAGAATGTTCCCTGCGTCAGGACGCCGAGACGTATTGCCAAAGCCTTGCCACGGCGAGCGACTTTATTGAGCTGCCGAAAACGTTTGCCACCCCCAGTTGGAAACAATTTTGCCAAAGTAGGACAAATTTCAAATTTGTCCTACTTTGGCGGGCCAAGCGAGCGGGACGGGAGCGGGTCAGGGGTTGCGCAGCACCAGGGGCAGATAGAGGCCGTAAGGGATCAAGCCACTGCCCCAGAAGCCGCCGGATAACGTATAACTGCCGCCTGAGAGCATTGCTTCGGCATCTGCCTGGCCGATTGTGCCGCCCAGGGAGTAGGAACCACCGCTGCTGAAGGTGGCGCCGCCGCCGTCTATGGTGCTCCAGGAGAGGTCATAGCCGCCGCCGCTTTGTGCCTGAGCGTTGGAGGAGAGCCAGAAGAGCAGCGCCATCAGGAGCAGGAGCAGGGAAGGGAAGCGCGGAAAACGAGCGCGTTTCATAATGCACCTCCCTTTCGGCGGCGGTAGCCGAGCAGGCCGAGCAGGAGCAGACCGCCCAGGGCTGAGCCGTAGAGAGGCAGAGCGCTTGCCTGGGAGGGCGTGCCGCCGAGCCGTTTCTCCAGGGCTGCCAGGCGGGCTTCGAGGTCGTCAATTTGCGCCTGCTGAGCGGCGTTGCGGGATTGCAGCGTAGCGACCTGCTTCTCCAGTACTGCGATTTCGGCGTCTTTTTCCTGCAGTAGGTGATAGAGCCCCTGGATGGAAGCCAGCGCCACGCCGTCCAGGTCGATGGTGCTGATGGTCTTGTCGTCCTGCCCCAGCCCAAAGGCGGCGTAGAAATCCTGCGCCATCGGCCCCATGTGGCGGATTGCCGTGTTGTCCTTAAAGCTCCAGGTCTGAATGGGCAGCCCGCTCACTTTCAAAAGAACTTGGCGAGCGTCTACCATTGCGAAGTTGGTTTTGGCATTGCGATCACTGGTGCAGCTCCAGCCACCGCCGGTCGTGGTGCAGGTGCCACTGCTGCTCACGAAGCGAAAGCCGCCGTTGGCACGGGCGGCGAATTCATTTGCCAGGGTGGAATTGAAGTCGGCGTCGGTCGAATCGGCAAAGAGGAAGACGCCTTTGTGATTTGTGTCATTGTTTTTGGCGCGGCGCCCAACGACGAAGCTGTAATTCCCGGCAGCGGTGTTGTCTCTACCCCCGCCGACGGTGGCGTAGGAGCCGCTGGCGGTGTTGTTGTAGCCCCCGCCGACAGTGGCGGCGAAGTTGCTGGCGGTGTTGTTGATGCCCCCGCCGACAGTGGCGATGGAGTCGCTGGCGGTGTTGTTGTAGCCCCCGCCGACGGTAGCGGAATAACCGCTGGCGGTGTTGTTGTAGCCCCCGCCGACGGTGGCGGCGAAGTTGCTGGCGGTGTTGCTCCAGCCCCCGCCGACGGTGGCGGAATAACCGCTGGCGGTGTTGTTGATGCCCCCGCCGACGGTGGCGTGGTTTCTGTCGGAGGTTGACCCACTCCCATTGCCGGCCTGGTTGTTAAACCCGCCTCCTACCGTGCCATAGTCGTCCGTCACCCGGTTGGTACCGGTGCTCTCGCCCCCGCCGCCGATGGTGGCGCCATAAACACCGGCCGTCACGCTGTTGCCGCTGAAGCCGCCGATGATGTTCGGGCTGGCGGCGTTGGGCTCTAGGCGCAGGACGCGGAAATTGTTGACCTTGAATTCCAATGCCTGGTTATCGGTAGTACCCAGGAAGTTCGTGCCGGGCGTGGTGGCGGCGTTGCCGCTAAGCGACCAGAAAGTCGTGGTGTCGTTGTCGTTAGCGCAAGCCCAGGCCGAGCCGTTCCATTTGGGCAGTTGACCATTGGCGCAGGATTGAGGCAGGCTGTACGGGACATCCAGACCGAACTGACCGCCGATCAGGGTGAGGCCGATGCCAGCGGTATAGGTAGTGTCGTTGTCCACTCCATCGGCGAACCCGGCTGGCACGCCGCTCAGCCCACTCCACGCAGCCGCTTTGCTGAAGAGGGCGTAGGGCACCGCGGTCAGCGGCTGACGCTGAGAGAGGGGCACAAAATTCGCATCCCCGGCGCACTTGACTGCGATCTCTAGCCAGCGGGCATCACCGTTGAACGCTCCATTGCCAAAATCGATCAGGGTGGTGAACAGCCCATTGCTCACGCTAACCCCCGTTACGGTCTGGGTGCTGGTGATTTGCGTCCCGCCGCTGCTGGCGTCGTAGAGAGAAAACTGGAAATCGCAGGTGTCGTTGATGGGGCTGCCATTTTTCTTGAGTTGCCCTTGATAGGTGAAGGCGCTGCCCAGCGCAGCTTGTGGGGCGAGGAGACCCTCAGGCTGGAGTTCCTGAGCCTGCCCGAGGCCTGCGGTGGCGAGGAGCAGGAGGGCGAGGACAAAGCCGAGTCTTAGGGTGAAGAGAAGTTGGGGTTTCATTTGTTTGTCCTTTCTTTAGTAAAAAAGAGTGGTTATTGAAATGGCGGGTGAAGGATGCGTTAAAGAGGCTGGGAGCAGCGCCGTCGCAAGTGCGCTGCCCTTTTATTTTGCGAACGGGTTATCCGGTGAGGTGGCACGGCCGGTAACCTTCGGCGCGGGTGGGCGTAGGGGTAGGAGTGAACCGGTCAGGGCGGCCAGCCAGAAGAAGGGAAGGGAAGAGATAGATGACATCACACCTCCTTGAAGAAGGGGATAGCCTTGCAGCAACGCCTTCCTCAAGCAGGCGGGGAGAAATACGGTATATGAGGTTGAGGTGGCTGAAAGGTTGGGATTACAAGATAAATAATATCCAAAACATCTATAAAAGTCAAGAGATCGCAATGTAGATTTTTTTAAAATAATTGTTTCATCCTTGTCCCGAAGTGCCCCACGGATTAAAACCGATGCAACGGTTTGACACGGATGCATCATCTGTGCTTATCCGTCTGATCCGTCTCCCATTTTGTGACTTGCGGATTTTACAAACTAGGCGTCTCCTTACCTTTCAGAGAACGGGCGTGCCGTTGCTGTCGATCCCACCTGATTCTTTGCCCTTTTGGTAATTAGATTAGAGTTAACAACCTGCCATTACAAGTCGTGTTGATGGTTTGCTGAGAGAACCGTCCACGAATGGACCTCGAGTAAACGAATGACAGCGCTATTCGTGCATTCGTGAAAACTTCGAGACGGTCTGTCCTTACAGGTAGCGCCTATGGCAGGGAATTACATGCGAGTCAGGATTGGCGATAAAGCTCGCGCTCGAAAAACCAATCTTCGAGTTGGAGATAACCGCGTAAACTGTAAGCGACCAGGCTGCGCAGCGGTTCTGGCGGCCAGGGGATGACCCAACGGCGCACGAAGGGGCTTTCGGTTAATTCGGTTTTGCGCTCGAGGAGCATGTCGCGCAGGGTTTGGGCGTTGAGATGGCTGGCGGAGACGCCGTGTCCGATACATCCTACGCTATAAACTGCCCGTTGATCTCCTATATAGCCCATGGCCGGGGCTAGATCAACGGTGACCGAGAAAGGTCCTCCCCAACGATGAGTTAACCGCACGCCTTGCAGCGAGGGGAAGAGGAACTGGATATGCTCTTCCAGATGCCGCCAGGCAGCTTCGTTGCGGTCGGCATTTAGATCGTTGGCAAAGGTTAAGCCTACCGGACCACCGCCCATCACCAGCCGCTGGTCAGGAGTCAGGCGATAGTAATGGATCAGGTTGCGGGCATCTTCAATCCCTTCGCGTCCCATCCAGCCAATGGGTTCAAGTTGTTGATCACGCAACGGCTCGGTTGCTACCATGTAAGTGAAGGCTGGAATTTGTTTGCGACGCAGGAGCGGAAAGTGATGGGTATAGGCGTTGGTGGCAAAGACGAGCTTTTCGCAGCGCAGGTAGCCCTGGGGGGTAGTGAGTTGAAACTTGGGATGGGTGCGGATTTCAAGGACGGGGGTGTTTTCATAGACCTCAACCCCCGCTTGTAAGGCTAGATTACGCTCGGCGCGCACCAGTTTGGCGGGGTTAATTAAAACCAGGCGCGGCTCCCACAATGCGCCTAAGTAACGCGGTGAGTTGACGCGTTGACAGGTTTGTGCCCGATCGAGCCAGTAGATATCGTCAAATCCAAAGCGATTCATCCGTTCGACATCCTCTTGCAGGCGTTTGACATACGCTGGCGTGGTGGCAACGCGTAAAAAGCCCGGCCGAATGCGGTCGCAGGCGATTTGCTCGCGCTGGATAAAAGCATCCAGTTCATCGACCGCGCGCATCATGTAGCGGTGAGCGGCTTTGAAGCGTTCTGTTCCCATCATCAGGGGGGCTACGCCGAAGCCCAGTCCCACCACCGTCATGGCAAACGAGCCGTTTCGGCCGCTGGCGCCATAACCAATCGTTTTTGCCTCCAACAGCGCCACCCGCAGGGAAGGCTCAGCGCGCTTGAGTTCATAAGCAGTCATCACCCCGGTGAAGCCGCCGCCAATGACGGCCACATCCACAACGGTTTCCCCCTCCAGGGAGGGTTGGGGCTGATATTCACCGTACGTATCTAGCCAAAGGGAGAGCGGGGAGTCGGGTAAGGGTTTCATAATATTATTATAGTCGAATCGTTGACCAATCTTCGAAAATATGGCATAATCTGCGCCACCTGCCCGACCCAGAACGACACATCTTTATTCACGGCAACATATGCGATCGAGAACGGGTTGAAAGAGTCTTTCGGGAGTACGCTATCGACACTGTTGTTCATTTTGCTGCCGAAT
>Ga0308397_1000488_pt1 | contig 27626 bp, 20 predicted proteins | sample Hotspr20SampleT8_FD_202356 | JGI IMG/M metagenome (GOLD analysis project Ga0308397, IMG submission 202356) | Hot spring phototrophic mat microbial communities from Mushroom Spring, Yellowstone National Park, Wyoming, United States - 20051001_T8 ...
ATCACTGGTAGAATCAGCTTGAGGCGCATATTGTCCATGTGTCTCCTGTTTGGATTTCCGGGATGAACGGTCAATCGTCCCGGAAATACTTTTATACACCTTTTTCACCATAATTGGAACAGTCACCTCACCGAAAAATCGTCAATTTTGTGGTAGAATGTGACGATTAAGGGCTTAAGGCGAACTATCCCCTTTCAGGGGTTAAACATTTTCTGGAGGTTAAAGAAAACATGAAGAAATGGGTATATTTGTTCCATGAATTGGATGCTGCCGAAAAGTATGTGGGCGGCGATTGGGATGCAGTGCGGGGGCTTTTGGGGGGCAAAGGTGCCAATCTGGCAGACATGACCCGGCTGGGTGTACCGGTTCCACCCGGATTCACCGTCACCACTGAAGCCTGCAATGCTTATCTTGCGGCTGGCGGAAAATTCCCGGAAGGGATGTGGGAACAGATGCTGGAAGCGCTCAAAGAAGTGGAGCGACTGACCGGTAAGAAATTCGGTGGCAGCGATAATCCCCTGTTGGTTTCCTGCCGTTCCGGTGCAAAGTTCTCCATGCCGGGTATGATGGATACTGTCCTCAACATTGGGCTGAATGATGAGACGGCTCAGGCGATGATTCGGTTGACCAACAACGAACGCTTCGTTTATGACTCGTACCGCCGCCTGATTCAAATGTTTGGCGCAGTAGTTCTGGGCATGCCAGATGAGGCATTTGAAGATGTTCTGGAAGAATATAAGCGCGAAAAAGGCGCTAAACTGGACACCGACCTGACCGCCGAGCATTTGAAAGAACTGACCCATATTTTCAAAGGGGTTGTCCGTAAGGAACTGGGTTTTGATTTCCCCATGGACCCCTATGAGCAGATGAAACTGGCTACCGAAGCGGTGTTCAAATCCTGGAATGGAAAACGGGCGGTGGATTATCGCCGGGCGACCAACATCCCGGATGATTTGGGCACGGCGGTCAACATCGTCACCATGGTATTCGGTAACATGGGCAATGATTCGGGTACAGGTGTGGCGTTTACCCGCAACCCGGCCACCGGCGAAAAGAAACTCTACGGTGACTACCTGCTCAATGCTCAGGGTGAAGATGTGGTTGCCGGTATCCGCAACACCGAGAAGATTGAGAATCTGGAACGGGATATGCCCGAATGCTACCGCGAATTCCTGCAAATTTGTGATAAATTGGAACGCCACTACCGTGACATGCAGGACATGGAATTTACAATTGAACGGGGTAAATTGTGGATGCTGCAAACCCGCAACGGCAAACGAACTGCCAAGGCTGCGGTTAAGATTGCGGTGGACATGGCCAATGAGGGCATCATTTCCCGGGAAGAGGCTGTCAAACGCGTCAGCCCCGAGAACGTTGATACACTGCTGCACCCACAGTTTGATGCAGAAACCATTAAAAAAGCCAAAGCGGATGGCCGGTTCTTCGCCAGTGGTGTGAACGCCTCACCCGGCGCGGCGGTCGGGCAGGTGTACTTTGATGCCGACACCACGGAAAAAATGAACAAGGAATATCATCAGGATGTCATTATGGTGCGCCCATTCACCAAACCGGATGATGTTCACGGTATGCTGGCTGCCAAGGGTATTCTCACCAGTGAGGGTGGGGCTACCTCGCATGCTGCAGTGGTTGCCCGCCAGTTTGGCGTTCCGTGTGTGGTGGGTGCGGCCAGCGTGCGCATTGATCTGGACAAACGCCAGATGGAAGTGGATGGCAAAGTCGTCAAAGAAGGCGAGTGGATTTCACTGGATGGAGGCACCGGAGAGGTTTTCTTGGGTAAACTGCCGATGACTTCCCCCTCTCTGGAAGAACAGACCGATTTGTTAACGCTTTTGGACTGGGCAGATGAGATCTGTGCCCGTCCCGGCATTCGTAAGAGCGTCAACGGTTCACCCACCACCGGATTGCAGGTTTGGGCAAATGCCGATTATCCAAAAGATGCCCAGCGCGCGCGTGCTTACGGCGCTAAAGGAATTGGCCTGTGCCGCACCGAGCACATGTTCTTTGAACAGGAACGTTTACCCATCGTTCAACGCATGATTCTGGCAAAGTCCTCTGAAGAGCGCAAAGCCGCTTTGGATGAGTTGCTTCCCTTCCAGCGGGCAGACTTTGAAGGTTTGTTCACTGCCATGGATGGCTACCCGGTCATCATCCGCCTGATTGATCCGCCGCTGCATGAGTTCCTACCGGCTGCCAAAGACCTTGAAGAACAGATCATCACCAAGCGCATTGAGGCGCTGGCGGGTTACGTGCTGGGCAAGGGTGAGCCTAAAGAAGTTGTTGAACTGGAAAGAATGCTGCAGGCCGTGGAAGCCATGCACGAAAGCAACCCAATGATGGGTTTGCGCGGCGTGCGTTTGAGCATTGTCATGCCCGAAATCGTTGAGATGCAGGTTCGTGCCATTTTCGAAGCGGCTGCCAACGTTACCCTCAAGGGTGTACATGCCAAGCCTGAAGTGATGATCCCGCTCACCGGTCACGTCAACGAGTTGAAGGTCATTCAGCCGCGTCTGGAAGAAATTGCCCGCGAGGTGATGAAAGAAAAAGGTGTGTCCTTCCCCTACAAGTTTGGCACCATGATCGAAATCCCACGCGCAGCGGTTACTGCAAAGGAAATTGCCGAAATTGCGGAATTCTTCTCATTCGGCACCAACGACCTGACCCAGATGACCTTTGGTTACAGCCGCGATGATGCCGAACGCAGTTTTCTGGTCACTTATGTGGAAAATGGCATTCTGCCCAAGAATCCCTTCCAGACTCTGGATCGGGATGGCGTTGGCCGGTTGATGCAGATTGCGGTCGAAGATGGACGAAAGGCACGTCCGGATCTTGAAGTGGGTATTTGCGGCGAACACGGTGGCGATCCGGCCTCGATTGAATTCTGCCATCTGGTCGGAAACAACTATGTGTCCTGCTCGCCCTTCCGGGTGCCGGTAGCCCGTCTTGCGGCTGCCCATGCCGCCCTGAAACACGCTGCATAGTTGGAGCAAAGTTTGGGTTAAATAAATCCCCGATCAATTTGGGCGTTCTCCGCCCCATCCAGCCTCCCCCAATATCGCCGCGACGATATTGGGGGAGGCGCATGTAGGGAGCCAGTTGTCAAATGAAAAAAATTAAGCAAATGATCTGCTTTGCGGAATTGAAAGGTTGTTTTTGAACAGGGTTGGTATAATTTTTTTGTAGGCATCCTTCTTGCATAACTGGTTCTGATGTCACCCCCTACAAGGAGGAATAAAGTTGAGCGAATTAACTGAGTTGATTGCTCCGCAGGCAGAAACAAGACCTGCCAGCAAGGCCGGCAGGTTTACAAACTGGATCGGTTTTTGGACGGTGATCGGATTGGCGCTGGCGGGGGTCGGTCTAATCCAGGCCGTGTGGCTGCCGGTGAGTGTGTTGCCAGGTGTTTATCCGGGTATCAATCTAACCAATGTCATGCTGATCGGACTGGCGGGCATGCTGTTTGTGTTATTGACCGTTTGGACGATGGGCCGACTGGTGGGGCGGGAAGCACCGGATTACTACTTTGGCACGCGAGTCATTCATCCCCCGCTGGGTTTTGCGTTTAGCTGGACTTTTTTGATTGGGGGCGGGTTGTTTATCGGCTTTCTGGCAAGCATGTTTGCACGGTTAATTCTGCCTGATCTGGCAAACCTGCTCGGTAATGTTCTGGGCATTTACGATTTACAGGTTTTTGCGGCTGCGCTGAATAATCCGCAGGTGATGGTCTACATTGGAAGTGGATTGATTTTTACGGCTTTTATCCTTTCCATCCTTTCTCCGCGGGCAATTCGCAGCATCATCGGCTGGGGAGCCGGAATTTCCATTGCAGGCTGGCTGGTGGTTCTCGGTCAGTTTGCTACTTTACCTCAAAACCGATTCAGCGAAATGTTTGACCGAATTTTTGGGGCTGGTTCGCATTCTCTGCATCTTAATCTTGCCTTTCAATTGGGGATGAAGGCGCAGGGCGAGACCCTGCCTGAGATGATTGCCATCGGATTCATCATTGGCCTGTCGGGCTTTTTTGCACTGGGCTTACCGGTGTGGATGTCCGGTGAGCTGCGTACTGACCGGCGGAATATCGTCCCAGCCGGTTTGCTGGCGCTGATTGTGGCTGGTTTTTTGGGTGTTGCAGCGGTCGCGCTGGTCGAAAGAACCATTTCGTGGCAATTTCTGGCAGCAGAAAGTTTTCTGCGCCTGAAGGGCATTACTGGCGAAGGCGGAGTGGTTTTACCGATGCCGGTTTCAACCCCTGGCGGGGGTAGTTCAACCGGTGTACTGCGGGGAATTATAATGCCCTGGCTGCCGTTTTATGCGGCGGTTGTCCAGCCCAACCCGCTTTTATTGTTCTTTTTAGCCGTCATCTGGGTAATGATGTTTGTTCTGGTTGTGCAGGTATATATGATCTCCTTGAGCCGTATTCTCAAAGCCTGGGCAGATGACCGCCTCATGCCGGAGTGGGTTGGTCTGGTGCACGCCCGGCAGCACAGCCCGCTGTTTGCGCTTCTATTGGTGACCATGATTGCCCTGCTGGTGGTCATTGATGCGGCGCAGGCAAACTGGATTGGAAATCATTACAATTTTGCGCTGTTTGTGGCTTTTGGGCTTTTGTTGCCGGTTCTGGCAATGATCAAAAATCCCTATCATTTCCTTGCAGAAGGAGAGGATAGACCATCGCGGGGCTGGGTGCGCTTTTTGGGGGGAACTACGCTGTTGATCTTGATCGCAGCAATCAGCCTGCCGTATGTCTTTCAGGTCAACATTTTACCGGTTGACGGACAGTCGGCTGTTCTTTTAGCGATTGTTTTTGTCAGCGGTCTGATCTGGTTTATTGGCAGGCGGCTGTATTTGAAACAACGCGGGATAGATTTGATGGCTTTTTTTAAAAAGCTTCCGGAGAAAAGTCAATAATCCAATCATCCTTCTGGATAATCTGAAATCCACCCCTTCAGGTGCTACAAACCCCTGTGAGGGGTTTTTGATTCTGGTATAATGCCTGTGAAATTGTCCAGTTAACTGGCAAATGTGACCCGCAGCGGGGTCAGCGGATGGAAGGATACATCGAACAAAGGAGGATCTCCAGCCGATGGAGAAACGAGAATATCTCAATCTTTATCATCAAATGGTTGTTATTCGCCGGCTTGAAGAACGTTCGGCGGAGTTGTACCAGCAAGGTAAAATCGGCGGTTTTTTGCACCTGTACATCGGACAGGAAGCGGTCAGCACCGGCTTGATCTCCGTGAGGAGACCTGAAGACCGCATCATCACCGCCTATCGCGATCATGGCGTGGCAATCAATTGCGGCCTTTCCGCGCGGGAGGTGATGGCGGAATTGCTTGGTAAGGTTACCGGCTGCTCGCGTGGGAAGGGCGGTTCAATGCACCTCGCCGATGTCAAGAAGAATTTTTGGGGTGGTCATGCCATTGTCGGCGCGCATTTGCCGATTGCAGCTGGTCTGGCACTGGGGGATTTTTACCAGAACAACAAAGCGGTGACGGTGTGTATGTTTGGAGATGGCGCTACCAATATTGGATATTTTCACGAAGCTCTCAATCTTTCCAAGGTATGGAACCTGCCGGTCCTGTGGGTGTGTGAAAATAATCAATACGGCATGGGCACCGCGGTAGATCGGGCTTCGGCGGTTTCAGAAATGCGCCGCAAAGCGGATGGCTATGGCATGAAAAGTGAAGCGGTGGACGGCATGGATGTAATCAAAGTCCGTGAAGTTTCAGCGCGCCTTTATGAGGAAATTCGCAATGGGAGCGGTCCACAATTTTTAGAAGTGATCACCTATCGTTTCCGAGGGCATTCGATGGGCGACCCGGAACGGTATCGTTCTTCCGAAGAAGTAAAAACCTGGCTGGAAAACGATCCCATCGGTATTTATCACCGTTATTTACTGGAAAATACCATCGCATCCGAAGAAGAACTTCAGGAGCAAATTCGATTGGCCGAAGAAGAGGTCAATGATGCAGTAGCGTTTGCCGAAGCCAGCCCGGAACCACCGGCAGAAGAATTGTTCAAGCACATTTACGTTGAAGGATAACGGGGTGACACTATGGCACGAATAACCATGCGCGAAGCCATCTCTCAGGCGTTGTGGGAGGAAATGGAACGGGACCCCAGTGTTTTCATTCTGGGGGAGGAAGTTGGGGTTTGGGGCGGTACCTATGCCGTGACCAAAGGTTTTTATGATCACTTTGGCCCCGAGCGAGTGCGCGACACACCGATTGCAGAAGCAGCCATTATTGGTGCAGCAATTGGGGCGGCATTAACCGGTCTGCGCCCTGTTGCTGAATTAATGACCATCAATTTCGCCTTTTCGGCAATGGATCACATCGTCAATCAGGCAGCCAAACTACACTACATGTTTGGCGGGCAAATGATTTTACCGCTGGTCATCCGTGCGGTGGGAGGTGGAGGACGGCAATTGGGTGCTACTCACTCGCAAACCCCCGATGCAATTTTTGCTCATTTCCCCGGCTTGAAGGTGGTTGCCCCCGGTACGCCTGCGGATGCCAAGGGTATGCTCAAGGCGGCTATTCGCAGTCAGGATCCGGTTCTGTTCATCGAACATGCCACACTGTACCAGACCCGCGGTGAAGTGCCGGAGGGGGATTATATTGTCCCGCTGGGCAAATCCACCATTCAACGGGAAGGCCGGCATGTGACGATTGTGACCTATTCCAAGATGCTGGAGATTTCCACCAAAGCCGCCGATCAACTGGCAAAAGAAGGCATCGAAGCCGAGATTGTGGATTTGCGCTCGTTGCGCCCCCTGGACATGGAGCCGGTGTTAGAATCATTCAAAAAGACCAACCGGGCTGTCATCGTAGAAGAAGGCTGGCGGTCTTACGGTGTCGGCGCAGAAGTTGCCAGCCGGATTTATGAAGAGGCCTTTGATTATGTGGATGCACCCATCAAGCGGGTGGCACAGGCTGAAGTGCCGCTGCCTTACAACCGTACATTGGAACAAATGGCGCTCCCTCAGGTGGAGGATGTGATACAGGCGGTCAAGGAGGTGTTGTAATGGCTGAGATTATTGCCATGCCCAAATTGGGCTTTGATATGGCGGAAGGTACGCTGGTGCGCTGGGTGGTCGGCGAAGGTGAAAAAATTGAAAAAGGGCAGGTCCTGGCTGAGATTGAAACCGACAAAGCCACCGTTGAAGTTGAATCCAGCGCAGAAGGGATTGTGTATCGTCATCTGGTCAAGGCTGGCGATGTGGTGCCGGTAGGCACCCCGATAGCGGTCATAGCAGCCCCCGGTGAAGAAGTGAAAGACTTGCCGGGCGAAGCGGCTGCAGAAGAATCTCCACTGGCAGCGGCTCAACCTGCAGGTCAGCCCACAGGGACTGTTACTGCTGTTGAAGCGCCAATTGTGACCGCCGATGAAGAGGGGCGCACCAAAGCCTCACCTCTTGCCCGCCGCATGGCACTCGAATATGGCATTAACCTGAGTCAGGTACAGGGGAGCGGCCCCGGTGGGCGGGTTGTCAGGCGTGATATCGAGAGGGTTTTGCAATCGGCGCCCGCTGAACCTGCACCAGAAATTGAAACGCCGCTGCCTTCTGTTGCAGCGCCTGCAGTCCAGCCTTCTGCGCCAATCCCGGCTGCTATGCCGTTGCCTGCGATGGAAGATCAGCGCGCGGCAGTGGATAAACTGCGCGCTATCATCGGAAAGCGTATGGTCGAATCCAAAACCCAGATTCCGCACTTTTACCTGACCAGCGAAGTGGACATGGCAGCACTCATGGATCTGCGCAAGCAGTTCAACACTCAATTGCCTGAGGAGCAGAAATTATCGGTCAATGATTTTATGATCAAAGCTGCTGCGCTTGCTTTACGGCAGTTCCCTAACCTGAATGCTTCTTTGCAGGGGAACGAGATTGTTCGTCATGGACACCGTAACATTGGCGTTGCGGTCGCGCTGGAGAACGGCCTGATGACGATTGTTTGCAAAGATGCCGATTTCAAATCGCTTGGTTTGATTTCTCAAGAGGTCAAGGAAATGGTTAGTCGGGCGCGGGCTGGTAAAGTCCGCCCGGAGGACATTGAAGGCTCAACATTCTCGATCAGTAATTTAGGCATGTTTGAAGTTGAGCATTTTGTGGCGATCATCAATCCGCCGGAAGCGGCAATACTGGCAGTTGGATCCGTAAAAGAAGTGCCGGTTGTGGAAAATGGTGTGATCAAACCCGGTTTACGAATGAAGATGACCCTTTCTGCCGATCATCGGATTACCGATGGGGCAGAGGCGGCTAAATTCATGCAGACCTTGAAGAATTACCTCGAAAAACCGGCCTTGATTTTGCTGTAAGGATTACAAAGTTGAATTTACAAACAGGGGCTGGTCAGCGACCAGTCCTTGTTTTATTTGCGCTCGTAGATGAGACGGTAGATATTCATGATCTCAGCAATCGAGCGGATGTACCGCTGTGTTTCCTCAAAGCGGATGACTTCCACGAACAAATCGGGGTCGCCGCCGGAAAGTTGTGACCAGGCATAGGCATTGCCCGGACCGCCATTGTATGCTGCAAGAGCAAGATACAGGTCGCCTCCAAAATAATCACGTTGATTCGCCAGGTATTTGGCTCCCAGTCGGATATTGATCAACGGATTGTGTAAATCTTCCACCTGAAAGTCCGGATAGCCGTAGCGTTCAGCCAATTCCTGTCCCGTTGCAGGCATGATCTGCATCAACCCGCGCGCACCGGCGCTGGAAATCACAAAGGTTTCAAAGAAGGATTCCTGGCGAATAATACTGAACAGGAGCAGCGGGTGAAGGCCGGTTTCATTGGCTTCCTGCATCACCACGTCCTTGTAATAAGCCCCAAAGCGCACCAGATTGAAAAAGCGCGGGGCAGTCAGCGTTTGCAGGTTGTCCATGCCGGCCAGATTGAGAATCTGACGACTGGCAAAGATGGCAGGCCGGTATGCCCCAATTTCCAGCATGATATTCAGAAAACGGTAGAGCGCGGCTGGATTTGACGAAATTTCTTCGCGCAGGCTTTCAAATTCACCGCGGGCGGTCTGGTAGAGACCGAGTTCCCATAAAGCCATACCGCGGATAAAGCGCGGATTTTGTGCTAAATCCCCCAGCCCTTCCAAATCCGTTTCAGGAGGAAGGGAAAAAGTGTCGCGTATCCAGTCTTCTGCCCGTTGTCGCTCGCTTGCCCAATCTACACCCAAATCATACACCGCTGGCGGATGAAGGGGCGGCTGATTGTTGAGCAGTTCATCCGCTCGTTCGCTGTAATAACCGGTTGGGTCCAGTGAGGCGGCTTGCTGCCAGGAAGCGCGGGCATCGTCGAGGTTACCGGCCCGCTGTTGAATTTTTCCAATCCACAGCAGGGCGGCAGCCTGATCGTTTGGTGAAGTGGAAAGCACCACCTGTCTTTGAAAGGCATTCAAGGCGCGTTCATCGGCGCCGATGCGGTAGTAAGTGATGCCAGCCAGAAATTGAGCGCGCGGGCTGATCGAGGCAGCCGGGTATTCTTGAAGCAGTCGTTCCCAGGTTTCAGCGGCGCGGCTCAAGCGATTGCTGCGTTCCAGAATTCGCGCAGCGCTAAACAAGGCATTGGGCGCTTCACTGGCGGAAGGATTTTGGGAAACAAAATCTAAAAGCGTTGAAGCAGCCGCTTCAAAGTTTTCCAAAAACGCCCACTGCGTATAGGCAATTTCCTGCCAGGCTGTGGAGTAAAACGAGTCGCCGGGGTGATCGCGAATCAAGGTCTGCCACTCTTCCAGTGCTCCTTCAATGTTATTGATCTGGCGGAGGGCAAGGGCGCGGTAGTGGTGAGGTATGCCGTCGTGGTCCGGATTATTGTTGATGTAACCCAGCAGAACTTCGGCTGCCAGGGCGTACTGTCCGGCAAAATAATTGACCAGCCCGCGGTTGAGTTGATTGACCGGTTGACCAGCGTTGACCAGTTCAATCAGCCCGGAATAGGTGTCGTAATAACGTGGAAAGTTGTTGACCGAATCCTGAAAGCGGGCGTAGGCTTGCTCCGGAAATCCCAGAATGAGATAGGCTTGGCCTGCCAGAAAGTTTGCCTGGGCTTTGTAATATTCATTGCTTGTGCTTTGGTAGGCATCCAGATACTGGCGGATGGCGGATTCCAGATCATTCATTTGCTGGTAAGCCTGACCGATACGAATTTTCAAGCGGGCAGTATCCTGCGTATCGGAGGCCTGGATGGCTTTCTGGAAGGATTGAATGGCTTGCTCATATTGACCGGTGGCCATCCAGGCTTCCCCCGCTTTTTCAGCAATCAGATCATCCAGAATACCCGGCTTAAGTTGTAAATACATTTCATAGGCTTCGGCTGCTTTTTGATTTTCGCCTGTATTCAGGTAGGCTTCCGCCAGAAAGTAATACCCATTCGCGAGGGATTGATTGGGCGGGTGTTCGTTTATCAATGCCAGCAAGGTATCAATGGTCTGCTGGTAATTTCGTTCTTCAAAATAGGAGCGGGCAATTCCTACCAAAGCGGCTGCCTGAATTTCAGGATCACTGGTTGCCAGAGCGGCGGATTGATATTCCTGTCGGGCGCGTTGGGTGTCGCCCAGCAGCAGGGCTGTATCCCCCTGGTTTAACCGTACGGAGGGCAGGGGGGTGGGTGTGGGCGTCGGCGGGGGAAGCGTGGGTGTATTCAGGCTTTCAGGCGTTGGAGACATCTGCCCTTCAGATGGGTTTGTTGAGCGGTTGAGGGGTAAATTGCAGCTCAACATCACCAGCAGCAGAAGGATGGAAACCAGGCGGATATTTTTCATTTTGGGCATAATGCCTTATACCGGAATGTGAGGGATGTGTCAATGTTTCGAAATCTATTCGGCGGCTTTTTCAATGGTATAATCAACTCGCTCCCCAGCGCGAGCAATTTTGATGACTTTGTGGTCAGTTTCTAAACGTTGAAACAACGAACCTTTTAAGTGAAGGGTACGAAATCAAGCATGAGTATCGTTCTGACAGGCTCAATTGCCTATGATTACCTGATGACCTTTCCCGGTTATTTTAAAGACCACATCATGCCGGATCGGCTGGATTCGATCAGTCTCTCGTTTCTGGTTGATCATATGGTGCGGCAGCGGGGAGGGATTGCTCCCAACATCGCTTATACGCTGGCATTACTGGGGGAAAAACCGCTGGTATTTGGCACAGCGGGTGAGGATTTTGAGGATTACCGGCAGTGGTTGGAAAGTCACAACATTGATACCACATACATCCGCATTATACCGGGGGTCTTTACCGCCAGTTTCTTTGCCAATACCGATCTTGCCAATAATCAGATTTGCAGTTTTTACACCGGTGCAATGGCATTTGCGCGCGAATTATCACTGGAAATGCTGCAATCCCGCCCGGAAATGGTGGTCATTTCGCCGAATGACCCGGTGGCAATGGATCGGTATGTTGAGGAATGCAAGCAAATGCAGATCCCTTATGTTTATGATCCCAGCCAGCAGATTGCCCGCTCGAACCCGGAAGAATTGCGGCGAGGAGTTGACGGGGCTTACAGCCTGTTTGTGAATGAATACGAGTGGGAACTGCTGCAAAAACATACCGGCTTCAGTGGAGATTTCATCCTGCATCGGGTGCCGCTGGTGGTCATTACGCGCGGTGCAAAAGGCGCGTCCATTTACTGGCGGGCCAATGAGGTGGAAGTCCCTGCCGTACCGGTGGAAAAAATTGTAGATCCAACTGGCGTAGGGGATGCCTTCCGCGGTGGATTTTTGCGGGGGTGGCGACTGGGTTTGGATTTTGAAATTTGCGGCAAGATGGGCTCACTGGCTGCGGCATATTGTTTAGAGCAGCGTGGTACCCAATCGCATTATTTTACGATCGAAGATTTCATCATGCGTTTTCGCGCTCATTTTGATGATGGTGGTAAGCTGGAAATGATGACTCAAAAAACTGCTTAATTTTTTTAGGAGGAAACGAATGACCAATTTTGATGTGAAGGACTTAAAACTGGCAGAAGGAGGCCGACGGCGGATTGAATGGGCAGCGCGCGAAATGCCCGTGCTGCGCCAGATCCGCGAGCGGTTCGAAAAAGAACGCCCGCTGGGGGGTATTCGCATTTCAGCCTGCCTGCACGTGACTACCGAAACAGCCAACTTGATGCAAACGTTGCAGGCTGGTGGAGCAGAAGTGGTGCTGACTGCCTCGAACCCGCTTTCAACGCAGGATGACGTGGCCGCCGCGCTCGTTTCTCATTCCGAGATACCGGTATATGCAATCAAGGGTGAAAACAACACGGTTTATTACAAGCACATTCATGCCGCGTTGGATCATAAACCGCACCTGACGATGGATGATGGCGCGGATCTGGTCAGCGTTTTGCACAAAGAACGGCGGGAATTGCTGTCCAACGTGATTGGTGGGACGGAAGAAACCACCACCGGTGTCATTCGCCTGCGGGCAATGGCAGCCGATGGTGCACTGGCTTTCCCCATCATTGCCGTTAACGACGCCATGACCAAACACTTCTTCGATAATCGCTACGGCACTGGTCAATCCACCATTGATGGAATTATCCGCGCAACCAATATTCTGCTGGCTGGCAAAAATTTTGTGGTGGCGGGCTATGGCTGGTGTGGACGCGGCCTGGCGATGCGGGCGCGCGGCATGGGTGCCAATGTGATTGTGACCGAAGTGGACCCGCTCAAGGCGCTCGAAGCGGTCATGGATGGCTACCGCGTGATGCCGATGAAAGAAGCGGCCCAAATTGGGGATGTGTTCTGCACGCTGACGGGGGATATTAACGTCATTGACCGCCAGCATTTCGAAGTGATGAAAGATGGAGCGATCATCTCCAATTCCGGTCACTTCAATGTGGAAATCAACATCCCTGCGCTGGAGGGAATGTCCTCCTCCCGGCGGCTGGTGCGGCCGTTTGTCAAAGAATTTGAGTTGAAGGATGGCCGCCACATTTACCTTTTGGGTGAGGGCCGTCTGATCAACCTGGCTGCAGCCGAAGGCCATCCTGCCAGCGTAATGGATATGTCGTTTGCCAATCAGGCACTCAGCGTAGAGTATATGGTCAAGCATGCTGCCGACCTTAAGAAACAGGTTTACAGCGTGCCGGCAGAAATTGACAGCGAAATTGCCCGCCTGAAACTGGCTGCCATGGGTGTTGAAATTGACGTGTTGACCGATGAGCAGCTGCGCTATCTGAATTCTTGGGAAGAGGGCACCTGAGCCAGGACCACCGTCAGTTCGGAGTAAATCCTTTTCATACCCATTTCAGTATTTCTGACCCCTTCCAACGCTCCTTCAATATCGCCTTATGTATTGCGGGAGGTTGGAGGGGGTAATTTTGCTTTATGCCGAATCTTCACTTCTTAACGCGAAAGGAAATACTCCTTGATTGATCCGAATATTGGGCATCTTGCTTTAACTTGGGGTACTTCGTAGTACAATTGTTTCATCATCCAAACGAAGGGAAAGACCAGATGGCTCAAAAAGTCGAATTAACTCAAGAGGAAATTTTGCGCTACTCGCGCCACCTGCTCATTCCCGAAGTGGGGCTGGAAGGGCAGCGTAAGTTGAAGGCCGCCTCGGTTTTACTGGTGGGCAGCGGAGGATTGGGATCGCCGATCGCTCTGTATCTGGCGGCGGCGGGTGTTGGGCGGATTGGGATTGTAGATTATGATGTGGTTGACACCTCCAATTTACAGCGCCAGATTATTCATGATACCCGCCAGGTTGGGGTGTTGAAAGTCGAATCGGCCCGCAATCGGCTGCTTGCGCTGAACCCCTTTGTTCAGGTGGATGTCTACAATGAAGTTTTTACATCCCAAAACGCTGAACGAATTGCAGCCGATTACGATATTCTTGTGGATGGGAGTGACAACTTTCCCACCCGTTATTTGTTGAATGATTTAGCCGTGTTGAGCGGCAAGCCTTTTGTATATGGATCCATCTTTCGTTTTGAGGGACAGGTGAGTGTATTCGATGCGCGCCATGGCCCGTGTTACCGCTGTCTGTTCCCGGAACCGCCTCCGCCAGATACGGTGCCTTCCTGTGCGGACGCGGGGGTGTTCGGTGTGCTGCCCGGCACGGTTGGCTCCATTCAGGCAACCGAGGTGATTAAACTGATTCTGGGAATCGGCGAACCGCTGATTGGTAAATTGCTGCTATACGATGCGCTGGAAATGAGTATGCAGGTGATTTACCTGCGGAAAAATCCACGCTGCAAGGTGTGTGGTGAATCGCCCGAAATAACCCACCTGATTGATTACGAGGCCTTTTGCGGCGTGCCTGCACGGGCTGTACAGGAAAATGGGTTGGAAGCCGACCGGGTCATTGAACCGTCCGACTTGAAACAGCGCTTGGAAGCGGGGGACGAGGTAATCTTAGTGGATGTGCGTGATCCGGTTGAGCAGCAAGTTTCGGCATTGCCCGGCGCGCTGGTCATCCCGTTGGAGCGGTTGCCTCATCGCATCCAGGAACTTGACCCGCAGCGGGAGTACGTGCTGTTCTGCCGCACGGGTGTGCGTTCGGCAAGAGGTGTGCGTCAACTGGCGGCAGCCGGTTTTCCCAAGGTCAAGAACCTGCGCGGCGGATTGAACGCATGGGCCGAGCAGGTTGACCCGACCATGTTGAAATACTGAGGAAGATGGGGTAGGTATTAATGAGAAACCTTTCCAAAGAAAAACCGGTTTTACTGGCAGTTCTGGCTCATCCGGATGATGAAACCTTTGGCATGGGCGGCACACTGGCCTATTACGCGCGCCGAAATGTAGCAACCCACCTGATTTGCGCCACGCGCGGTGAGGCGGGCGATGTGGACGAGGAATATTTGAAAGGTTACCGCTCGATTGCCGAACGAAGGGAGGCTGAACTACGCTGTGCAGCCGGAAAATTGGGACTGGCGGGGGTTTATTTTCTCGGCTGGCGTGATTCCGGAATGCCCGGCTCGGCGGATAATCAACACCCGCAGGCGTTGATTCAGCAACCGCTGGAGGAGGTGGCCGCTCAAATTGCGACCTTTATCCGGCGCTTGAAACCGGATGTGCTGATTACCTTTGACCCGATTGGCGGCTACCGCCATCCCGATCACATTTTCATCCACCGGGCAACCGTTGAAGCTTTTCGTCTGGCAGCCGATGAAAACTGGCAGGATGCCGAAAACCTGCCGCCCTACCGTCCGGCAAAAGTGTATTTTCAAACCATCCCGCGCGGTTTCCTGCGCTTTGTGGTGCGATTGCTGCGTTTGTTTGGCAAAGACCCGCGCAAATACGGGCGCAACCACGATATTGATCTGGTTGCCATCAGTGAGGTGGATTTCCCGACCCACGCGGTGATTGATTACCGTAAGGTAGCCGACATCCGCGACGAAGCCTCAAGATGCCATGCCAGCCAGGGCGGCGGTTCACTGACCGGAGGGTTATTCGCCCCTCTGCGGCGGATTTTTGCTTCCAAAGAACTTTACATGCAGTATTACCCGGAGCCAGAAAATGGGCGGGTTGAACGAGACCTGTTTGAAGGCATTGTTCAACTGCCGCCCTTTAAGCGTGAGGATTAATTCCGGTTATCAGGCTTCGACCGGTTCGCCGACAACAATGGACTGGAATACCAGCCCTTCGGGGGTGGCGTCCACCAGAATGGTATCACCCTCTTTGAATTCGCCCGAAAGGACTTTGAGCGCCAGCACATCCTGTACTTCCCGCTGAATGGTGCGTTTGAGCGGGCGTGCGCCAAAGTCGGGGTCGTAACCGGCCTGGGCAAGATATTCCTTGGCTGCCGGGGTTACCTCCAGTTTCAGTCCGCGCTGCATGAGCAGGTTTGCCAACCGCGCCAGCTGAATATCCACAATCTTGACCAGATCATCGCGAGTGAGCGGGTCGAAGATGACGATTTCATCAATGCGGTTCAGGAATTCCGGGCGGAAGTGCGCCTGCAAAATGCGGTTGAGCGTTTCCCGTCCGGGTTTGCCATGCGCGTGATTCAGCCACAATTCGCTGCCCAAATTAGAGGTCATGATGACCACCGTGTTGCGGAAGTCCACCGTGCGGCCCTGACCGTCGGTCAGCCGCCCGTCATCCAGCAATTGCAAGAGGACGTTGAAGACCTCCGGGTGCGCTTTCTCAATTTCATCGAAGAGAACCACGCTGTATGGCTTGCGGCGGACTGCTTCTGTCAACTGGCCGCCCTCTTCATAGCCGACATAACCCGGCGGCGCGCCAATCAGCCGTGAAACGGTGTGCTTTTCCTGATATTCGCTCATGTCAATGCGAATCATGGCTTTTTCGTCGTCAAACAGGAATTCTGCCAGAGCGCGTGCCAGCTCGGTTTTGCCCACCCCGGTTGGTCCAAGGAAAATAAATGAACCAATTGGGCGGTTCGGGTCCTGCAATCCGGCGCGGGCGCGGCGTACCGCATTGGAAACCGAGCGGATGGCGTCATCCTGCCCGACAACGCGTTGATGCAAACGTTCTTCCATGTGCAGCAGTTTCTGCATTTCGCCTTCCATCAAGCGGGAAACGGGGATGCCGGTCCAGCGCGAGACAATCTCGGCGATTTCTTCGGCGTCCACCTCTTCTTTGAGCAGTGCGCCTTCTGATTGTATCTCCTTAAGCCGGTTTTCAGCTTCGCGCAGTTTTTGTTCCAGTTCGCGCAGCAGGCCGTAGCGCAGGCGGGCAGCTTTTTCAAGGTCGTTGCGGCGTTCGGCATCTTCCATTTCAATGTTGGCCTGTTCGATCTTTTCCTTCACTTCCCGCAGGGCTGCAATGGCCTGCTTTTCAGTTTCCCAGCGGGTGTGCAGTTCAGCGGCGCGTTCGCGCAGGTCGGCCAGTTCCTGTTCCAGTTTCTCCAGCCGTTCTTTGGAGGCTTTATCTTTCTCCTTTTGCAAGGCCTGCCGTTCGATTTCCAGCTGCATGATTTGGCGATCCACTTCGTCCAGCGCCTGCGGTTTTGAGTCGATTTCGGTGCGCAGGCGGGCAGCGGCTTCGTCAATCAGGTCAATGGCTTTATCCGGCAGGTGCCGGTCGGTGATATAGCGGTGCGAAAGGGTAGCTGCCGCAATCACGGCTGCATCGGTGATGCGAACGCCGTGGTGCACTTCATAACGTTGTTTGAGGCCGCGCAGGATGCTGATGGTGTCTTCCACCGAGGGTTCTTCGACCAGCACGGGCTGGAAGCGGCGTTCCAGAGCCGGGTCTTTTTCGACGTGTTTGCGGTATTCGTCAATGGTGGTAGCGCCAATCATGTGCAATTCGCCGCGTGCCAGCATTGGCTTGAGCATGTTGCCGGCATCCATGGCGCCTTCGGCAGCGCCAGCCCCAACAACCGTGTGCATTTCATCCACAAAGAGGATCACTTCCCCTGCGGCGCTGGTGATCTCATGCAGGACGGCTTTGAGGCGTTCTTCAAATTCGCCGCGGTATTTTGCACCAGCAACCAGCGCACCCATATCCAGCTGGACAATGCGCTTGTGCTTCAGACCTTCCGGCACATCTCCGTTGACAATGCGTTGAGCCAGGCCTTCCACAATGGCGGTCTTACCCACACCGGGGTCGCCGATCAAAGCCGGATTGTTCTTGGTGCGGCGGGAAAGGATTTGTATGACGCGGCGGATTTCCTCATCCCGCCCGATAACCGGATCAAGTTTGCCCTGACGCGCCATGGCGGTCAGGTCGCGCCCGTATTTTTCCAACGCCTGATAGGTCGCTTCCGGGTTTTGGGAAGTGACCCGCTGTGTCCCGCGCACGGCTGCCAGCGCTTTCAGGATCGACTCTTTGGTGATGCCGTATTGACTGAGCCGTCGTCCTTCGATGCTCTCGGTCAGAGCCAGCAAAATATGTTCCGTTGAAACATAGTCATCCTGCATCCCCTTGGCGTAGCGTTCGGCAGAACTCAGCACATCTGCAGCCGGACGGGAAAGTCCGACTTCTCCCCCAGCGCCATAAACTTTGGGGCGTTTTTCCAATTCCTGGGTCAGCTCTTGCCGAATCGCCAGCACACTGCCAGCAATGCGGGTGATCACCGCGGGTACAACCCCGTCCTCCTGCTGAATTAAAGCCAGCAGCAAGTGAGCCGGTTCGATGGCTTGATGATTCAAGTCCTGCGCCAGTCGTTGCGCCTGAAAAATGGCTTCCTGGGCTTTTTGAGTGTATTTTTCCAGGTTCATTTCAACCTCCTGATAACTCCATGATTTTTAAAATTACCAATAAATCCCTTGCGGGTCTATAATGGCTGTAATCATGCTATGCTTCTAATGTTAGATTCCTGTCGGCAAAATATTAGAGAATGTTAAGAAATGACCTGTCTTTGCTCTGTTTTACCGGTATACTTTGATTTTAACGTGAGTTTGGGATAAGATAAAAATATTGTAGGCAATGCCAATGCCCACCTGCATCTCCCCCAAAATCGCCACTGCGATTTTGGGGGAGGCAGGAGGGGGATGAAAATTCGAAAGTTGATGTAAAAATGATTTATCCCGAATTGACGTTTATTAAGAACAAAGAGGTTTGGAACAAGATGGAAACAATCTCGTCTTGTCTGATTTACTGGCTGGGAGAAGTGGAATATCAGCAAGCCTGGGACTTGCAAAATTTGCTGGCGGAGCAAATTGCCGCTGGAAAACAGCCGCCCAGTCTGCTTTTGCTGGAACATCCGCACACCTATACCATTGGACGGCGCGGCGGACGTGAGCATATTCTCTGGTCAGAGGAAGAAATTAAGCGGCGGGGCATAGCCGTTTTTGAGGTGGACCGCGGCGGTGATATTACCTATCACGGGCCGGGTCAACTGGTGGGCTATCCCCTCTTACCGCTGGCTTCAGCAGGCTGGCAGGGCGAACGTCTGCCGCAAGCCGATTTTGTCGGTTATGTGCGAAAACTGGAAGAGGTTCTCATCCGGACGCTGGTGTACTACGGAATTGAAGCTTATCGCCGCGAAGGGCTGACCGGCGTTTGGGTGAATAAACCAGCCGAAGAAGTTTCATTGCCGGTGAAAATTTCCTCGATTGGAGTCAAGGTAGATGCGAAGGGTGTTTCCCGGCATGGGTTTGCGTTGAACGTTCAGCCGGAAATGGTTTACTGGCAGGGCATCATCCCCTGTGGATTGGATGGTGTGCAAATGACAGCCATGGCTGAGTGGCTTTCTCCCTGTCCATCCGTTCAACAAGTGGCGCAAGAGGTGAGCCGTTACTTTGAGTCGGTGTTTGGTTGTGCGGCTGAATGGCAAACCGCTTTACCGGCAGGTTTACACCGCTGATTTGGCAATCACCCGTACGACCAAAGGGCGGTTGAAAGTCTTCTCAAAGGCTTCTAAATGAGATTCAACGCCCCATTGCTCTAACTGGCAGTCCTGATCGGAAAACATTTCCAGGATGACTTCTTTCTTATCTCCGGACACAAAACGGGCACGGTGTACGGCGCCGATGTGACTGCGGTCAAGGCTTTCAGCCAGCCGCAGGATCATGCCCAATACCTTTACGGCTGTTTGTGAGTCTTTATCCAGTGCGGCAAATTCCGGTTCTTTTTTACTCGGCAGCGCTTTGCGGTGATGCAAACTTGCCAGTGCCATAATGGCGATTTCTTTCTGATCAAAACCGAGCAGATCGGCGTTGCGAATCAGGTAGTAAGTATGCATCTGGTGGTTTTGGTAGGAAAGAAACGCGCCGATGTCATGCAGCAAGGCAGCATATTCCAACAATTCGCGTTCCCAGCGGCCTAACCGATGCAAGCCAATTTGATACCCTGAATCATACAACTGCAAAGCAAGGCGGGCAACATGGCGGGCGTGCGGCTCGTCAAAGTTGACCGTGCGCGCCAGATGCAACACAGAGCGTTCGCGTACGGTCATTTGACCCAGCATGAGCGATTGATCGGTGCGGGAAAGATAATCAATCAGCAGGCCGTCCCGCAACCCGCGTTCACTGGGACGGAAGGAAGGCAGTTTGAGTTCTTCCATGATGGTATCAATGATAGCTGCCCCGGCAATAATAATGTCTGCCCGCTCAGGGTTTATACCGGGAATCTGGCGGCGTTCTTCCAGGTTGGCCTGACAAAGAACCTGAATGACTTCTTTGAGTTGGGCGTGGGTGATTTCATCTTCGCGCTCCAGTTTGCGCTTGAAAAAGCGGTGGGCGGCGATGTCTGCCAGGTTGAGGATTGTGCCGGAAGAGCCATAAACCACATCAATTTTGTACGGCTGAACGCGCTGAACGGTGCGCACTATGATGTTCCGGACGTAATTTTGAATCAGGGCATAGCGAATGGGAGAGATGGGTTCCTGTTCGTTGGGCAGGAAGAACATGGTGGTCAGGCGGATGGCGCCCAGTTTTAGCGAATCGAGCAGGTGATACTGCTGTCGGTCACCCACAATAATCTCGGTACTGCCGCCGCCAATATCAATGAACAATGCCTGCCGATCTGCCAGGTGAACACCCGAAGCCACACCCAGATAAATCAAACGGGCTTCTTCCAGACCGGAAATGACGCGTACATCCAGGCCGGCTTCGTCCTTCAGGCGCTGAATAAACTCGCTTTTGTTGCTGGCTTCGCGAGTGGCAGATGTGGCTACGGCAATGATTTCTTCCGCCTGACGCTGACGGGCCAGTTCGGCAAACTTTCGGCAAACGATGATAGCACGCTCCATGGCTTCGGGTTGAAGGGTTTGTTCGATAAATTCGCCCTCGCCAAGGCGGACGACTTCTTTTTGGGCGGTCAGCACCTGATAGGTTTTATTCGGGTTGATGCGTACCAGCAAAAGGCGGATGGAATTGGTGCCAATATCAATAAATCCCACCACCCGGCTTTTGGGGGGAATTTCAGGATTCTCCATTTTTCTCCTTTTCCTCTTGCTTGTTTTCTTCGGCGGGGTGCGTTTCGGCGGGGTTATTGTCCAGCAGATGGGAAATGGACACCCTCTGGCGCAGTTTATCCCACAAATTTTCCTGCTGCCATTCCTTCCACGAGTCCACAAATTGATGGTAGAGGGACTGCCGTTCTTGCTGGCGGAGTTCACGGTATAAAAGCAGACCCGGCAGCAGCCGTTTGAAAGGGCGGGCATGCCCAAAATAGTCCACCGTGCGCTGGCGTTCCTCTTCAATGAATTGCGGCAGGTATTCAATCCAGACATCGGCATCGTGAATCGCGCCCAGCAAGTCCTGACATTGGCGCAGTGATTTGACGAATTTCTTCAATTCATCTTCATACAGGGGGGCAAAGAATTCCAGCGTGTAACGCAAATGTTTGCCGGCAATCCGCATGGCGTGCAGTTCGGTCACACATTCCGGTTGAAAAACATAGGGTTCGAAGGCAAGGAATTCGTCCAGCCGGGCTTGAATGTGCTCATCTGCCAGTTTTCGTAACGCCGGATCTTGCAAATCCAGTTGATTTTTGTAGATTTCAAAGGGTGCAAGTTTCTGAGTAATCTCCGCCACAAGGGTATCTTTTTCCAGACGGCGCAAGGCTTTGAGAACATCTTTTTGCAATTCGCGGCGGCGCTGCCGCATCCGCAGCAACAGTCGGCGCACGCCGGCCCGTTCCGGCGGGGTCAGACGATTGACCAGATCGGTCAAGTGCTCGATTTGAACATCGGTATCGCGTGCGGCGCCCAGCGCACGGGTGATGGCGCGGATGCGTTTGCGCCAGTTTTCGTGACGCCGCGGCGCAAGGAAAGGCCCAAAGATGGGCAAGGCACTGCGCAGTCGGCGGGTGGCAACCCGCATGCGGTGAACGGCTTCAATGTCCTCTGCTTTTTTGACACCTTCAATTTCATCCACCATGGCGCTTAACTGATGCAGGATGATGGACGAACCAAATATTTGAATATTGGGGCTGACGGGAGATTTTGGCATGAGGGCACCTCGTTCTGCTGACTAATCCTCATTATAGCATTTTACGAGGGGCTTTAAGAAGGATGAGAAAACCCCCGCAGGTGCTCCGCGGGGGGGATAGCCTTTGTAATTGGGTTGAGACTTTACACGTTTGCGTCGTCTTCGTCCATCCCGTCAATCTCGAACAATTCACCGGTTGCACTGAAGACGGTGCGTTCACAAATGTTCGTTACCCGGTCGGCTAAGCGTTCCAGATTGTGGATGACCCATAGCATCAGGTTGGTGTGATCAATCAGATTGGGGTTGGCAATCATGGCTTCAATGATTTTTCGGTAAGCCTGATTGAACAGTTCATCTACCTGATCATCCTCTTTGGGAATGGCTAATGCCTGAGAGGAATTTTCTGAAATGAATGCGCCCAATGCGCGGTGCAGCATGCTGACGGCAATTTCCGCCATTTTTTCAATTTCCTGAATGGGGATGACTACTTCACCTTCACCAATCCGGGTAACCACTTTGGCGATGCCTTTGGCGTAATCTCCCATCCGTTCCAGTTCGGTGTTGACTTCCAGCATGGCGGTCATCCCGCGCAGGTCGCGCGCCATCGGCTGCTGAGTAGCCATCAGGGTAATAATGGCATTTTCGATAGCAAAGCGTTTTTCGTTGATGACCTGATCCTGTTCAAAAATCTCGTGCGCCAGGTGAGTATCGCGGTTTTTCAAAGCCTGAACGGCGGAGAGGGTGGCTTGCTCCACCATGCTGCCAAGGATGAGGATTTCGTCCTGGATCTGGTTTATCTGTCGGATAAGGGTATCGCGTGGCATGGGAAAGCCTTTCCTGGAGTAAGTTTAGCCAAAACGGCCGGTGATGTAGTCTTCGGTGCGTTTGTCTTTCGGGCGGGTAAAGATGAGGTCGGTACGGTCAAATTCGATGACCGTTCCGGAGCGTTCTTCGTTACCGGTAAGCATCATCATTGCCGTGTAATCGGAAACGCGGGCAGCCTCTTGCATGTTATGGGTGACAATTACAATTGTATAATTTTCTTTCAGTTCTCGCATCAAATCTTCGATCTTGAGAGTGGCGATGGGGTCCAATGCCGATGCAGGTTCATCCATCAAAATCACTTCGGGTTTGATGGCAATTGCCCGGGCAATGCACAGGCGCTGCTGCTGCCCGCCGGATAGAGATAGACCGCTTTGGTCCAATTTATCCTTCACCTCGTCCCATAAAGCTGCACCACGCAAAGCCTGTTCTACCAGGTCATCCAGTTCCGATTTTGAGCCGCGAAATCCGTTGATCTTCAACCCCCAGGCAATATTTTCATAAATGGATTTGGGAAAGGGATTTGGTTTTTGAAAGACCATGCCGATTCGCCTGCGCACTTCCACAGGGTCAATGGAGGGATCGTAAATATCTTCACCATTGAAGAGGATTTTACCCTCTGATCGCGCGGAAGGCACCAGTTCGTTCATGCGATTAAAGGCGCGCAGCAGGGTGGATTTACCACAGCCCGACGGCCCGATGATCGCCGTAATCTGGTGACGATGTACTTTGAAGTTCACATCTTTTACGGCCAGAAAATTCCCGTAGTAAATGTTTAGATTTTGCGTTTCCAGAATGTAGTGATTGTTGTCCATTGCAATTTTATGCTCCCAATTATTTTACCACCGGATGATCAGTCGGTTTCGCAGCCAGATAGCCAGAGCGTTCATGGAAAGCAAGACAAGCAGCAATATTATAATGCCTGCAGCTGCTAACCCATGAAAGGATGATTGAGGCAGTGAGACCCAGTTGAAAATTTGAATGGGCAAGACGGTGAAGATGTCAAATGGCCCTTTTGGGTCGAAGGCGATATAGGTCAACGCCCCAATGGTGATCAGGGGAGCCGTTTCTCCGATGGCGCGAGACATGGCTAAGATAACCCCGGTCATAATTGCCGGAGCGGAATAAATCAGGACATGATCGCGGGATACTTCCCAATCGGTTGCTCCCAGTGCAAGAGCAGCCTGACGAATAGAACGCGGAACAGCGCGAATCGCCTCGCGGGTGGTGACAATGATGATGGGAAGTACCAGTAAAGCCATGGTCATTGCCCCTGCAATGAGGGTGCGTCCCAGTCCCAACTGACGGACAAATAGCCCCAATCCAAGTAAGCCGTATATGATGGATGGAACTCCTGCCAGATTTGCCACATTAATTTCGATGAAGCGGGTGATGCGGTTTTGAGGGGCAAATTCTTCAAGGTACACGCCTGCACCAATCCCAATTGGAACAGCCATAGCCGCCGTTAGCACCATCAGCCAGATTGAGCCTTGTAAGGCGGAACGTAAACCGGCCTTTTCCGGAAAGCGGGAAGGAAACTCAGTGAAAAGCCGTGTGCTTAACCAGGGTAAGCCGTCAAAAAATACATCAATGAGGAGGGTTAGCAGCATGGCAATTCCCAGTAAGACGGCGAAAAAGGCAAGAATTTCGAAAATTTTGCCTTTGATCTTCCGTATTGAAAGATCACGCTCAAAGTTCACATCTCTTATTAGGGTGGTGGTACTCATTCGTATCTCTCCCTGAAGCGTTTGGTGATGAAGTAGCTGACGATATTCATGACCAGGGTCATCACAAACAGCAACATTCCAACGGCAAAGATGGTTTTGTAGGCAATACTCTGATGAGGGGTATCTCCCAAACTGACTTGCACGATGTAAGCAGTCATGGTTTCGATGGATTCAAGCGGGTTGAGGGTCAACTTGGGCTGCTGTCCGGCAGCAATGGCTACGATCATCGTTTCACCAATGGCGCGTGAAACTGCCAGAATAAACGCCGCCGCCACACCGGAAAGAGCAGCCGGTAAGACCACCTGCGTGGCTGTTTCGAACTTGGTGGCTCCCATTGCATAGGCTGCTTCGCGCAACGAGCGGGGTACTGCCGAAAGCGCATCCTCCGATACAGAAGCCATGAGCGGTAAAATCATAAAGCCCATGGCAATGGATGCACTGGCGGCGTTGAAGATTTGAGTTTGTGGGAACAGGTCTTGCAGAATGGGTGTGATAAACAAAAGCGCAAAATATCCATACACAACGGTAGGAATGCCGGCCAGAATCTCGAGTATTGGTTTTAAGATTTTGCGCAATCTCTCCGAGGCATATTCACTTAGAAAGATAGCAGCCAGTAAACCTAGTGGTACCGCAACCAGCATTGCACCGGCTGCCACCAGCAAGGTGCCGTTGACAAGGGGCAGAACGCCAAATCGTTTTGAGGCGAACAACGGCGTCCAGCGCGTATCGGTGAAAAATTCGATGATGGATACTTCCTGAAAGAACAACACCGTTTCTTTGAGAAGTTCGTAAATTATTCCTGCGGTCGTACCCACAGAAACGAATGCAAAGATGAAAGTAAGCGCCCTTACAAGCACTCTTTCGCGGTTGCGCTTTTGGTGGTTCAGGGAAACCAGGGATTTAATTGTGGTAGTCATCTTGTCCCTCTTTGACACAGGGAATGGGACGAGTAGTGTCGTCCCATTCCCGGATAGTAAGAACCTTCCAAACCTTATTCTTTGGCAAGCAGATCGGCCAGCGATACGCCGATAGTCGAACCTTGACCTTCAAAGATGGAACCGGTTACGCGGTTATCATAACGTTTTTGAGCCAGCGCGTAAATTTCATCCGTTAGCGGGATATAGCCGACTTCACGCGAAAGTTGCCCGGCATTTTTCAGGTAGAAGTCAATGAACAGGCTGATTTCATCTTTCTGATCCACCCGGGCGCGGTTCACGTAAATGAACAGCGGGCGGGAAAGCGGCTGATAAGTGCCTTGAGAAACTGTGGTGAGATCGGGCAGAACACAATTGCCATTACCGTTGTCAATTGCCACGAGTTTCAGTTTATCCTGGTTTTCTTCAAAATAAGCCAATCCGAAGAAGCCGAGTGCGTTGGGATCACCGGCGATGCCCTGCACGAGCACGTTATCATCCTCACTGGGCAGGAAGTCGCCGCGGCTGGAACCCTCTTTTCCAACAATGGCAGCAGTGAAGTAGTCATAGGTGCCCGAGTCCGTACCGGCGCCGTACAGGGTCAACGGTTGATTGGGGAAGCCCTCGCGCACCTGACTCCAGTTGGTGATAACACCTTCGGCTTCAGGCTGCCAGATTTTCTTCAACTCTTCAACGGTCAGACAAGCTGCAAAATTGTTGGATGGATTGACCATGACAGCCAGACCATCGAAGGCAACCGGTAATTCGATGTACTCAATGCCGTTTTTCTGACAAAGTTCAACTTCAGAGGGTTTGATGGGGCGGGAAGCATCGGAAATATCCGTTTCGCCGTTGCAGAATTTCTTGAAACCGCCACCGGTGCCTGAAATCCCCACCGGAACGCGCACTTCCGGATAAAGTGCCTGGAATTCTTCAGCAACTGCCTGGGTAATCGGGGCAACGGTGCTGGAACCGTCCACCAGGATGGTGCCTTCCACGGGGCCAGCAGTGGGGGTAATGACTTTCTCTACTTCAACTACCTGAGTTTGGATGACGGTCTTTTCAACGATTCTTTCTGGCGCCTCGGTTACGGCGGCAGGGGTTGCGGCAGGGGCGCAGGCTGATAGCACCAGTCCTGCTACAACCAACAAAAAGAACAATGGGCGAACTTTAGCAAACATACATTTCTCTCCTTTTGTGATAGGGTTTTGAAAATTACTCACTCATCATAACAGGCGCTGTTTAATGACAGTCAATGGACAGGTTAAGGACTGGTTAAATAAAATTTAATCTTGTGTTTTCGGTCACCGATAACAGGATGTTTTCTAAAATTCGACCGTGAAAGCGAATCTGAACAGGTTGAAAGACCGATATATAATTGAATATGAATGTGCCTTTTGGCAAAATCCGGCAAGTAATGCCACAACCCCTTCCCCGCAAAAAAAATTGCTGGGGCGATGTTGGATGAAGTGCGGGTTGGCGGCTGAAAATGCTGGGTTGATGTGGAATCAACTTATCCGGAGCTGACGTCAAACATAATCGCTTAGATTTCCATGAAAAACCTAAAAGAATATATTTCAATTATTCAAAAGTCCTTTCCAGCTTTCTCGCAACACGAAGCGGAGCAGATGCTTACCTCCGGCGAAGTTTGTTCATATCTGGCCGGGACTAAATTGACCGTTGAAGGAGCTTACCAAACCACATTTTTTATTCTGCTCGATGGGGAAGTTCAGGTCACCAAAAAATTCGATGAAAACGAGGAAAGGTTGTTAAAAATTCTACGGGCAGGCGACTTTTTTGGTGAAATGGCCATCATTCATGATGCTCCGCGTGCTGCAACGATTACTGCTCTAACCGAAGTCGAAGTACTCGAAATACAGCGGGAAACATTTACCGGCTTGCTGCAAAGCAACAGCCAGCTTTCGCTGGCAATGGTGCGCGAAGTCAGCCGCCGTTTGCGGGAAAATGACGAAATGGCGATTGCAGATTTGCGTAAAAAAGCCGAAGAATTAAGTGAAGCCTACCGGCAGCTCTCTCAACAGGAAGCGGCGCGTCGCCAGTTTTTGACTACCATTGCCCACGAACTGCGCACACCGCTCATGGCGGCCAACGGCTTTTTGCAGATCATCCGCAGCGGTGCATTACCGGAGGAAACCCTGCAAAGCGCTTTGGAAACGGTTGCGCGCAATTTAAAGGAAATTACGGCTTTGATTAACGATATTTTATTCTTGCCAGTAGTTTTGCAGTTTTAACAAAAGAATAAGAACGGGCCAAAGGATTCCGAGTAGGATTGTTGTACGGCAACTTTTCCCAAGGAGGAACCCAATGGCCCAACTCATTATCAACCAAGATGCCACA
>Ga0308397_1000498_pt1 | contig 27355 bp, 26 predicted proteins | sample Hotspr20SampleT8_FD_202356 | JGI IMG/M metagenome (GOLD analysis project Ga0308397, IMG submission 202356) | Hot spring phototrophic mat microbial communities from Mushroom Spring, Yellowstone National Park, Wyoming, United States - 20051001_T8 ...
CAAGATTTGACCAACCAAAGAAGGAATCCCTATTTTTTCGTATATAGATTCAAAATTCACTATAATAGAAACATCTTTTGTCTTGATTGCTTGGGGTAAAATTCCTATGCTTAATACCAAATGTCCACCTACCCAAATCGTAGCAAATAATAGGTGCAAAAACAAAAGAATTGCATACCACATAAGATCAATACTCTAAAAACCTTTTTTTAGTAAAGCCATAAAAAAACCATCAAAACCTTCCGATGGATAAATCGTTTGTTTTTTAACAAGCTGAAATTGTTCTTTATTTTCTAAAAACCATTGGATTTGATAGTCGTTTTCTTCTGGTAAAATACTACATGTTACATACAACAAATAGCCATTATTTTTAAGCATTTTAGAGTAATTCAACAATAATTCTCTTTGTAGTTGTAGGATTTCTTGCTTATTTTCTGAGGTAAATTTTAACTTTGTGTCTGGATTTCTTTTTATCACACCAGTACCTGTGCATGGTACATCCAACAATAAAATATCCGCAGAATCTTTTAATCGCTTAATGGTTTTATTCGACTCAATCGGTTTAACCACAATATTGGATGAACGATTTCTTCTACTTCGTTTTTCTAATTCTTGTAATTTTTTGGGGTTTACATCTAATGCAATGATTTGACCTTTATTTCGTTTTAAAGCAGAAAGATGAAGGGATTTTCCACCAGCACCTGCACATGCATCGATAATCCTACTTGCATTTTGTAAAACATCTTCGGGAATAAAATGTGCCACCCTCTGAGAAGACAAATCCTGAAATTCATAATATCCTTTTAAAAAATATTCATTGGGACTTACAAAGGTTTTATCTTTAATGATTAATGCTTCTTCGACATCAGGATGCTCTTCTGTTTCTATGCCTAATTTTAGAAGAAGTGATTGCAATTCTGGTTTGGAAGTTACCAAGGTATTTACGCGAATTACTAATTTTGCATGTTCGTTTAAGGCAGAAGCTTCTTTGAACCATCTTTCTTCCCCTAATTGGCTTATGCCTTCGTTCCATAAATCTTCGTTGTAAGAAAGTTGAATTCTTTTAGGAATTTGGTTTAAATTCACAGAAAGATTTACAGGAGGTAGTATTTCTTGTAAATTTTCGAACTCTAATTGATTGTAATGTAAATAAGCAGAAAAAATTTTTGTTATATCACTCGTGCCTGTGATGTATTCAAAAAAATAGTAATATCGAACAATGGTATAAACCGACTCTGCAATGAATTTTCGATCTCTTTTTCCTAATTTTGGGTTTGTTTTAAAATAATGTTCTAAGACCTTATCGGAATAATGATTTTCTTTTAGGACTTTATAAAGTGCTTCTATTATAGTGTTTACTAATGCTTTGTGGAGCTTCATGGATTTATAAAAGACGATTTTATGGAAGGGATTCTTGATACAACCAGAAAAGCAATCGGTTGATTTTACAAAAAAAATTTATATTGTATAGATTTTAATATAAAAATAATTGATAATGAGACGCATTCTCATTATTTGGACAACATGAAGATAACTTATGGTTATGACAAACTGTCAAACACCCAAAACGATAACAAAAGAAGAAAAGGAATTTGTTTTAATGGAGATGCGCGAACTATTAAAAGCTCTTCACTATATACATGTTGGTCTATCGAACGAAAATTATGAATTTGCCTATCAATTTTCTAAAGAAAGTAGGTATGAATATGGGTGGAATAAAATCTTACGAAACATTTAATAATGATCTGATATTAGAACTCAAAGCAGAAGCAAGAATTATCTTTCCAGAATACTACAGAGGTGGTATTCAATTCGATTTTAATTTTTTTAAAATCTACCTTGATTTAAATTATATTTTATGGAATTCTTATTTTAGAAAAATCAAAATCCAATCAGAAGCACCTTTTATTACGACACCATTTGGATATTCTAGTAATACAATTCAAATTAGGCAAAATTGGAACAATCAAATAGTATCTGCATTGGGTATGGAATTATATTTTAATACCTATATCTTTTCTATGGGATATAATTATGGCAAAATCCCTACTCCATCTGATGGCATACATCCTTTATTAACAATGACGATAGAACATCATGTAACTCTTGGTTTTGCAAAAAAATTAGAACAGAAGATAATTTATTTTACTTACGAACATGGTTTTAAAAATAAAAGCGAATTTGAATTATCCAAAACTTCTTTTGTTTCTGATTGGTTCCTCTTTCATACAAACTTAAAAACTATCTATTTTAAATACAGTAGAAGTATGCAATTAAATTCCCTTATTTTTGGAATAGAAAGCAAAATATAATGATTTTTCCAAGCTTATGATTGAATTTTGGTTAAGGCTAAATCATAAGCTTGGAGATAATATTGAATTAAGTTTTTCCAATCGAAAATTTCGCTTATACTTTCTACGCGATTTCTTAATTCGATTCTTTGTCGTCGGTTTAAAGATACCACATTAAAAATCATTTTTGCTAACTGTTGAATAGATTCGTGGTAAGATTGATTTTTGCGATTTAAGATAAAAAGTCCATGTTCTTCGTGATTGGGAAGCATTTTCTTTACATACAAAGAAAAACCTGTAAGATCAGAAGTAATCGAAGGAATACCAGCAGCAGAACACTCCATTGGTGTATAGCCCCATGGTTCATAATAACTGGGGAAGATTCCTAAATGGCATCCGCGGATAAAATCTAAGTAATCTAATTTAACCACAGAACCAAAACTAGACAAGAAATCTGGATGATAAACAATCTTTACTCTGGATTCTTTCTGATTCAATAAATGATTTTTATAAATTGTATTTAATATTACATCGTCTGGATATTCCATTTCGTGTGTTACAACAGAAGGTAGTCCATTTTTTTTCCATGAATAATAGATTCTTTTTAGATACATTCTTTCTGTTTCGTTTATAAGTTCTTCTGTATTGATTTGTGGCTTTTCGATGATTTGATTTAGCAGACGTTGAGGGATTCTTTCTGCTACGGTTTCGCATACATGGTTTAGCTCATTATAGATAAATTGATTCTGTAAAACATCATAGCGATAGCCTTTGGTTTTTGCTTTAGTAATGATAAAAACGACCACAGTGATATCAATATTATTCTGCATTAAAAGATGATTTAGTGCAGGAAGAGAATCTATGAAGAGATCGATACCTTTATTTCGAAATTCATACCTACCAGAAGTAAAAATGTACAGGGTTTTTTCTAAATCAAACGTATAATAAGGGAAAAAATAACCTGCAACAAATTGATGAATCTTTGTTTTAAAAAGACCATGCAAGTTTTGATGTTCATGAGCTACGGTAAAACGTCGTATGTTTAAACCATTTGGGGTAATAATATCAACTTTTTTGTGTAAAAGATGTTTGATTTCTTCTGCGGTGATCTCACTTACAGTTGTAAATACATCTGCACCATAACTTGCCGCTCGCTCTATCAAATAATGAGAAAAAATATTGTATCTTTTTGCCTCGTCATAAGGGTTGATAAATTTAATATATTCGTAAATGTTATCTACGTTTGGCGCTATATAACGTCCAAGTAACGTAGCATGAGTAGTAAAAACAACTTTTACTGGTAGGCTTCTTTTTTTTATAATTGGTATTGCAGCCCCCACATTCCATTCATGAAAATGTACCAAAATAGGTTTAGACGAAAATGCTTCTATAAAACATTCAATCACATCTGCTACTTGATATCCAAATAAAACAGCATCATTAATCCACATTTCATCCGGTGTTTCTATGCCATGATCTTTCCAAAAGAAGTATTTAAATTCTTGAATACGATCAAATAAACTTAAAAAATCGATCAGAATAACATTAGGACTTCCTGTAATTAGCCATTTACCAAATTTTACTTTTAGGTTTTTTTTAGCTATGTTTTGAAGGATTTCTCGGTATACACCCGTTGGTTGCATTTCTTCAAATTCTAATTCAGTGATACCTTTTATGTAAGGTCCAATAAGACAATAGCGATCTTTAAAATGTTCTGTTATGATTGGTGCTTTACTACGAATTACTTGATAGATTCCTCCTACTTGTCTACATACTTCCCAACTAACTTCTATTAAATAACTGTTTGATAGATTCATAGAATTCGATGGAATATAGATAAAAGTTTTGATGTCAAGTTTTTCTAACCATTATGATAAATGATATTTTTTTCTTGATTTTTTGATTCATTTTACTAATTTAAATAAAAAGAACTTTTATATATTTAATTTGACGTTTAAAAATTGAAAAAAATTTTAAACCTTTATACAATTTTTATTTTAAAATTTTGTTATTTTTTGAATAATTTAAAAGGAGTTGTAAATGAATCCATCAATAGAAACACAAGATAAGAAATTATTGAATAAATTATTTACTTTAATAAACGAAGAAAAACTAACAAAAGATTTTTCTTCTTATCAATTGAGTAAAATCGAAAGCTACATCAACTTCGCAAAAGAGGTAGCTAATGCTTCGGAAGAGGAACAAAAAGAAATCTTACAAACACTAGCAGAGTACAAAAACACAGAAAATGATAAAACGATTTTAGGAAGATTAATCCCCGTTATAATAGCATTTTCTAAAACCATTGAACGAGATCCTTCCGAAGAAGACAATTTGTTCGATTTAGTCATAAGCTTATTACACGATTTTCAATTAGCGACACGTTGGTCTATCATTGTTTATATATGTGATCAAATCTTAGATTTTTTTCCCCAAGAAATCGATAAACTAAAAAATCATCCTGACATTGTAGATATCTTAAAATTTAAACAAGATACCATAGAAAAACTCAAAGGGAAAAAAGAAACAAAATCTATCTTAAAAACCATTATAGAGATCGATAAAAAAGATGCAGATTCAGCAGTAAAATATGCTAAATTAATCGCTGTGGATGATCCAGAAGAAGCAGGAATATATCTAAAACGCGCTGCGGAAATCTATGCAAAAGAAAACAAAACAGATAAACTAGAAGAAATTTGGAAAACCCTCGTAGATGAATATCACGAAGATTTAAAATTTTTCGAAAGAATAGAAAGAATACTCAATAACAACAAAAATTATAATTTTATTATAGCAAACTATCCCCAACTTGTAGAAAAATACAAAGAAATGGAGGAATGGGACATCGTCATCGATCTTCTTAAAAAGATTATCTCTAATGCAATCGAACAAGAAAAACGAGAAGAAAACGAAAAACGTTTAAAAGGAATTGATCTTAAATATAAAAGAAAAGAAAGCAAAGCTTTATCCCGTTTAAGAGAAGAATTAATCAAAGCCTACAAAAATAAATATAAAAAACATTCTTTATTAGATGTTTTTTTGCGTTTATCAGAATTAACCAACCCCAGAAAACCTATCAACATTGGTATAAGCAATTTCGAAAAATACATCGTTTTCGATACAAATAATTATGTCTACCATCGTAAAAGGGGTGTGGGAAAAATTAAGCAAATCAACGAAAACGAGATTATCATCGACTTTGATAAAAATCAAAATCAAAAAATGGGTCTCGATATGGCAATCTCAAGTTTACAAGCTTTACAAGCCAATCATATATGGGTAAGGTATTACGAAAATCCAGAAGAATTAAAAAAACTCTGTAAAGAAAACAAATTAGAATTCTTTAAAATTCTTTTGGAATCCTACAATAAAAAAATTACCTTGGCACAAATAAAAGCAGAAATATTAGACAAGTTAATCTCGAAATCTGAATGGAATAAGTGGTGGCAAGATGCAAGAAAGCTTCTAAAAGAAAGTCAATATTTTGGTTTTAGTCCTAAAAAACGCGACGAAATTCTTATGTGGGATAGAGAACTTTCTTATTCCGAAGAATTAGAAAACAAATTCAATAACGTAAAAGAATGGGATAAAAAACTAGAAATTGCCTTAGAAAGCTTAACTGGAAGTCCAGACATAACAGAAAAGGCATCCGAAACTTTTGCAGAGTATTTTTTATCTCAGGAAGAAAGTAAAGATCCTCTAAAAAAAATCTTGGCATATCTATTTTTGAACTTATTCGAAAAAACCTACCCCAACAACGATATTACAAAATCGCGTAAAATCGATAAAAACGAAATCATCGAACTATTAAAAGAACTCGATACCAAACAAATACTCAATATTTTTTATCAGATTAAAAATACTGACTTTAAAAAACAATTTGTCGATCTAATTATCGAAGCAAAAGATAACTATGTAGAGATTCTCGAGCAAATACTATTAGAACCAACTATCAAAGTTCATAAATACATTATAGAAAAGCTAGATCAATTAACCCGAAAAGATGTATTAAGAAACTATGTAGATTTAATCATGAGAAAATACAGAGAGTACCCAGAAATATTTTTATGGATTAGTAAAAATATTTTAGAAAATGATTGGGAAAAAGATTACGATTGGATACAAACTACCAAATATGATGTCTTATTACAAATTTTTAGGTTATTAAAACCATTAGAACGAATCGAAACACGCGGCAATCGATTAAAAAATTTAGCAATAGAAACAATTTTTGGTAATGTAAACATAACCGTAGAAAATTTAGAAAAATCAAAAATAAGCGAATATATCCAAAATGCAAGTGAATCTTTTGTAAAAAGAATTTATATATTGTTTAAAAATGTTCCATATATACCAGATGCTCATAAAGAAAACTTTAAAGAATTCATCAAAAAAATCCGACCAGATATAACCGATCTAGAAATTACGTTAGAAGCAGATTTAGAAGAAGAACCCATTTACGAAAAAGAAGAAAAAATCGAAATCTTTATTCCATCCGATGATATTATATACACAACACAAGAAGCTATCGAAGCAAAAAGAAGACATCTTGATCATATCTTGTATGTGGAAATGCCCGAAAACTCGAGAGAAATAGGCGAAGCACAAGAAAAAGGTGATCTTCGCGAAAATGCAGAATACAAAGCAGCATTAGAAAGACAAGATAAACTAAGAGCAGAAGCTACCAAACTCGAAGAAGATTTAAAAAAAGCTGTACCTATCGATCCATCCAAAGTTCGTACTGATGTAGTATCTATTGGAACCAAAGTTTCTGTTAAAGACAATTCTACTGGAGAAAGTATAGATTATACAATTTTGGGTCCTTGGGATGTAGACCCAGAAAAAAATATTATTTCTTATGCTTCTCCATTAGGAAAGATTCTCTTAGGGAAAAAAATTGGCGACGTTGCTGTTTTAAACAAAGATCGTTCTTTTACAATCGAAAAAATTGAACGTGCCATTTAAAAAACGCTCATAATGAGCGTTTTTTTAAGATGTAAACTTAGGTCTTCTTTTTTCTTTTAGGGCACTGAATGCTTCCATACAATCAGGATGGAGCATAAGTTCTTCCAATTCTTTTAGATCTTTCTCCATTTGTGCTTCGAAATGTTCTCTATTAATCCAACGTTGGGATCCTTTTTTTAAGGATTTTAGCGACTGGATGGGTAAATTAGCTATTTGTTTAGCTAATTTATATGCAGCATTTCGCGTTTCTTCGTGGGTTTCGAAAATTTCATCTACAAGGTTAAATTTTAGACATTCTTCCGCTTTAAGCATTTTCCCTAGCATGACAACCTGAATTAAATTTTGATAACCAATCTTTATAGCCAAGATTTGTAATGCAGTAGAAGGAACAGTAATAGCTAAATTCACTTCGGTAAAACCAATTCGAGATTTTTTCTTACTCATAAAACGAAAATCATTATAAGAGGCAATAAATGCGCCCCCACCTGCTGCATAACCTGTAATCACAGATATAGTAGGAAGAGGATAAAAAAAATGTTCTGCACCTAAGATTAATAAATCTCTCATGTTTTTTTTAATTTGTTCTCTACTCGCTCCCAAAAAAACATTCGGATGAAATCCATTACAAAAAAAATCTTCTTTTGCAGATTCGATAACGACAACTTTTGCATTGGTATTTTGAATCTCTTTTAGTGCGATTCGAAAATCCTCTATAAATTCGCCATCAATGGTATTTTCTTTATCGGAATCCATGATGATTGTTGCGATTTTATCTTCTAATTTGTAATAAACCTTTTTCCCCATTTTTTACTCCTACGTGAATATTCAAATTGACAGTCTAATAGATTGATTTTTATGTCAATTTATATTTAAGTATACTTATAAAATTAAAAAATTGACGTTTTTTTACGTACTTTTTTATTGTATTACTAATGAAAACTAACCAGTTAATTAATCATCTAATTACGAATAAACCAATCTTTTATTTAGTTATATTTTTATTAATAACACAGCTTTTTGTTGTTCAGCAAAAGCAATTATTATCGCAGGAACAAAATCCTCCAAAAACCCTAAAACAAGAAACCATCTTAGATTGGATTAACAAAGGTGGTAGAACCATGTATTTTTTGGGTTTGATTTCTTCTATCATTATTGGTTTTAGCTTAGAAAGATATTATTTTTTTAGAAAAAGTGGAGCGAACACAAAAAATTATTTTAATGAATTTACTAAAAAAATGGAAGAAGGTATAGATAGCTTAGAAGATTTTCTAAAAAAGGATTCTCGTTTGATTTCCCGTGTTTTACGCGAAGCTATTAAACTAAAAGATAAAGATATTGCCTTCGTAGAAAAACAAATAGAAAATGCATCTACAATAGAATTAGGAAAATTAGAAAAAGGACTAAATCTTCTTTCGAATTTAGGAAATTTAGCTCCTTTAATTGGTTTTTTTGGAACAGTGGTTGGTATGAGGCATAGTTTTATTCAATTTGTTGTAAAAGCAGCTCCAACAGCAAAAGATTTAGCAGCAGGTGTAGAAGAAGCACTTATAACAACTCAGGCTGGATTATTGATTGCAATACCAACATATTTAATCTATAATTTGTTTTTGTATAAGATCGATTCTGTTACAATAGAATTAGAACGTTGTGGTACTTTGTTAATCAATAAGCTACAAGAAAAACATGGCAATTAAAATCAAAAGAAAAAGTCGCGATCCAGAAGAAATTCCCTTAGCGAGTACAGCAGATATAGCATTTTTGTTGATTATCTTTTTTTTAGCAGCAAGTGCTTTGTTAGAACTTAAAGGAGTAAAGCTACCATTGCCTAAAAAAGATGCTCCCCCAATGAAAATAGAAAAAAAGAATCTATTAAAATTAGAAATAACCAAAGAAGAAAAATTTATCTACGATAATAAAACCTACGAATTAAACGATATCTTAACCATTATGGAAGAAAAGTTCAAACAAAACCCAGAAATTGTTTTCGCCATACAGGTACACCCCGATTGTCCTTCTAAGGTTGTTCCCGAACTGATCCATGGTATGAAGCAGAAACAACTAAACAAATTTTCGATAACAATCAAAAAATAAGTTATGAAGTTAAGAAAAAAAAGAAAATTAGAATCTATTCCTGTTGCCGCAATGGGCGATATTGCTTTTTTGTTGTTGATATTCTATATTTCCACAACAATGCTTACAGATCAAAAACCAATGGATGTTGAATTACCAGAAATTACCACAGAGGTTCAAAGTTCTCCCTATCCCTTAATTGTTTATATGAATCAAAACTTGGCAAATCAGAATAAGGTTTATTTTTTTAACCAAGAAATTCCCGTAGAAAACCTAAGCGATGCTTTAACAAAAAAAATCTATGAACTTCCATCTAGTTTTCGCGTTTATTTAAACATCGATCAATCTGTATCGTTTAAGCATATGTATAAGATTCTACAAGAATTAAAAGAAGCTGGTATAAAAAACGTTATTATTTCTACTAAACCCAAAGAATCATTATGACAGTGCTAAACATAAATCAAATTTTAGAAAAATGGGATTTAAGATATTGGACAATTTTAGGGGTGATTCTACAAATCATTTTAATATTTTTAGTTGATTTTGTTTATCGATTATTGCCAGAGAAAAAAAGTGATATTCCAACACAAATTTCTCTATCGACAGATTTGTCCTTTATTGAATACCAAGAGCCAGAGCTTCCTACTAATGTAAGTCAAACAAAAGAACTTTCGGAACAAATCATAGAAACCACACAAAAAGTAGAAGAAAAAATCAACTGGAACAATGCTGTTGATCCAACACTGGATTTTTCTCAAAGATATACTGCTAAGATTGCTGTAAACATTTCTCCCGATGATTATCCCGAAAGAGCCAAACGTTCCAGCTTAGGTCAAGTGAAAGTTTCTGTTGCTGTTTATATTGGAGCTGATGGGAAAATCAAAGATGTAAAAATCAGAAAAATCGAGAGTAGTTCTGGCAATATCGATTTATTCGAAGCGGATTTTGTACAAGCAGTAAAAAAAATCTTTTTACAAAAGGCCAAATTACTCAACCAACCCTACCAAGTGAATGGGGAAAGCAAAGATTTTATTTGGTATACAACAGTTACATTTACCCTTGAATAATCTTTTTTTCGAAAAATAAAACAATTGCCAACAGACGTTTTTTTATTTTAATGTATTTGGAATATGAATAAACTGAAAATCCTCTTTATAATTTTAACATTTAACGTTGGGATATTTAATAATTCAATGTTTTTATTCGCACAACAAAATCAAAATGAAGAAATCCAACAACAAGAAGAAAATCCCTCTAATACAGAAACACAAAATGAAGTAAAACAACAAACAGAAATGCACGACGAGTTGTTCAAAAACGCCAAAATCTACCCTTGTGCTCTAAATAATGAAAAACAATTTCAGATTGCTGTTTTAGATAATGGCGAAGCATTTTTGATTTTTGATCATTCTTATTTAAAAATTCCTGTTAAAATAAAACTCAACCCAGAAGATATAGAGGTATCTTGTAAAAATCAAATCCTTACTTTAGAATCCAAAAATCCATTAACAAGTATTAGATTAAAACAAATGTTCTCTTACAAAAATCAGGAAATTGAACTAATTGGAACATCCAAACAAGATCCAAACAACGATTATATTGATAGTTTGTTCGAATATGCTCTAAAAGGAAACAAAAAGAAAATTCTATCGATAGAAATAAAAGAAATTCCTTTTGCTTATCAATACATTAATTCCGAAAAACTATCGCATTTTATGTCGATGATTTTAGAAAAATCCGAATCACAAGATGCGTTAATAAAAATCAATCTATTGACAAGTTTTGGAATACTATCGACAAAATTAATTCATTATTATCACATGAATTTATCTTCGCCTAAAGAGATATTGGAAGATTATAAAAATTGGGTTCAAGCATGGGAACATATTGGGTTAGAAAATTACGAAGATTTTATTTTACAATATGGAGAAACACTTTTATCTATCAAACCCACAGAAGGAGAAGAGGTTCTAAATTTTCTAAAAGAAAAAAAATCCGAATACATACCTACCTATATTGTACAAGGAAACTACTACTGGAAAATAAAACAAAAAGAAAAAGCAGTCGATTTATACAAAAAGGCAATAGAAATTCATCAAGAAAAGCTTAAAAATAACTTTATGGATGAACAAAATCATGCATCTAACATTCCAGACTATATATACGAGCGAATCAAAGATCAATTATGAATTGGAAGGAATCCTTTAAAATTCATCTAATAAAAATGGATCAGTACTTCCAGAAATATAAACCACCTTTTAAGAGCGATATTAAAGTGTATTTAGCAGGCTATTTTGCGCGATATTTAGACGAAGAATACAAAAATCAAATTCAGCCTTACATCATAGAAAATCTCGAATCCTTTAAACAATTGATAAAAAAACATCATCTTAAATTAGGACAAAATGCCCCTATATTCTACTACGCGAAAATCAACGCAGAATATAAGTTGTTTAATATACTGCAAAAATCCTTAAAAGAAAAAGAAATCCATTCTTTTACTTTAAACTACGAACTATCAGAACCTGCATCGTTGTATTTGTTAGCATCTACTTATTATAGACTTTCTGGTAAAATTTACAATGCCCTTATATTTGAATATATTTATAAAAGAATTAAAGAAATATTTTTAATATTAAATTTATATTCAAAAATTATTGAACCTAACGAATTAAAAGAAAAAGTCACACAAGAAGAATTAGAAAATTTTATCACGAATCTAAAAAAAGAATTAAGTCAAAAAAACGAAATTTCTATCGAACAAATTCAAAACGATCCCCTTAATCAAATTCTTTCTAAATTTTTCTATCTATCTTAAAAAGAACGATATTTTAAACTTTCTGGCATAAAGGATTAAAAATAAAAAATAAGGCAAATGCTAATTCTATTAAAAAATCATTTGACATTTTTTAAATAATAATTTTTACTTTCTTTTATGAATTCACATAGCGTATTAATGGGTTACATTCTTTGGATATTTGGTTTTTTAGGTGCTCATCGTTTTTATTATGGCAAACCTGTCAGTGGTACTATTTATTTTTTTACGTTGGGTCTTTTAGGCATTGGTTTGATAATAGATCTATTTTTAATTCCTTCGATGGATCGAGAAGCAGATCGAATCTATATCGAAGGTCCTATTGATTATAATATTGCTTGGATATTACTAACATTTGCAGGTTATTTAGGACTACATCGTTTCTACATGCGAAAATGGTTTTCGGGTTTATTATATTTAATCAGTGCTGGATTGTTAGGGATAGGCATTGTTTATGACTTTTGGACTTTGAACGAACAAATATCAGAAATAAACAGTAGATATCAATAGGGAGTAGAATTATGAATAAACTACAAGAAAAAGATATCCTTTGGAAATTACTACACACTTGGCATATTGTTCTAACCCTTTTTATGGGATTATTATCTTGGCTAGCATTTCTTTATATGTACATCAAAGGAAAAGAGAAAACATGGCTTATTTCTGCCATTATTTATGGAACATTTGTTGTAGGATTAATTTATCTGATAACCAAATTTCCTGATCAAAAAACAAGGCCAGAGTATGTAGAACAATTTATTTATGGATATTTTGTTGTTTGGATTATTTCTATTTTACATACATTAATTAGTCTAAAAGAATTTTGGTTAAGAGCAATAACCAACGAAGAATTAGAAAGCGATCAAATCCAAGTACTAGAAACAAACATACGAAAAGAAATGGGGGCAGTCGACAACCCCATCGAAGAGGTATTAGTAGAATTTAAAGAAGATGATAACTCTGTTAAAATTACAAAATTTATTCTAGATAATCTACCAATGGCACCAGAATTTTATTATTACATGGATTTTTCTAGAGCAATCAAAAGATATCGTTCGGATGTTTCGCAAGAAATGATAGATCAAGTTCGAGAAATTGCAAAATACGATGATAACCTCCATAAAATTGTAAAAACAGCAAAAGCAATCGATAAAATCGATGGTGGGTTAGGAATTTTTACTGAATTAAACAACGTTTACGATGCAATAAAAAAACCTGAGCGCGAAAGAACCTTCGAAGCAGATCCACAACAAGCTATCGATGCAGGCATAAAAGCCATTGCATTAGGATATATGATCCATCTAACATCGAAAGATAATCCCATAAAAACATTTTTTGAACTTAAATCTGGTGCAGAACTTTTTTATTATTTTATAATGGTTGAATTAGCACTACCTTTTACTGATAATCTCTTTAGTAGAAGGAGGCAAGTTTTTGTATAAAATTTTACAACAAAAAGAATCCGAAATAGAAAATCGTTTTACAAATTTTGCCGATCCTACATCCTACCAGCAAGCAAAGGGAATTTTATTGTCTTTAAGCGAACAAATGGATCGGATTACCATTGCATTAAGTCAAAATATCAAACCTTTCGAAGAAAAATTAAAAAACAAACTACCTTCGATTCTAAATGCAACAGATTCCATCACTGGTAGTATTGCCACATTTTTAGATATTATGCCAATTTGGAAATTTCTTGAAGCTAGATTAGCCACCGAAGCAGCAATTTATCGAATTATTAAGAATTGACTTTTTGATTTTTTCGTATTTTATGGATTTATTCCCATGCAAGAAACTGGTATAATTGAATTTCCCATCAACGAAGTATATGATCGTATTTTTTATGTCTATAATCTAATACCGAATCTAAGCAATTCGTTATTAGCATTCCAAGAAGATATATTAAAAGGCAAAATCATAGAAAGTTTCCATGATTTAATCAAAAGAGCAGATAAAGAATCGGAACTACCATTGATAGAAATCATTGATAATAAATTTAAACAAGATACGATTATTTCCGAAACTTATGGAGAAACAAAAAAAGATGGTGATTTTAGCTGGTGGATCGATGCATTAGATGGTTCAAGGAATTTTATCCATGGTAATCCTTTATATTGTATTTCGATTGGACTTGTTTTCCGCGATCACCCCGTTGCTGGAATAGTTCACATGCCATCTCTAAAAGAAACCTACCATGCAATTTTTGGAGAAGGTGCTTATAAGAACAATCATAGAATACAAGTATCTACCACAGCCTCGTTAGATCTAGCATTACTTTCTTCTGGCATACCTTATAACAGAAAAGAAGTTTTAAACCAGCTTATCAGTGAATTATCCGCGATGATTTCTGCTGGAACTGGGATCAGAAAATCGGGTTCAGCAGTATTAGACCTGTGCTGGACCGCGGAAGGTAGGATCGATGGAATGTGGGAAAGAAACCTAAAACCTTGGGATACCTGTGCTGGATATGTGATCCTAAAAGAAGCTGGTGGGAAGATCACTAATTTTCAGGGTATTCCCTTTCACATTCAGATCGATAACATTGTAGCATCTAATGGGTTAATTCACCAAGATATTTTAAACGCATTAAAAAACATAAAGGATGGAGATTTTAACTAATTTATTTTATAAATTATACTTAGATTATGGGCTTTATGGTATACTGATTGTTTCGTTTTTAGCTGCTACAATATTACCGTTGAGTTCGGAAGTTGTTGTTTCGTTAGCATTTTATTCAAGTTTATCGAAAAGCGAAGTATTACTTTTTGCGACTATCGGAAATTCCTTAGCATGTCTGTTGAATTATTTTATTGGTTATTATTTTTTTATAAAATTTAATAATAAATTTTTTAAAATATTTTTTATTAAATTTCATTTACCATCAGAAAAGGATTTAAGTTATAGATTAGTCCAGAAATACAATATTTTTGCTCTATTAGCTTCTTGGTTGCCTATTATAGGTGATCCAATAACAATACTTGCTGGCTACTTTAAATTTCCTTTTCTATTGTTTAGTATTATTACAACAATTTTAAGATTTCTTCGATATTATGTAATTTATGTTCTATTCTAAGTATTTTTTTAGAACTTCGGGAATATTAAACGTACCATCCGCATTTTGATAATTTTCTAATATTGCCACAAGAGTTCTTCCTATTGCTAATCCAGATCCATTTAATGTATGGGCATAGATGTTTCCTTTTGCAGTTTTGATTCGAATTTTTCCTCTTCGCGCTTGATAGTCCCAACAATTCGAAACAGAAGAAATTTCTAGCCATCGTTTTAAGCCGGGTATCCAAACTTCTAAATCGTAAGTTTTCGTTGCTGTTGCTCCAATATCTCCAGAACATAAAAGTATTACGCGATAGGGAAGTTTTAATTCTTGCAAGATCATCTCTGCATGGCTTAACATTTCTTTATGAGCATTTTTTGATGCTTCTGGATGGGTAATCTGTACTAATTCCACTTTCTGAAATTGATGTACGCGAATCAAACCTCTTGTATCTTTCCCAGCGGCACCTGCTTCTCTTCTAAAACAAGATGATGCAGCTGTAACTCTTATAGGAACCTCTTCTTCTTTTAGGATTTCGTCATAGAATAAATTCACCAAGGGGACTTCTGCTGTGGGTATTAAAGATAAACCATCTCTTTCGAGTTGATAATATTCGCCCTTAAACTTTGGATATTGTCCTGTTGTAACCATTCCTTGATCATTGATCAAAATGGGAACCCATACCTCTTCATATCCATTTCTTTTGGTGTGAATATCAAGCATAAAATTCATCAATGCACGTTCCAATTTAGAACCTAATCCTCGGTAGATATAAAAACGCGAACCAGCCAATTTTACACCTTTTTCGAAATCGATTATGCCTAACCTTTCGCCAATTTCGTAATGGGGTAAAACTTCAAAATCAAATTGAGGAATTTCTCCCACTTGTTTTATTACTACATTTTTTGTTTCGTCTTCTCCAATGGGAACTTCTGGATCAAGCCAATTAGGTAAAAATAATAAGATTTCTTCTTGCTTTTCTCTTATAAAATCTAATTTTTGTTCTAAATGTTGAATTTCGTCTCCGATTTTTCGAACCTCTTCTTTTTTAGCTTCTGCCAATTCTTTGTTGGTTTGAATTAATTTACCAATTTCTTTACTTTCTTTGTTTCGAATAGCTCGTAATTCTTCTACTTTGGTTTGTATTGCTTTGGATTCTTTTATTAACAATACTAATTCCTCTACGATTGAATCATCTTGTTGTCTTTTTTTTAATGTATCTTTTAATTCTTGCGGATTTTCTTCTATTTTTCGTATATCAAGCATAAAGAAAATTTTTATAGGATAAAGTTTACGTAAAGTAGTTTTATGCTACAAAGAAATCTTTTTTTATCTGACTATTTAATAAAAATCCAGAATTAATGTTTCGACTTTTTTTAAATCAATCAAAACTTTATGTTGATTTTCGTTAAGATTTTCTACACGATAACTTAATCGAAGCGGTAGAATTTTTCCACCATTTTTATTAAATTCTTTTAAAATTTTAGAGAATTGAGGATCTATATGATATGCCGGCATAAAATACGATCCTTCTTCTCTCGATAAAACAAAAATGATCATACAATCATAACCTTTTTTTAAGCATTGAATTAAAAGTTGTAGATGTTTATATCCCCTTTGAGTTTTTGCATCGGGAAATTGCAAACAATCCAATCTTTCGTTATAATAAGTAACATTTTTTACTTCTATCAGTAATGGCTTTTGATTTTCGATATCGAAGAACTTTTGGTTTATTTCATCGATGGAATTTTTATTTTGTTGATTATAAAGCAAAAAATCCAATTTATGATTTTCTATTTTTGGTTCTCTTTTTAAATATTGATAACGATTTATAAAATCTTTTAGTAAATGATGTTTATAAATAAAAAAATGTTCGATGATTTTATTAACCATTAATGTATTTACTAAGATCCAAGATTTACCAGAATCAATCATTTCGAAGGTATAAAGCAATTTTCTTTTAGGATTACTAGAAGAACTAAATAGAATATCTGCTCCTTCTTTTAAACAAGTTTCCATCGAACCAGTGTTAGGATAATGGGCAGTATAGATATTCTGATGAAATAAAAATTCTACAAAAAAACGTTTATATCTTTTGATAAATTTTCCTTTTAAAAAAACTTTTTCAATCTCCATCATGGCAATCACAATCGCAAAACTAAATCTTTTAGCTAAATTTTTTCTATCTTATCACAAAAATATAATTTTTCTGGTTTGACATATGACAAAATGGTTTTTAAACAACAAATGGATTTTTGTTATAATATATAGTATATTTTTTTTATTATTCTTAAACAACTCGTATCTTTATGATCAAGACGAAGCAGCTTATGCTGGTTTTGCAAGAAACATGATCGAATCTAACGACATACTTTTATTAGATTTTCCTTTTTCTGAACCACACAGAAAACCCCCTTTACATTTTTGGATAACAGCATTGTCTTTTAAAATCTTTGGCGAAAGTGAATTTACTCTTAGAATATTTCCTGCAATATGGATCTTTTTAACATATGCTTTAACTTATTTGTTGAGTTCAAAGATTTATAACCATAGAGTTGCATTTTTTTCTTTTTTGATTTTATCATGTTCTTTGTATTTTCCCCTAAACGGAAAAATTGCTCTGGTAGATGGACTTTTAACATTTTTACAGTTTAGTGCAATTTATTTGTTATACCTACATTTTTTCGAAGATCATCCTTATGCTAAATATCTCTTTTGGTTTGTTTTAAGCTTAGGTGCACTTACCAAAGGTCCTCCTATATATATACTCTCTATGGGTATATTGTTTTTTGCAGTTTTTAACAAGGATCTAAGAAAAAAGGTTTGGTCTTTACATCCTTGGTTTTTTCTTCCGATTAGTGTAATTCCTCTATTTGTTTGGGGATATTTTTTATGGGAAAGAACTAATGGTGCCTTAGTTCGCTGGATGATAGACTGGTACATACTAAGAAGAGCTACTAATCCAGTATTTGGACAATATGGTCCTCCGGGAACTTATTTAATTCTATTTTTTGTTGGATTATTCCCATGGAGCTATTTTTTGATATATACTCTAAAAGATTTATTTAATAAATTTATAAATATATTTATAAAAAGAAATACTAAAAATAATTTAGATTATTTTATTATTGCTACTTTAATTTCGAGTTGGATTGTATACGAATTTATGATGAGTAAACTTCCTTCTTATGTATTAGTGGCATATCCCATTCTTTCTATGTCAATTGCAAATATTTTAGATAAAAATTATGAATTATATAAAAAAAAGATCAAAATCATAAATATTCTGAGCATAATTATGGGAATTTTTGTCCTTGTTTTTTTAGCAGAGTTCAATTCTAAAAGAAAGGATACATTTGAACTTGCAAATCAGATCAAACAAATTATAAAAAAAGCCGAAATGATTTATTTTGCAAAAGATTATGCAGTTCCTAGTTTAGCTTATTATTTGGATTATCCTAAACAATCAATCGAAATCCTTAAAAGTATTAATACTATAAAAAATTTACAGAACAATTCTCTATTAGTGATAGATAAAGATTCTTTAACACTGTTAGAAAAAGAAAAAATCGAAATTCTTAGCAAAAAGAAGCTCTATTTGTACGATAGAAATCGTTCTTTGGAACTATTCGTTATAAGATTAAAAAATAATAAAAGATAAAGCTATTACAATTCTAAAAGTAAAAAAACCAATGATTCCTCCAACAACCACATCCAAAGGGAAATGAACTCCAAAATAAATCCTTCCATAACCAATCAATAAAGCATAGAACCATGCCAAGATCTGAAATATTAAAGGAATTCCAACAAACGTTAAAAAGCTTACGATTAAAAATGCAACTGCTGTATCTCCCGAAGGAAAGGATTTATGATAAATAGGTTCAAGAACATAAGCGTCTTTGATTACATTCGAAGGTCTACGAACTTTAAGAAGATTTTTTAATAGACCAATTAGCAAGCCTTGTAGAATCATTGCGAATAAAAAATATATAAAATAATCTGAGGCAAAGAATAAGACTAATATAGCAATAGGAATAAGGATAAAGCCTTTCCCTAAGAAATAAAAATTTTTATAAAACCAATCTAAAAATGGATGTCTTGCACGATTGATGAAATAAAATAATTGAATGTTTAAAGGAAAATCTTCGATAAAAGAAATCCTTGAATCTTTTTTTAAAATTAATGAATTCACTATCATTTTATTCATAAAAAATTATAGAAGCTCATCATTATGAATTTAAGATTACAAAAATATTTAAATTCGATAAAAAATGCTTGCATAATTTTAAAATTAGATTATCTTGGAATTATCACATCATTTATGTTTAACACATACTCGAGGTTTTATCATGCTACAAGAAAAACAATCCTCAGCATCCATTAAGAAGTTGAATCAACAAATTGATAATGTAACAATAAGATTTTCGGGAGATTCTGGTGATGGAATGCAGTTGGCAGGAAGTCAATTTACCTTAGCAACAGGTTATTTAGGAAACGATTTAATGACATTCCCCGATTTTCCAGCAGAAATTCGAGCACCCCAAAATACTGTACCTGGTGTTTCGAGCTTTCAAATTCATTTTGGTAACACTAAAATTTTTACACCGGGTGATCTGGTCGATGTATTAGTAGCAATGAATCCAGCTGCTCTTAAAGCAAACATTAATTTTTTAAAACAGAATGGCATTATCATTGCAAACTCAGACGAATTTAATGAACGAAATTTAATTAAAGTTGGATATCAGTCTAATCCCTTACATGATGAAAATTTAAAACAAAAATATAGAATTATAGAAGTGCCCATTTCTACATTAACAAAAAATGCATTAAAAGATACAGGACTTTCTGCACGGGAAATCGAACGTTGTAAAAACTTTTTTACGTTAGGGATTACTTATTGGCTCTTTCAAAGAGATCCTCAACCAACAATTAATTGGCTTAAAAAAGCTTTTGCAAACAAACCTCATTTAGCAGATGCAAACATAAAAGCATTGATGGCTGGTCACGCTTATGCAGAAACTGTCGAAGCCTTCGAAATAAGATACGAAGTAAAAAAAGCTATATTTCCCCCAGGTATATACAGAAATATTAACGGTAATACTGCATTAGCATTAGGTATCGTCTCTGCAGCAATTCTGTCTAAATTAAAAGTACTCTATGCAGGTTATCCTATTACACCAGCTTCCGATATACTACACGAATTGGTAAAGTTTAAACACTGCAATGTATATACATTCCAAGCAGAAGACGAAATTGCTGCAATTGGTGCTGCTATCGGTGCCTCTTATGGTGGTTCTATTGGTATTACTGGTTCTTCTGGACCTGGTATATCGTTAAAAACAGAAGCAGTGAATTTAGCTGTAATGGCAGAATTACCTGTTGTCATTATCAACGTACAAAGAAGTGGACCTTCTACTGGTATGCCAACAAAAACAGAACAAGCTGATCTTTTACAAGCAATGTTTGGCAGAAATGGAGAAAGTCCAGTTCCCATCCTTGCACCAGCGACACCAGCAGATAATTTCCAGTTGATTTTCGATGCTATAAAAATAGCTGTTAAATACATGACCCCTGTATTTTTTCTTTCTGATGGTTATTTAGCTAATGGTTCTGAACCATGGAAATTACCTAACATAGAAGATTTAGAATTCAATGTTCCCAAACCTATACTAAACGAAAAAATAGAAAATTATAAAATCTACGGAAGAGATCCAGAAACACTTGCAAGAAAATGGGTAGTTCCAGGAAATCCTTATCATATGCATCGAATTGGTGGATTAGAGAAAAACGAAAACGGAAATATTAGTTACGATCCAGATAACCACGATAAAATGGTTCGATTAAGAAGCGAAAAAATCCAACGCGTTGTTCAAGACATTCCTGATTTAGAAGTTTTTGGTTCTAACGAAGGAAGTTTATTAGTAGTAAGTTGGGGTTCTACTTTTGGATCAGTAAGAGAATCCGTAGAAAGATTGTATAGAGAAGGATATTCCATAGGCCATGTTCATTTAAGATATATTAATCCATTCCCAAAAAATCTAGAAAAAATCTTAAAATCGTTTAAAAAAATCATCGTCCCAGAAATCAATTTAGGGCAGTTGGTATTTTTGTTAAGAGCAAAATATTTGGTACCAGCGGAACCTTACAATCAAGTTCGCGGTAGACCATTTACAACATCCGAATTAATCGAAGCATTCAAAAAACATTTATAGTAAGAATTAGGAGTGAATTTATATGAGTACTACATTAACAAAAAAAGATTATGCATCAGAGGAAGAAATACGTTGGTGTCCAGGTTGTGGTGATTATGCTATCATCAATGCAATACAAAAAGCATTAGCAGATGTACAAGCTCCAAGAGAGAAAACTGTTTTTATTTCTGGTATAGGTTGTTCTTCTCGATTTCCTTATTACATGAATACTTATGGTTTTCATACCATTCATGGTAGAGCACCAGCAATTGCGACAGGACTAAAACTTACCAGACCAGATTTAGAGGTATGGATCATCACAGGAGATGGAGATGCATTATCTATTGGTGGAAATCACTTCATTCATTTATTAAGACGAAACATTAATGTAAAGATTGTTTTATTCAACAATCAAACCTATGGTTTAACAAAAGGACAATATTCTCCAACATCAAAAGTTGGGACAAAATCCAAAACTACCCCAGAAGGTTCTATCGATGAACCATTTGATCCAATCCGATTAGCTTTTGGTGCTAATGCATCATTTATTGCTAGAACTTTCGATAAAGATATTCCTCATATGGAAAGTGTATTTAAAGCAGCTCACGAACACAAAGGAACTGCATTCATAGAAGTATTCCAAAATTGTGTGATTTTTAACGATGGTGTTTACAACGAAATAACCGAAAAACAAAATCGAGTAGAAAGAGCCATTTACCTAGAAAATAACAAAAAGATGTTATTCGGAAAAGATAACGAAAAGGGCTTAAAATTAGACAATAATCAGCTTAAAGTTGTATCCGCAGTAGATCAGCCAGAAGAAGTATCTATTTTCCAACAAAATGATGAAAATTTTATAATACAATTTATAAAAAATCATAACAATCCAACTATTCCTATTCCTGCGGGCATATTATATAGGAACAACCGTCCCATTTTCGAAGAAACATACGAGCAACTCGTAGAAAAAAATCGCAAAGAAAAAGGCGAACCAGACCTTTATAAAATCTTGTACTCTGGAGAAATATGGGAGATTAAATAAAATTCAATTTTTTTTTCACAAATTACTAATTTTTGCTTGTCAAAATAACGACTAAAAAAATAAGTTTAGCTTATAAAATTTTTGATAAATTTTTTTTAGGAGGTACAATGAATGGAAGATCCTCTTGGTATTCACTATATAATCGAGTTATATGGCTGTAAACCAGCGATATTGGATGACCTTCAAAAAATCGAAGATACACTCAACTACTCAGCCGATCTGGCAGGAGCAACGATAATATCAAGCAAATTCCACAAATTCTCTCCACAAGGTGTTTCTGGAGTTATCGTTATTGCAGAGTCGCATATTAGTATTCATACTTGGCCAGAATTAGGTTATGCTGCATTAGATCTCTATACCTGCAACATCAACATGGATATCGATAAAGCTCTTGATTATATTCAAGTTGTATTTAAACCAGAAGAAATGATCGTAAAATACTTAGAAAGAGGTGTTATGGATCCATCAAAAAGGCGTTTTCTAAAAGTAAAAGATTACGAACCTAACGAGGCATTTATCATAGGAGGAAAAAAATGATCGAACTAAAAGAGAAGAATTCTTTAATTCATAATTTTTCTATCGAAGTGGATAATTCTAGCATTCATGGAAAAGGTGTATTTGCAAAAGAATCGATTAAAAAAGGATCATTGATTGGAGTTCTTACAGGTAAATTCTACCAAAAGAAGGAGTTAAATTCTATACAAGAAGAATTTAAAAGATATTTGTTCCCCATCGAGGATTCTTTGTTCATTGGTCCAGAATCTTTTTATAATATACCTCCTCTCTTTTATTTGAATCACTCTTGTGAACCTAATGCAGGTATAGATGGAGATTTAGCAATCGTAGCTATTAATGATATTTTACCTGGAGAAGAAATTACCATCGATTATGCAACAATGTTTCTTAACGATGAACGACTTATCTGTCAATGTAAGTCTTCTAATTGTAGAAAATCTATCCATGGTACAGATATCTTAATGCCAGAATTACAAAAGAAATATAGTAACAATATTTCCAACTGGATTAGAAGAATATTGGAAATAAAACCTCAGGATATAGCAAGTAAATTGCATTTTGAACAAACAGGGGCATGGGGTTTAGTTACAGCTCTCGATTTACATGATTGTGATCCAGATATTATCAGAGACCGTGATGCAATTTATCAGTATACAATACAACTCTGCGAAAAAATCAAAGTAAAACGATTTGGTGAACCCATTATCGTTCATTTTGGAGAAGACGAAAGAGTTGCTGGTTATTCTTTGGTTCAGCTTATAGAAACATCGTTAGTATCTGGACATTTCGCGAATCTTACGAATAGAGTATATTTGGATATTTTTAGTTGTGCCTATTACAATCCCACAGAGGTAATTGAATTTTCTAAGAATTTCTTTAAAGCACAAGACTACAATTGTAAAATCTATTTAAGACATTAGAAGTACGCCCTTTGGGGCGTTTTTTCTAATATTCATAAAGTTAAAAAATAATTCAATTGCCATAGGAACAAAAGTTCAATTTATTGTATTTAAAAATTTCTTTATTTTAACAGGAGATTTATAGTATGATCATTCCTAAGAACCCACAACTAACAGAAGAAGAATTCGAAATCGTAAAAAAGATAGTTAGCGAATTTGGTTGTAGTGTAACGCCAATTCCCGGTGAAACAATGACAGTATACGCCATTAAAGGCGATGAACGTCATGAATTAATGTTTAATCGTTTAGAAGGTTTACCCTTTGTTCTAAGAGTGGATAGGATTCAATCTATGTATAAATTGATGGATATTCATTCGGAATTATCGAAAAATCGCTTTAAAATTGCTGGAAAGATTCCTGAAGAAGATCTGATTGTAATTGCAGGTCATTGTACGATTGATCCTAAAAATCCTAATTTATTTTTCGAATCCGCACATGCAATTAAAGAAGCTGGTGCAGATGTTTTACGCGGTGGTGTTTGGAAACCTAGAACTAGCCCTCATTCTTATCAAGGGGATTCGAAAGCAATTGATATTCTAATAGAAGCAAGGGAGAGATTTAATATCCCTGTTATAACAGAAGTAATGGACGAAGAACAATTAGAGGTTGCTCTTACCTCAAAAGTAGATATGATTCAAATCGGTGCGCGCAATGCATTAAATTATTCTCTGTTGAAAAAAATTGGAGAACTAACACACTTTTCGCGTATTCCAATTTTATTAAAACGTGGGATGCATATGGGACCAATAGATGAATTTATTTCTGCAGCAGAATATATCGTAAGTCATGGAAATCCAAATGTAGTTTTATGTCCACGAGGAACAGTACCAGCAATCGATGGTTATAGAAATTATCCAGATGAATGTATAACACCACTATTAAAACAAAAAACATGGGCACCCGTAATTGTTGATCCATCTCATTCTGTTGGTCGTGCTATTTATGTGCCTCATGCTGCATTAGCAGCAATCGCTTATGGTGCAGATGGTCTAATCATAGAAACCCACATTAGAGCAAGAGAAGGTATAGGTGATGATCCGAAACAAGCAATACATCCTTCTACATTAGCACAAATCATAGAAGATGCTAAAACATTATTCTATAACGTAAAAAAATATCAAAAAGCTTATATTCCCCAATTAGAAAATGTAAGCAAATAGATGCTTATCATCTATTTGCTCATTTATTCTTCATTCTTAAAGAATAACTTCTTTTCTATAAAATAGAATTATGTTTTAACACTAGTGCAGTTTAAAAGACTTTGAATCATTTAAAAAAACAAGAGGGCACAATATTCATTTACATTTTTTTGTGCCCGCGAATTTAATTTATTGATTCTTTAATTTTTTTAAGTTATGTTGTGCTACTGCCAAGAGTGCAATAGGAATACCATAAGGAGATACAGAAACATAATCCAATTTTGCCTCGTCCATACAGAAAGGAATATTTGCTGGATCTGCTCCGTGTTCTCCACATAATCCTAATTTTAGGTTTGGTCTTGTAAGTCGCCCTCTTTCTGCCGAAAGTAAGATTAATTCTTTTACTGGTTCGCCTAATACTTGAAATGGATTCGATGGTAATAAATCATACAATGTATAGGCCGGGAAGAAAGAATTAATATCATCTCTACTTAATCCATAAGTTGTTTGAGTTAAATCATTTGTACCATAACTAAAAAATTCAGCATATTGAGCAATTTCGTGGGATTGCAAAGCAGCCGCAGGAAGCTCAATCATTGTACCGACTTTATATTTTATTCTTATACCTTCTTGTTTAAATATCTGTTCTGCAACATCCCTTATACCTCGAATATAAGAACCTTCTATTTGTTTACCATTTTTGATAAATTTTAACTCACTTGTATTCATTACAATAGGAATCATTATCTCTGGTTCTACTCCTATACCTTCTTTTTTTAACCTAACAGCAGCTTCGAATATAGCTTTAACTTGTGTTTCGTAAATCTCTGGATAAGTAATGGCAACCCTACAACCTCTGTGTCCTAACATCGGGTTAAATTCGTGCAAGCGTTCAATTCGTTCTCGAATATCTTTTTCGTCTGGTTGAATGCCTTTTTGTTTTAGATATTCTATGTATTCTTTAAAAGTATCTTCGTTTCGTGGTAAGAATTCATGTAATGGTGCATCTAACAAACGAATTGTAACAGGATAAGGAGCCATAATTTTGAATAGTTCATAGAAATCATCTCTTTGTAATGGTCTTAACTCTTCTAAACAACGAATTCTTTCTTCGTAAGATTTAGATAGAATCATTTCGCGGAATTTATTAATCCTTTGAGCATCAAAAAACATGTGTTCTGTCCTACAAAGTCCTATGCCATAGGCTCCCATCATTTTTGCAACTTTTGCATCTCTACCTAAATCTGCATTTGCTCTAACAACAAAATCCTTCGTAATAAATTTTTTTACTACATTGATAAATTCCAACAATCCATTAGTTTGTATATCTGGAGAAATCAACTTAGCTTTTCCCAAATAAATCGTAGGGTCTTTATAAACTGGTGCATCCAAAGTAATATAATCACCCTCATTTACACGATAACCATTGTATTCAAAATAATTTTGTCCAATTTTTATCTCTGGATGGACAATACTTACTTTTCCTAATGAACGCGCAACAACTGGCGCATGGGAAGAATAACCACCTTCTGAAGATAAAACACCTACACCCACTTCAATAGCTTTTACATCTTCTGCAAAAGAAGCAGGTACACATAATATCATCCTTGTATCTTCGCCTTTTAGGATTGCTTCTCTATGTGCTTCCATTAATCTATCAGCATCGAAATAAACCCTTCCAACAGCAGCACCAGGAGCACCTGTTAATCCACCACGAATTGCAGGTTTACCTTCTAAGGATTTTTCGTCAACAACTGCATGGAGTAACGTTGCAAGTTGTCCTGGGGGAATTTGTTCAATAAGCCAATCTTCTTTGATGATGTTTTCTTTTAATAAATCCAGTAGTGTTCGAATATGAGCTTGGGTAGATTTTTTATCCACCTCTGTTTGATTGATAATCCAAAGTTTTTTCTTTTCGATAATAAACTTTATTTCTCTAATTTCTTTGAATTTTCTTTCTATTGCTTTTCCTATTCGCTTTAATTCTGATAGATATTTTTCGTCTAGTTGCTCGATAGAAATACCTTCTTTATCTAATGTATAGCGATTTAATAAATAACTTCCTTGTAGTTTATCTTCGCCTGTAATGATATCTCTTGTGTAATACATTCCTACGGCCGAATCTTCTCCTAAATTTCCAAATACCATACCTTGAATCAACATTGCTGGTGGATCTTCTTTATCTAATTCTGGATCATAATATCGTTTTGCTAAATTTCGTATTACCAAGAAGAGTTGCTGATATGGATCGTCTGGAACGTTATGTTTTCCCACAAGATCTAGCATCTCTAATGCAGCTTGTTTAATACCTTCTG
>Ga0308397_1000502_pt1 | contig 27298 bp, 22 predicted proteins | sample Hotspr20SampleT8_FD_202356 | JGI IMG/M metagenome (GOLD analysis project Ga0308397, IMG submission 202356) | Hot spring phototrophic mat microbial communities from Mushroom Spring, Yellowstone National Park, Wyoming, United States - 20051001_T8 ...
GAGTGGTGAGCGCCATTAAGGCCGGCAGGTGGCGCAGCACGCCAGCCATGAACGCCCGCATCTCAACCGTGAGCTGGTGAGGGTGCCCTGGCTCAACCACCCAAGGCTGACCATTGCGTTGCAAGCTAAAGTGCAGGTGAGCGCCGCTGCCGGCCTTGTCGGGATAGATTTTGGGGACGAACGACGCCAGCAAGCCGTGCTGATGCGCCACAGCTTTCACCGTTTCACGGAAGACGATCTGGTTGTCGGCCGCACGTAGGGCATCGGCATAGTGGATTGGTAGCTCAAATTGACCTGGGCCAGACTCCGGATACGTCATCTCGACCTGTATGCCTTGTGCTTCCAGCGCGTCGGTGATGGCATTGATGATCGGCGTTGCTTGATCCAGCGCCCAGGTTTGACAGAAAACGGTGGTATCGAATGGTTGCGGACCAGCCTCAGAAGGGCGCAGCAGCGAGAATTCATTCTCAAACGCAGCGAAGAGTTGCAGACCGCTTGCTTCGGCCTGTGCGATCATCCGGCGCAGGAAGCTGCGCGGGCAATGGTCCCAGTGCCGATCACCATCGTAGATATCGGTCAGCACGCGGGCGTGGCCCTCAGCGTAAGGCAACGGGGCAAACGTGCACCAGTCGGCGCGCATGTGCACTTCACCAGCCGGCGTCAGGCCTGATCCTAGCGACAACGCGTCATACATCACAGGCAAGGCCTGTTGGGCTGCGGCGATCCCCACACCTTCGCCGCTGAGATAGCTTTCGATAAACGTCGTGCGCACAGCTTTGGCGCGAATGACGTTGGCGTTATCACACCAGATGAAGCGCACAAATCGGATGTTTCGTTGGTGGATGATGTCCAGAATCTCGCTCGGTGATGCCATGGCCGTACTAAAAAACGTTCGCGGGCATGGTCGCGCACGCCCGCGAACGTCGCTCTTGACACTGTGCCTTTGATCTAGGGCTTAATCTCCTTGACGAAGCTGTATTTACCGTCCTGTACCTTGATGATGCTGACCGTTTTATCAGGCTTGCGCTGACCCTCCATATAGGTAATCTGGCCTGTAATCGCGTTGAAGCCTTTGGTCGCTGCCAAGGCATCACGAATCGCCTTTGGCTCGGCCGAGCCGGCGCGCTTGATCGCATCAGCGATCAAATTGAGCGTGTCGTAACCAAGCGCAGCAAAGGCGTTCTCCGGAGGGCGACCATACTCTTCGGTGTATGCCTTGACGAAGGCCTGGACCTTTGGATCGGGGTTATCCAGGCCGGCGTGCGTTGAGTAGAACACGTCGTCAGCATCCTCTCCTGCCACCTCAGCGATGAGCGGTGTATCAAAACCATCGCCGGAGATGATGGGCGCGGTCAGGCCTGCTTCGCGGAACTGTTTGGTCGTGATGCCGGCCTCACTCGGCACCGCCGAGATGAAGAGCACATCTGGCTGAGGATTGAGGGCCTTGACTTTTGCGATCTGCGCTGAGAAGTCGGTGTCGCCAGACCTGTAAATATCCTCCAGCACGATTGAACCGCCGCGGCTTGTGAAACGCTCCTTGAAGAACTTTGCCAGCGCGGTGGTGAAGTCATAGGCCTGGTCCACAAGCATGTAAGCCGTCTTGGCTCCCATGTCGTCAATGGCGTAATCCGCAATTGCATAGGCCTGCGCATCATCGCCAAATGGAGCCATGAAGAAATAGTCGCCAATTTGCTCAGGCAGGGTAGGTAACGTAGCGCCAGCAGTGACGAAGGGAATGCCGGCCTTCTGGGCGATCGGCCCGGCAGCCAACGCAAAGGTTGAGTCGTTCAAGCCGCCGATGGCAACCACCTTGTGGACGTTGATCATTTCAGAGGCAGCGTTGGTGGTCGCGGTCTGATCCGTCTTGCCATCAATGGCGATCAGCTCAATCTGCCTGCCGAGCAAACCACCGGCAGCGTTGATCTGCTTGGCAGCAAGCTTCATCCCGTTGAGTCCAGGCGCGTCAATCGAAGACATGCCACCAGTGACACCATAAAGCGCGCCGATTTTGATCGGCTCAGCAGGTGGCGCTGGTTGCTGCTCTGCTGGACGCGCTGGCGGCGGCGCAGCACAAGCAGAAAGGCCGAGTGCGAAAGCCAAAGCAAAAGCGGGCAAATTCGGGAGAATCTGTCGAACTTGAATCATCTCTTCCTCCTTAAACTCTGGGCCTGTGCGCGCTCAGCGTCTCGGGTGAAGCACTGCTAATTATCCCAGAGACAGCGCTATCGCGCAAACACCAAAGGTTAAGCGGTGCGCCGCGCTTCGCCAACGGGGGCAACAGGTTGTGTTGGGCGGTCTCTGCGCAGCAAGAGAGCGATCACATCGCCAATTTCGCGCTGCCCCATGAGCCCCTGTGGGCGGAAGAGCATCACCGCGAGCATCAACATTGCGACGACGACTTGGCTGAGGCCATAGAGCGGCTGGCCACCAATAGCCAGCGCGGTTTCAACGCGCCGCAGCAACTCCGGCAGCAGCGTCATAAGCGCTGCGCCGAGCACCGAACCGCTGATGCTGCCCATGCCGCCAATGACCACCATCGCTACTACATTGAAGGTGAGCAGAAACGAGAACGACGAAGGGGTTATCGCTGTGATCAAGTGCGCCCAAAGTGCGCCGGCGACGCTGGTGAAGATCGCGCTGGTGACAAATGCAAACAGGCGCGTGCGAAAGACGCGCACACCTCGGCAAGCAGCAGCCAGCTCATCTTCGCGCACGGCCATCATCGCGCGGCCCAAAGGGGAATACACGATGCGCCAGATCACCAACACTGTGATCAGCATCCAACCATACGCCCACAGCAGATTAGTGAACGGGGGAAGACCGCTAATGCCGCGCGCGCCGCGAGTGAGTGCTTGCCAGTTTAGCGCCACAACCTGTAGGATCACCATGAGGCCCAGGGTAGCCACAGCAAGGTAATGCCCACGCAGGCGAAGCACTGGCAAGCCCACCACGAAAGCAACCAAGCCGGCCAGCACACAGCCGAGTAACGTTGCGACCGGAAAGGGCAGCGCTATCTGGCCTAACCACGGCGGCAGATCAGGCAATGCAATGGCCTTGGTCTGTGCAGGCAGCGTGAGGATGGCTGAGGTGTAAGCGCCGATGGCCATGAAGGCCGCAGGGCCTAGCGAGAAATCGCCGCTGAAGCCATTGGTCAGATTCAAGCTGACAGCCAAGATGACGTTGATGGCGAGCACAGCCAGCACGCGCTGGTAATAGTCGTTCAAGAGAACCTGGGCTAGGCCGGCTGTCCCCATCACAGCGGCCATCCACAGGAAGGGCAGAAACCGCTTCATGCCCGGCTCGCCTCATGCGCGCCCAGCAGACCGGTCGGGCGCAGCAGGAGCACCACGAGGAGTAGTGCGAATACAAAGGCATCCCGATAGCCCGAGATCTCCGAGGGCATGAACGCGACGAAGAACACCTCAGCAAATCCCAACAGATAGCCACCTAACATCGCGCCGGCGATGTTGCCAATCCCTCCGATTACTGCGGCAACGAACGCCTTTAGTCCCGGCACAAAGCCCATGAAAGGATCAACCAAGCCAAACTTGCCCGACCATAGCACGCCTGCGACGGCGGCCAGACCTGCGCTGATGGCAAACGCAGTGGCAATCACGCGGTTGACATCCACGCCCATCAACTGGGTGACGCGCACGTTTTCGCTGCAAGCCCGCATAGCGATGCCAATGGCGGTGTAGCGCACGAAGAGGCTGAGGCCAACCATGAGGACCAGCGCGAGCACGACGATGACTGCATCCATGACAGCGATGTTGATCCCCAGAACATCCACGCGCTGGGTGAGCTCAGCCGGCAGGCGCACCGGGCGCGGCTGAGCAGTAAGCGTCATGAGCGCGCCGTTCTCGATCAGCGAGCTGACAGCCAGCGAAGTGATCAGCATCGCCACCTCTGGCGCGCCGCGCAGCGGGCGATAGGCAAACCGCTCGATAAGCACCCCAACTGCTGCTACGACAAAGATCGGTATCACCAGCGCAGCCCAGGCCGGCAGCGCCAGAGAAGTGAGCACGGCCAGCGCTACATACGCGCCAACGGTCATCATGTCGCCATGCGCAAAATTGATCAGCCTGAGAATGCCATATACGACCGTAAGCCCAATCGCCACTAGGGCATAAATGCTGCCCATGTTTAGCGCATTGACGATTTGCTGCGCAAGATACGACGGCGTAAACAAGGCCTACCCTCCTAAATAAGCAGCTCTAACAGCCGAGTTGTCCATCAGTTCGCGCGCCGGCCCATGTATTTTGATACAACCCGTCTCCAAAACGTAAGCACGATCGGCCAGTTGAAGGGCACGATAGGCATTTTGTTCAACCAGCAAAACCGTGACGCCATCACGACGCAGCGCCTCAATAACCCTAAAGATGCTCTCGACGATCATCGGTGCCAGACCAAGCGAAGGCTCGTCTAGGAGAAGTAGACGCGGACCGCTCATCAAGGCCCGACCAATAGCCAACATCTGCTGCTCGCCGCCGCTCAGCGTGCCGGCATACTGGTTGCGTCGCTGAGCCAAGATAGGAAATAGCTCGTATACGCGCTGTAGGTCGCGCATACGCGCTGCGCGCTCGGAGCGATGTGCGCCGGCTAGCTGCAAGTTCTCCGCTACGCTCAATCGAGCAAAAACCTGTCGCCCTTCTGGGCAGTGAACAACGCCTAGGCGAACGATCTGATGGACCGGCAGATGGGTAATGTTTTTTTCTTCAAAGTAGATCACCCCGCTCCGAGGGCGGAGTAGGCCGGAAAGCGCAGCCAAAGTCGTTGTCTTACCAGCACCGTTGCTGCCGATCAGCGCCACGATCTCGCCGGTCTTTACCTCCAAAGAAATCCCCCTGAGCGCATGAATGCGACCATAATACACGTGCAGATCCTGAACCGTGAGCATTGCGCTATCAAAGGGTAGTGCCGAGGTAGGCTTCTAGGACGCGATTGTCTTGTTGTATTTCCTCTGGGGTGCCTTCGGCGATGAGTTGGCCGTAGTTTAGCACTTGAATGCGCTGACAGATGCCCATCACCACACGCATATTGTGCTCGATCAGAATAATGGTCAAGCCTAACTCTCTGTGCAGGCGGGCAATCAGGTACATCAAGTCGTCGGCCTCGCTGGGGTTCATGCCAGCAGCCGGCTCATCCAGCAGGAGCAATCGAGGTTCTGTGGCCAGCGCAATGGCAATTTCTAGACGGCGCTGGAGGCCATAGGGCAGCGTATCAGCCTGCTGGTCGGCATACGCTGACAGGTGAAGCATATCAAGCAGCTCGAGAGCACGCTCGTGAAGCCGACGCTCATAACGCGCATATCCAGGCGAGCGAAGCGCTACCTGATGCAGACCAAGCTGATGACGCACCTGAAGGCCGAGCTTGACGTTGTCCAACACGGATAGCCGGCGAAACAAGCGAATGTTCTGAAAGGTGCGCGCAATCCCGGCGCGGCAGATCGCCTCTGATGAGGCGTGCGTGATGTCATGGTTACCAAACAGGATGCGCCCTCGAGAAGGCGCTACAACGCCGGTGAGCAGGTTGAACAGCGTAGTTTTTCCGGCGCCGTTCGGCCCTATTACGCCTACAAGTTCGCGCTCCGCAAGGTCTATCTGATAGCTTTGCAGCGCTTGAACGCCGCGAAAGGACTTGCTGAGATCCCGGACATGCAGAAGAACTTGCTCCGACATACAGCTAAGCGGGCATGCTGCGCTGAGCGCGGCGCAAATCTACGAAATTATCTCTCAGGTACATCGCTGCCCGCACCACCATCGCGCCTATCGTGCTCGTGGGATTCACTGCTGCGCTGGTCGGTAAGTTGCTCCCATCCATGATAAATAGATTAGGGACTTCCCAGGTTTGATGCCAAGGGTTACAAACCGAAGTCTCGGGATCGCTGCCAATTCGACACGTGCCCAACAGGTGCCAAGCAGGCGGCTTATACCCTTGACCCTGCACCTCAAAACGGTTGACCTTCACGTCAAATGCGCCTATCGCATCGGCCAGCTCCAGCGCGCGCTGGATGCCAAAATCCACAATTCGGCGGTCGTTGGGATGCAACCGATAAGACACTTTGGGAGCAGGGATGCCGCTCGAATCTTTTACGGTCTCAGACAACGTCACGCGGTTGTTGGGGATTGGGAGGTCCTCGCCGACGATGAGCGCGCACAAGCCATGCGCAAAATGCCGTCTGAACCAGCGATGATGGGACTTGCCCCAGGGTGCCCGATTCCCCGAATGTGAACCAAAAGCTTGGTAACCCGCCCCATTGAGGCGCGCGATGTGAATCGTAAGCCCGTTGATAAAACCGCGGTTGACGTCTGTTTCCGCGAACTCAGCGCACATCATCGCCGCCGATACGATGCCTTTGTGGGAATCTAAAGGTTCGTCCACCCACATCTCCACAATCGCCAGTCCGTGATGCATGAGATGCCGACCGACCATGTCGTTGCTGTTTGCCAAGCCTTTCGGGAAGCGATTAGAGGTCGAGTTCAGCAAAAGCCGCGGGGTGCCAATGCCGTTACAGGCCAAGATAACCACGTCAGCACTTTGGAAGTGCCTGGTGCTGGTGTTTAAGTCTATATACACTACGCCCGTGGCACGTCCACTGCCATCTATCTCTATGCGCTCTGCACGTGCGTGCGTTCGAAGGATAGCGCCTGCCTTAATCGCTTTCGGCCAGTGCGTTACCTGCATATCGGCCAGTGACCCCCGGTTACAGCCGCTCTGACAGTTGCCACAGTTATTGCACGCGGGACGACCATCGTAGTCTTCGGCAAGGATGGCACAAGGCATGGGCCACCAGTGCCATCCCAGCTTGTTGAACCCACGCGCAGCGACACGACCAAGCAAGCCATGCGGTAGCGGCTTGGTCTGAAAAGCTTCGTGTGGGGGCATGGCCGGATCGCCATACCAGCCACTCACGCCTACGTCACGATCGTTGATCGCGTAGTAAGGCGCAAGCTCCTCATATGTAAACGGCCAGTTAGGCGCATAGCCATGCTCGCTGCCTTTGCGAAAGTCAGAGGGTCTAAATCTCGGCCAGGTAGCTGTGTAATGCACCGTTGATCCACCCACTCCGTTCCACATCAGAGGATTCTCGTCCTGGGTGTCAACTGGATAGTCCTCAGGGCGCTGACGAACGTTCGATGCTGTGGACCAGTTCGTCAATCTTTGCCATTCCCAGTCTGGGCTGGCGTGGGGATGATCCTCTGGGCGCGTCCAGCGGCCTTGTTCTAAACACACAACGCGCAGGCCAGCTTCAGCGAGGATCTTAGTCGCTGCGGCCCCACCCATTCCTGACCCCACGACAACAACATCAGCATGATCTGACTTACTCATGGCCTTTCTTTTCAGCACTAGAGTAGCGAGGCAAGTCTTTCAAGAGAGTTTCTAGCACGCTGGTATCTACTGGTACAACTTCGTGTGTTCTCTTGTAATACCCGCGGGAATGCTTTGGCGCGTCAAGCTGCGGATCAAAGGCCGGCATGAGATAACCCCTTGGTTGCAGGGCATCGTTGTATTCGTGTCCCAACTGTCGAATGGCGCGCACCACCAAGGGATGCTGATAGTAAGCAAAATACACTGTTGCAAGAACGAAGTTAAAGAACTCCAGATCAGCACGCTCAAAGCGACGAACGCCTCCAATGCGCTGTTGTGGTGAGAGCGCTGTAAAAGGCTTCTCTCCTCTCGCCAACATGCCAGCGAGTTTATCAATTCCTCCCTCGTGATGAGCGCGCACGCGCTCTGCGAGTGACTGATGCACGCCTACCTGTGGGCAGCAGGAAACAACGAGTCTCCTGGAATCAGGATATCCACAAAGGCTTGGAGGAGCTCCGACAGTTGGCGCATGATCGCCTGTGGTCGAGGATTTACAGCGCGACGGCGCGTTGCCATAGACACAACTCCCCAGCGTCACTTTCGTTTTCGCTGCTTGGTGGTTTTATAGTTTGTTGGCAGCTTGGCATTTGCCGAGCTGCCCTCAAACACCTCGTAAGGTGAGACCGTGGGCCATTGCGGCCAAAGTGGAACAAACATGATGCCACCCACAACCACCAGCCGTATCGTCTCGTTGCCCGTGTTCCACACACGGTGAATGGTGTTGGGCCGATTAAAAATGGCACAGCCAGCCGAGAACTTATAACGCTTCCCCTCGCTCTCAAGCTCGCCAGAACCCTGAACGACGTAATACACCTCCTCGCAGTTGTGGCGATGGAGCGGCGAGTGATGGCCGGGGTCAATCTCAACCACGCCCAAGCATAGCGTCTTCGCATCAAAGCCTGTTTCGGGGTAGATTAACTTTAGATCGCGCACCCCTCCGCCGGCCTGTTGCATCGGCGCACCCTCTAAAACCTCTCTCGGCTGTATAACGACTCTGCTTCGCTTGGTCATGGCCAACTGTTTTATATGACTCCAGTGCAAATGGCAAATACCCTCGACACCTGGGGCTGTTCTCTGGATTCGGGTGCGTTCACCAACAGGGGCATCTTCTACAAGCTATGCTGCCAGCGAAGGCAAATCTATAAAGGGTAGGCGACGGCAGTGCCGTCGCCCACCCAAGGTTTTGCCCCTGGCTGTGAATGCGCCCCTGGATTCACATATTTCTCGATCCTGGATAGAATCTCTTTACATGCGAATCACCGACGTTCGCTTCTTGGCCTTGCGTCAGCCCCTGTCACAACCCTTGCGCTTAGCGTGGGGAGTCATGCACTGGCGTCCCTTTGGTCTGGTGCTTATAGAGACAGATGCTGGCCTTAAGGGAATAGGCGAGACCTCGGTCAACTTCCCAAGCTGGGCGGTTATCGAACGTAAAGCCACTGTGGAGGAAGGGTTAAAGCCTTTGCTGACTGGTGAAGATCCGCTGGATATCTCTGGCCTATGGCAAAAGATGCATCACGCGCTCAGGCGCCTTTGTGTCTTGTGGAGCAAAGGCGCGATCATGTCGGCCATCGGCGGGATAGACATCGCTCTGTGGGATCTCGCCGGCAAGGCTCAACACAAGCCGGTCTACGCCTTGCTTAACGGCAAGCACCAATCCAAAGTGCCACTCTATGCTACCGGTCTGGATCCGAGCAACCCAGCAGAGAGCGCGCGCAGATTCGTTGATCAAGGGTACAAGGCCGTAAAAATACGCGTTGGGTTTGACGAAGCTCGCGACATCGCTAATGTTGAAGCGGTGCGGCGCGCCGTCGGCGAACAAATACACCTGTTGGTAGATGCCAATATGGCCTACGACCTAGAAAGTGCGCAACGCATGGCCAATGCCCTGCGCGCATACAACCTTTATTGGCTTGAGGAACCTCTGCCTGCCGATGATCTGGAGGGTTATCGCCAGCTTGGCCAGCAGATAACCATACCGCTCGCGGCTGGCGAGAATCAATTTGACTTAGCCGATGCCGAGAGGCTGATTGCAACTAGGGCAATTCGTTTTCTAATGCCGGACCCGACGCGCGCAGGAGGATTAAGCGAGGCACGCCGCATTTGCGCGCTGGCGAATGCCCATGGCATTCCTTATTCACCTCATCACTATGGATCTGATGTTGGCTTCGCCGCAACACTACATCTGATAGCAGCGACGCCTGGCGCTGACTATCTGTTGCGCGACGTATCGTCGGCCCCGCTGCGAGAGTCTATTCTGCGCGAACCGCTCTGCGTTCAGGATGGGTTTGCTTACGTGCCCGACGGGCCTGGACTAGGCATAGATTTAAACTGGGAGCAAGTGCTCGAACATGTGTTGATCGGGTGAATATGCGCCCAGGGATTTTTGACACCAGGAGGTGGTGCTATCGAGGACAAAGCATCGTTGAAGCCAGTGCGTTGGTTCGTCTGCTAACTGAAATCCCGCGTATCTCAACTTGAAGGAGAGGATTTACCGAGATGAAAGCATACAGTCGTTCACTCCCCAGTTGGTTGAGTGGTGCCCTTGCTGCCACCTTTGTGCTTAGTGCGTGCGCTGCGCCTGCGCCTCTCGCAACGCCAGCAGTCCGCGAGGTCGAGGTTACTCGCCCGGTCGAAGTAACCCGTGAGGTAATTCGCGAAGTGGTCGTTACACCAACGCCTGCGGCTGCCAAGCCCTTCGAAGGTCAGTCGATCAACGTTCTGACCATCCAGCCGCATGCTGTGGCTACACGTTCGCTGGCACGTTGGTTCGAGGAAGAAACGGGCGCCCGTGTCCAGGTATTGGTTGTGCCTTATGCCAACGTCACAGAGAAAGCGATCCTCGACGTAACCTCTGGTGCTGGAGAGTATGATGTCATCGAAATATGGTACCCCATGCTGGGCAAGTTGGTTGAAAGTGGGGTGCTGGAAGACCTCACACAATGGTGGGAAGAAAACAAGGGAGCACTGCAGTTTGATGACTTCGTACCCTCGATTGCTGAGCCATACACGCTTATCGACGGCAAGCGCTGGGCGTTGCCTTACGACGGCGATACACATCTGCTCTTCTACAATCGTGAGATCCTAGATCGGTTCGGCGTGAACCCCCCGACGACCTGGGCAGAATATCGCCAAGCGTGCAAGGCCATCACCGAGCAGGGAAAGTCAGAAGGCATTTACGGGTGCGCTATCATGGGCGCAAAGGCACCTATCATTCTGCTCTCGACGTTCGTTAATCGCTTGCAAGGCTACGGTGCCGCTTTCTTCGATCAGAACGGCAATCCAACCATCAATAGCCCAGAAGCAGTTGCAGCCCTACAGGAGCTTGTCGATCAGCTGCCATACGCGCTGCCTGATCCAAAAGCAGTCGCCTTTGACGAAGCACTAGCAGGTTTCACCACAGGCAAAGTCGGCATGATGGAATTTTGGACCGATCTGGGCCAGATGAGTGACAACCCAGAACAGTCAAAGATCGTGGGCAAGTGGGGGGCTGTGCCTATGCCTAAAGGCGAGGGGCCAAATGCAGCTAGTCGCCCAGCGCTCAACGCCGGCTTCGCTCTAGGCATCTCGACGCTGGCGCAAAATAAGCCGCTTGCTTACGAGTTTTTGAAGTTCGTAGGCCGGCCAGACATCAACGTGCGCGTGAACACCATCGTCGGTGGCTTGGACCCCACGCGCAAGTCCACCTTTGACGCCGAAGCCTACCGCAAGCACGTGACGCCGGAGCTGGCCGACGCAGCAAAAGCGGCTTTGAGTGGTGCATTCGCCTGGCCAACCAACGCCAAATGGCCTGAGTTACAGGACGTGCTGACCGAGAACGTGGCCGAAGCGCTCGCCGGCAGCAAATCGCCCAAGCAAGCGCTGGACGACACCCAGGCTAAGTGGCTGGAGATCCTGGGCCGGTAGAGAAAGCCTTGAGCCAAAAGTGTCGGAGAGCTATCAAAGGCTCTCCGACACTTGCCTAGCTAAAGATGCACGCGCGCCACCGCAAGACAAAGCTAGAGATAGCGTGGATGGTGCTGCCGGCCATCTTGACGCTTCTCTTCTTTTCACTCTATCCACTGATTTACTCCCTCGCCCTGAGTTTGTCGGATTCCCAGCTAGCACGTCCTTTTCGCGCTTTTGTCGCTTTCAAGAATTACTCCGACGCTATCGCTGACGCCTTATTTCGCGGCTCAATAGGACTTACGCTCATCTACGCCTTTGGCGTGACAGCTATAGAAACTGTCATCGGTTTTGGCCTGGCGCTTTTGCTCAACCTGGAAAGCGGTGCTTCGCGCTTTGCGCGCACACTCGGCCTACTGCCATTTATCACGCCACCTGTTGCCATCGCTGCCATCTGGCGGCTAATCTATGACCCATCATCAGGATTGTTAAACCACTATCTGGTTCGCGCAGGAATCCTCGAGCAGAACGTCGCCTTTCTCGGTATACCAGGCCTCGCTATGGTGTCTGTGATGTTGGTGGATATCTGGCAATGGACACCCTTTGTATTTTTGTTGTCGTTGGCTGTCTTGGCCAGCCTGCCGCACGAGCCGTACGAGGCCGCCGCCGTGGATGGTGCGAGTCCTTGGCAACAGTTTATTCATATCACCTTGCCCCTTTGCCTGCCTGGAATCCTAATCATCGCCATCTTGCGACTTATCGGGGCAATGAAAGTATTTGACCTGGTATTTATGCTCACCTTCGGCGGCCCCGGTTCGTCCACGCAGGTCTCTTCGTTCTACATCTACAAAGTCGCCTTTCAGCAATTCAAAACCGGCTACGCTTCGGCAATGACCGTGATATTGATAATTGTTCTGACCATCCTCGTAACACTATTGATAGGTCTATATCGGAGAGTGCAGCAAAGATACGGGCCATGATCGGGCGCACCTCTATCTCAGCAGCATATCAGCATTCTAGGCGACATACACAGCTCACGCGGAGCGTGATGCGCATCTCACGCTGGACTATCGTAGGACTGCTACTGGGCTTCACCCTGATCCCGCTGGTCTTCATGGTTACGACTTCGCTGAAGTCGCCGATAGAGATTCGCATCTCCGGCAGCCTCCTCCCCGCCGAAGGCATCTTTTGGGTGAACTGGGAACGCGCATTCCGCAATGTGCCTCTACCAAACTACTTGCTGAACTCTCTGATCGTAGGGGTTATCAGCACGGTCATGACGCTCCTGATAGCGACGCCCGTGAGCTACGCCTTTGTGCGCTTCCAGGCTGGCGGTCGCTTTTTGCCCTCGTGGATCTTAGGCACCTACATCGCTCCACCAATCGTGATCAGCGTGCCGGTGTTCATGCTGATGAGAAGCATTGGACTCGTCGATCGCCCCCTCGGTCTAGCACTGGTGCACATGGTGGCCAACTTGCCTGTAGCAACATGGATGCTCATGGACTTTATGCGGGTTGTCCCTGCCGAAATAGAGGAAGCAGCACAAATGGATGGCGCTTCTCATTGGGGCGTGCTGCTACGGATCGTCACACCGCTTATCTTGCCTGGTCTAGTTGCTACAGCGATTATTTGTTTGATTTTATCATGGAATGAGTTTCTCTTCGCGCTAATCTTAACTTATAGTCTTCGCTCACAAACCTTTCCCATCGGTATCTCCGAGTTCCAAGGCGAGCACGGGCTACAGTTCGGCGAAATCTCAGCCGCTGCACTAACGGGAATCTTGCCCGTCTATCTGCTCGCAATGTTCTTCCAGCGCTATCTCATTCATGGCTTAACACGAGGAGGAATTAAGTAGTCCAAACTATGCAGGAGATGGAATGACTATGAAGGCAGCAAGATGGCATGACAGACAGGACGTGCGCATAGAAGATGTTCCAGAATGTCGGCCTCAACCAGGTCACGTGAAATTAAAGGTGCACTACTGTGGTATCTGTGGGACTGATATACACGAATACCTAGAAGGGCCGATGTTTATCGCTAAGGATCCTCATCCTTTAACGGGTTACAGCGCACCCGTCATTATAGGGCATGAGTTCGCAGGAGAAATTATAGAGTTAGGAGAAGGCGTGACCGGCTGGGCAGTTGGCGATCGGGTCGCACCAGAGGGCTACTACATCTGCCATGAATGTCACTACTGTCAACGGCACGAATACAACCGCTGCGAGCGGTTGGCCTTTCACGGTTTCTCTGCACCAGGTGGCCTGGCTGAAACTGTGTGTGTGCCGACCTATCAACTCTATCCTCTTGATCCGAGGGTGAGCTGGGAAGAAGCCGCGCTCGTCGAGCCAACCGCTGTTGCTGTGCGGGCCGTCAACCACGTCAAGCCTTTACTTGGCGAGTGCGCGCTGGTAGTTGGCGCTGGGCCCATCGGTCTAGCAGTTGTTCAAGTGTTGCGCGCTGCTGGGATCAACCGAATTGCTGTTGTCGAGCCAGCCCACAGGCGCCGAGAGATGGCTCTTGCCTTTGGTGCAACGATCGCCCTCGATCCACGCAGCGACGATGTGGAGCGCGAGATCGCTAGTTTTACAGGCCGGTTGGGAGCCGACGTTGCTTTTGAGTGCGGCGGAAACGACGCTGCCTATCAGACTGCAGTGCGCAATACGCGCAAAGGCGCGCGCATCTGTCTGGTGAGCCAGACCAATGCGCCCTTTCGCCTTTTCGTCAACGAAATTGGCTTTAACGAGCGTGTGCTGATTGGCACAGTGGCCTACTGCGGCGAATTCGCGCCAGCGATTCAGCTAATCGCCGAAGGCAAAGTGCGCGCTCGCGACATGATCACTGCCCGCATCGGCCTGGAACAGCTTGTAAGCGTTGGTTATCGAGAACTCATGGAGCACACCGACGAGCACATAAAAATCATCGTCTCCCCGACAATCTGAAGTAAGCAGATTTAGGAAGTTGTCGTGACTTCGGTAGCGAATAACCCGATACCTCTTTTGCCCGAGGTGGAGCACTTCGTTAAGCGCCCCCATCGTTTATTTATCGCCAATGACTTTGTTGAGCCTGCGTCCGGTCAAATGCTCCCCACAGAAAATCCGGCGACCGGAGACGTGCTCGCCTACATCTCGGCCGGAGACAAGCAAGATATTGACAAGGCTGTCAACGCGGCGCGCAAGGCATTTGAAGGAGACTGGCGCGCCATGTCACCAACACAGCGCGCGGCTTGTATGTTGAGGCTCGCCGATCTGCTGGAGTCCCGCGCTGAAGAGTTCGCCCAATTGGAATCCCTCGATGTTGGCAAGACCATTACGAGCGCACGCGCTGTTGACGTGCCCTTCACTGTCCATCTTTGGCGCTACTATGCGGGCTGGGCCACCAAGCTATACGGCAAAACTTTAGATCTAAGCCTTGCTCCAAGCGACACCTTTCATTCCTATGTTCGTCGTGAGCCGGTGGGCGTGGTTGGTTGCATCATTCCGTGGAACTATCCCCTCGCGCAGATTTCTTTCAAGATCGCCCCAGCGCTGGCAGCGGGTTGCACCGTGGTCGTCAAACCGGCTGAACAAGCGTCCCTAACCAATCTACGCCTTGCAGAGCTTATCGTTGAGGCTGGCTTTCCACCTGGCGCTGTCAATATCGTCACTGGTCTTGGTGAAACAGCCGGCGCAGCCCTCGCAGAACATCCGGACGTAAACAAGATTTCGTTTACTGGTTCGACGGCCGTGGGTAAATTGATCATGCAAGCCGCCGGCCGGTCTAACCTAAAAAGACTGACGCTTGAGCTGGGGGGCAAATCTCCGACGATCATCTTTGCTGATGCGGATATAGCGCAAGCTATTCCGACGGCATCAGCAGCGATCTTCAATAACAGCGGCCAGGTCTGCAACGCAGGCTCGCGCCTCTATGTTCAGCGCAGCGCCTTTGATCGCGTGGTTGAAGGCGTCGCGGACTATGCAGCGCATCTACAAATTGGGGTTGGACTCGACGAGCGCACCCAACTTGGCCCCTTGATCACGCGCGAACAGAAGACACGCGTGCTCTCTTACATGCAGCAGGGATTGGAGAATGGCGCAAAGACCGTTATCGGCGGTCCAGACTTACTTCAGGACCTTCCCGGATACTTCGTTCACCCGACGGTTTTCGTTAACACCACGCCTGATATGTCCATAGTGCGCGAGGAGATCTTTGGACCGGTACTGGTTGCTATGCCGTTTGACGATCCAGAAGAGATCGCCGGCGTGGCGAACCAAACGCACTATGGCCTAGCAGCGACTATCTTTACGCGCGATATTAGCCGTGCCCACAAACTTGCTGCTCGGCTGAACGCCGGCGCGATCTGGATCAACTGCTTTGGCGTGTTCGATCCGAATTTACCTTTCGGAGGGTTCAAGCAGTCAGGGATGGGACGAGAGTTCTCCCAAGAGGGCATCGAGGCATTTACCGAGCTTAAAGCAGTCACGGTCAAGTTATAGCCGAGCAGCACTTCACTGAGCTAGATCGCTCACCTCTAGCGTCTTGAACCTTTGAACCAGATCATCCGCCTGGGATAGCGCATCCTGGGCAGCCAGTTGCTCAGCCAACTGCTTGCTCGACCCGCGCCCAACGCCGGCGACCACATCGCCCAGCCGCACTTCGGCGGTGAAAACGCGCGCATGATCCGGACCCTCCGCGGCGACGAGCCGATAGCGAGGCGTAATGCCCAGCAAGCCTTGGCTCCACTCTTGCAGCCGGCTTTTGGCATCGCGGTCCAACCTAGCCTGGAGAATTGCGGGAGTAACCTGCGCGAACAGTGGGATGAGCAAACAGCGCACTGCGTCGATCCCCTGATCGAGGTATAGAGCGCCGATCAGTGCCTCGAAGGCATCGCCCAGGATGTTCTCGCGCTCCCGACCACCGGTGTCAATCTCGCCTTTGCCCAGCCGCAGCCGATCTGGCAAGCCGATCTGGCGGGCAAAACTCGCCAGTGCGCTTACCCGCACCAACGCTGCCCGCACGCTGGTCAGGCGACCCTCGTCGAACCCCGGGAACTGCTCGAACAACCAGGCAGCAGCCACAAAGTCCAACACGGCGTCGCCCAGGAACTCTAGCCGTTCGTTATCGGGAATTTGTTCTTCCGGGTGTTCGTTTGCGTAGGAGCGGTGCGTGAGCGCGCATTGCAAGAGCGCGGGGTTGTTGAACGCCGGCAGCTCAACCATCATAGCGCTTGAAGATCAGCACGCTGTTGTGCCCGCCAAAGCCGAAAGAGTTGTTCATCGCCACGCGCACGCGATGCGCGCGGGCCTCACCGGGCACGTAGTCCAGGTCGCATTGTGGATCTGGCTCGGTCAGGTTGCGGGTGGGCGGGATGACGCCGCGCTGGATGGCATAGATACACACTGCGGCCTCAAGCGCGCCAGTGGCGCCCATCATGTGGCCGGTCATGCTCTTCGTGCTGCTCATCGGGATGTTGTAGGCATACTCGCCGAGGGCGTCCTTCACCGCTTGCGTCTCAGCGATGTCGTTCAGGGGGGTGGCTGTGCCATGCGCGTTGATGTAGTCAATGTCTTTTGGCTGAACGTCGGCCTGAGCCATGGCACGGCGAATGGCCCGCGCAGCGCCGGCCCCGCCCTCCGCCGGCGCAACCACGTGAAACGCATCTGTGGTCTGGCCATAGCCGGCCAGCTCGGCCAGGATCTTCGCGCCGCGGCCAAGCGCGAACTCCAGCGATTCCAGCACCATCACGCACGCTCCCTCGCCCATCACGATCCCATCGCGTTTCTTGTCGAACGGCTTCGGCGAGCTGGAGGGCAGCGCGTTATCGTGGCTGAGGGCGCCCAAGCGGTCGAAGCCAGCCATGCCCAGCACGCTGACCGTGGCATCTGCCCCGCCGGCGATCATCGCCACCGCGACGCCACGGCGGATCAGTTCAGCCGCCTGACCCAGGCTATCGTTGCTGGTGGCGCAGGCAGAAGCCGGCGAATACGACGGTCCGCGTGCGCCAAGCGCGATCGCGATCATACCCGCGGCGCCGTTGCTCATGATCATCGGGATCGCAAAAGGGGAAACCCGCCGCGGTCCCTGCTCGCGCAGGATGTCGTATTGGTTCAGCATGGTGTTGAAGCCGCCCACGGCTGATCCAACAACCACACCAACACAATCCGCGATGTCCGGTGTGATCGTGAAGCGCGCCTGTTCCACCGCCTGACGGGCTGCGACTAGCGCAAATTGCTCGAACAAGTCCATGCGGCGCGCCTCCGTCGGATCGATATAAGGCGCGGGGTCGAAATGCTTCACCTCACAGGCCACATGCACCGGCAGCGGATTTGGGGAGAAGCGGGTGATCGGACCGACGCCGGACTGACCATTGATCAACGCCTGCCAGGTGCTCTCCATGTCCAGGCCGAGCGGAGTGACAGCGCCGATTCCGGTGACGACCACTCTGTTTTGCTGCATAAGGATTCTCTCGTTGTAATGCGGTTATGTTTTGAACTTAGTGGTGCGAACGCGCCAGAGTCCCTTGAGGTCTTCAATGGCTGTGGGGATGATCTTCACCCGACTATCCAGATCCTCAATCCACTCCACTGGCACTTCCCAGATTGTATAACCGCACTGTTCGGCTCGCAGGAGCAGCTCGGAGTCGAAGAACCAGTGGTTGTCCTTGATGTACGGCACCAAGTCGCGGACAGCTTGGCGAGAGAGCGCCTTGAAGCCACACTGGGCATCGGAGAAGCGCCGGCGCGGGAACATCAGTTTAATAATCAGGTTATAGGCGCGTGAGATCACCTCGCGCTTCAGTTGGCGGGTGACGCGCGATCCCGGCATCAGCCGCGAGCCAATGGCGATATGGTAGCGACCAGCGAAGATCGGCTCCACCAGCGGCATCAGGTGGCGCAGGTTCGTGGAGAGGTCTACGTCCATGTAACACACGACGTCAGCGTTTGAGGCCAGCCAGGCCTGTTTGAGCGCCCGCCCGCGTCCTTTCTGCTCCAAATGGATATAAGTGACCTGGTTCGGGTACTGCTCAGCCAGCGCCTGCGCGATCTCCAACGTGCGGTCGGTAGAGGCGTTATTGGCGATAACAATGCGCCAGCGATAAGGACATGACTGCGCGAGGAAGTCGCGCAACTTTATGATGTTTGGGGCTAAGTCACGTTCCTCGTTGTATACGGGGATAACGACGTCCAGCGAGGGCGGATTGGACATTACGGCGCAGGGATTATAGCGATTCGCGCGCTTCGATGACGAACGTCGGCACTGTGCTGCCCCCGCCGGCGGTGACGTTCAACAACGCCGCAGTGGATAGGCGCGTCAGACAGCTTGATGCATACGCATCGTGCCAAACGTAGGGGTTGGTATCGAACCAGCGCGCGATCATCTCCAGACCGCGCTCCCCATAGCTCGGATAAGGCTCGCTGGGCACGTCTACGCGCTGCTGCACAATCGTGGGCGTGTTGAGCGCATCGCGCAGGGCGCGCTCCCAGTCTTCCTGCGACACCATCCAGCCGAGCACGATACCTTTGCCGCCGTATTCATCAGCCGGCTTAAGCACGAACTGGTCGCGGTGTTGCGCCACAAAAGGCAATAGATCAATGCGCTGACCTTGATAGTGCGTGAAGCGCTCAGCCACTACGCGCGTCCAGGGGATGAACTGTGCAATGGCGCGCAACTGGTCCGCACTGAATCGCTCTTGGTTTGCCTCGTCGCTCAGGACAGCCAGGCTGGTCTTGCGGTGGAGGAGCTTACAGTGGAAGGGGTTGACCATACACACGGCGCGGTCGATCACCGCGCGAAGAACGGGGTGTTCTAACCCGCTGTGCGCGACAAGCTCACTGAGCAGCACGCGCTTGTAGATAACGTTGACCAGCAGCGGCGGGCCAGTCTCGTAGGCAGGCTGGGCATAGAGCTTGCCATCCCGATATTCGCACTCGCGCGGGTCGGCGATGATGCACGTCAAGCCCTGCGCGCGAAAGTAGTCCTGGAAGAGCACAAACTCGCTGCGCGTTGGCACCTCCTTCCAGTCCAGGATGGCGATCCGCATTGGCTCGCGCCCGCCCCACTGGCGATAACTCTGTTCCAGCGCATGGCGCACGTGATGCCGGCCAGGCAGGGGGAAGACCTCATAACATCGCTCGAAGCGATGCATGATCGGCAGGCCGAGCATGACCTCGCTGAGCACGTCGTGATAGCCGATGCCGGCTGGCGTCTCGGCGTTGTACTCCGTAATCTTGAGCGTGTTCGTCTGCGGTATGAAGAAGGTGTCCATGCGCGCGGTGGGGCTGCTGGCGCGGTAGGGCATCGGCAGGCTGACGAGGCGCTCTTCCCACGCGCTGAGCATAAACTGGGCGCGAAACTTTGGATCGTTCATTGCGATGGCGTGCGCCTTGGCGAACGCCGGCATCACCGCAGCAATGGCCTGCCGCAGATGGCGATACTGTGCTGGGGTGAGAAAACGCGGGCGCAGCACTGTGCACAGCGGTCGTGCGCCGAACAGCAGTCCGCGCCGAGTCTGCTGCTCCATCAACGCTTCCTGGCTGGCCTGGGCGGTCGCGTCGTCGAGCAGGTCGTGATAGACGGTAATCGCGCGCTGTAGATCAGTCACTCTTTCCCTGGCTAAACCGGATCAGCCTGAAAGGGCACCCGTTGATGGCGCGGTGCCTTGGCTAGCGCGATGCACATGTCGGCCATCTTCTCCACGCACCAGCGGTGATACTCGTAGCCGCACGAGTTAATGTCCATGTCAGGCGCGGGGTTCATGAAGTCAATCGCATACGGCACGCCATCGCGGATCGCCCACTCAATTGTGTTCATATCGTAGCCCAGTGCGCGCACCAGCCGGAGAGAGTCTCGCACCACGCAATCGTGCATCTCCGGTGACAAGGCGTGCTTCAGGTAGCGGCGGTTGATCGGATCGTATTTGGCGACGTAGACGTGTTCCTGGCCGATGCACATGCAGCGCAGGTAATCATCCCACTTGATAAACTCTTGGAGCACCATCGTGCGCAGGCCACTCTCGTTGTAGCGCGCGAACAGCTCGTCCATCGAATGAACCACAAACACATCCTTCCAGCCGCCGCCGTGGGCGTCCTTGAGCACCACTGGAAAGCCGCCCAGATAGGCCACGTGATCTTCCCATGGCACAGGATAGACCAGGTTGCGCAGGCTCTCATGGGGCACAATGCCAGGCACGTAATCTTTGTTGGGCAGCACCACCGTGCGCGGGCTGTGTATGCCTAGCTTGGTCGCCAGCGACGCCTCGAAGAACTTGTCGTCAGCAGACCACATGAAGGGATTATTGACGACGTAAGTTCCCTGGAGCAAGGCGTTCTTGAGATAAGAACGGTAGTAGGGCACTTCGTGGGAGATGCGGTCAACGATCACCGCATATTCACACGGCTCATTCATGCGCGTGCCTCCCAGCTTTGCGTATTCAGCGACGACCCCAACACGTCGCTCGTTCACCTCTTCGATGAACGCCGGCGGCCACGACCACTCGCGGCCAACGATTACTCCGATCTTGAGCATAGTTCCTCCAGCTCGAGATGAGATTTTTACCGCACCGTTGCGCTTCAAGCCGTCCGCCTGACCAGGGGGAGCAGTATTGCGCGCTCCTGAGGCGCCAGCGCGTGGCCTAACCACAGCGCTGCACCATAAGCCAACGCGCCCACCGCCAGGCCCACTAAGGCCATCCCGCTCACGGCAAAGATGCCAGTCAACCCAGCCATCAGACCAGCGGCTAAAAAGGGTTTAGCCAGCACCTCAGCCCAGTTCACCGGCCCAATGTGCTGACGCACAGACACGTAGAAGGCCGCGCCCTCAACGATCTCGCTGAAGATCGTGGTCACCGCGGCTGCCACAAACGAAAAGGTGGGGATAAACAGCGCGTTGGTCACGACGTTGAAGGCCAACCCGATCACGAACGCGCGGGTGAGCGCGCGCTGCTGGCCGGCAGCGATCAATGCGTAGTTCGTCACGCTATTGATCCAGCCAATCGGCATGCTCCAGGCCATGATCGCCAGGGCGATCGCGCCGTTGGGCAAGAACTCGCGCCCGCCCAAGACGCCGACCAACGGTTCGGCCAAGAAGGCCGAGGCCACCGCCAGCGGCAGCGCCATGATCACCAAGAGCTTGAGCGCCAAGGTGTAGGCACGCGCCAGCGATTCATCACGCTGGATTGCCATGCGCGACATGGTTGGGAAGAGCGACAGAGTAAAGAACGCCGGAATGATGTTGTATGCGTCAATGAACTTGTAGGCCGCGCTATACCAGCCAACCGCCAGCGGGCCTTTGATCGCCTGAAGCATGGGCACATCCACCTTGAAGAACATTGTGGCCAGCAGGTGATTCAGCATCAGCGGAAAAGCCTCGCGCATCATGGCCCGATTGGTCAGTCTGCCTGATAATGCGCCAGCCACGGATTGCCCACGCAATAGACGGCTGGCTGCGATCAGCAACAACGCCAGGGTGATCACATTGACCAAAATAGACGTGATGCCTAAGCCGACCACACCCCAGCCAAGCAATAACAAGGCTGCGCCGATGGCTGCCTTTAGCAGCGCACTCACGATCGTCAACGCCGCCGGCACCTCCGCCCGCTCATAGGCGAAGAACAAGGCGCTCAGGCCAGTGGATAGGCTGCCTGGAAACTGGCTGAGGGTGAGCAGCAGAATAGCAATGCTGGCTTCCTCGGCCAGAGCAAACGCTGCGCGCCAAGTGAGCGCCAGCAGCGCAACCAACGGTGCGACAACAAGCGCGAGCAGAAGGCGCAGCCGGCTGGTCTGCCAGAGATACGCCTGCGCCTGCGTGCGGTCGCGCGCGATCTCACGGGTGAGCAGGGTGTTCAGGCCGAAGTTCATCACGATCTCAAACCACCCCACCAGCACAACTGCGAAGTAAAAGTTGCCTGCGCCCTCCGGGCCAAGTACACGCAACATCAAGAGCGCAAAGGCAAAGTCCACCCCGCGCGCGGCGATATTCAAACCAGTTAGCAACAGGCTGTTGCGCGCGATCAACCGCACGCCCGACTGCGCTCGCCATTCGCGCAGCCCATTGCGCCAGACGTAAATCCCGCTCAGAAAGAGCAGGGTCACCAGCGCGATGAAGGTCGCAAACGCGCCGATGCGCAGGGAGTCGGGCGAATAACGAAAGCGGACGGTGAACACAGCAGGCATTGACTGACCCAACATTGGCGCATCGAGTAGCACACCGCGGAAGTTGCCGTTGACCTTAACGATGGGCAGCTCTCGTTCGGCGCTGTCCGGCGCGCCCAGCGGTCGCACGAAGGCCCGCCAGCCAGGGAAGAAGCTATCGGCCAGGATCAACCAGGCCGGCGCGCTCACCTGCACATCCACCCACACTTCGTTATTGCGATACGAGGTGACACTGGCAGTGACGGGATCACCAGCCGAGGGCCTGGTGCTGAGCGACTGCGGCGCAGCTTCAGCGCTCACGATCACAAACCGCCGCGGGTCGTAGCGCTGCACCGCTCCAGCAAAGTTATCCGTGACGACTGTGCTGCTGAGCGGCAGCGTGAACGCGCGCGGCATGGCTCGCTCATTTTTGTAGATGCGTGTAGCGCCATCATCGTAGAACAGACTGAACCCCGGCGCGGTGATGGTCTCTTCAGTGATGACGTATTTCACCCCCAGCAGGTCGAGCAAGGGCGATTCCAGGCTGCGCGCGCGTTTGATCGGCGCAATGCGGTTGTACAGCAGCTCGCCCTGCGGCTCAATAAGCTGCACGAAGTCGGTGTATTGCTTAGGGATGATTGAGTCATAGCCGCGGATATCTTGAAGGTCAAAGAGCCAGGCTGAGTTCGCATTGAGCGGTTTGCCAGCCTGCGGCTCATAGGCCGTCAACCGCCAAAGCGACGTGTCGCGCTGCAGGGCCTGAATAGCCGGCGGGGTGAAGCGCAGCAGACTGGGATCAACAGCGGGGTTGAATCCGGTCCAGGCCCAGAGCAAATCTAGGACAACCAATCCGACCGCCAGTGCAGGCGCTGCGTCAAGCACGCGATCGCTGAGCCTGCCGCCCGGCTCGGCGCACACGTGACGCTTGAGCAGCAGCCACCAGACAGCGCCGGCTGCTATCATCAGAATGCCGAGCCGCACGGCATTGACCGCCTGGTAGCTAAAGAACATCTCGGCGTTGGTAAAGCCCTGCTGCACAGCCTCGCTGCGCACGATTTGATCGAAGAAGGATCGAACTGCTGGCCAAGCTAGGCGAAGGACTAGGACAGCCGCCAAGATCAAGCCGCCCAAGCTGATGACGAGGACGCTGGCCGGCCGGTACACCCTGCTAATCTGCGGCGGGCGCGGTGCAAGTTTCGGGCGATAAGCGCCAATTTGAAGATGACGCCTGGCTTCTGATTCCAAAGAATCCAGGCCCGCCCCACCCAGCAGCGCCAAAGACAACGTCAACGGGAAGATCCAACGAAAGGGTGAATGGAGCTGGTCAAAGCCAGGCACGCCGAAGAACAAGATGGCGTATGCTGGCGTGCCGAAGATAAACAGCAGCGAGAGCACCCCTAGCGCGACGAAGAACCATATGGGCACTTGCGACCGTCGCCGCGCCCCTTGTGATTTTCGGCTTAACGCTGCTTTGACTGCCTCTGTGATGGCCACGCCGGCCAGCACCAAGGTCAGGATGCCCACGTATGCTGCGCCTTCTACGTAGTTTTTGATGCCCCAGGCAGTGTTACCACTTGCCGTGGTAATGGGCTGCGTGCGCCACGTGAACAAGTCAAAGTAGGTGTGATGCGCGGGATTGCCGAAGAAATCTGGGCCAAGCCACTGAACCACGTAGCGCAGCGGAAAGGCGTAGCTCAGCACTTCCTGGAGCATGGCGCTGCCCTGGCGAAAGTTGCGCGTCACCAGCTCAAGCAAAGGGACAAGCTGAACAGCGCCGAGTCCCAAACCAGCGCCCCCCATCGCAGCCAGCCAAGCCAGCCGGCTGACGAGATATGGCCCATCCACGCGCAAGTTACTGAAGCCGATCACCGTGCTGACCCGCCATAGACAGAAGAGCGCTGTGACCAACAGGGTATAGGCCAGAATCTCGACGTGGCCGGCCAGCACTACCATCGCAACGGCGAACGCGCCGACCAATGCCCAGGGTAAGGAAGATGGGCGGTTGCCCAAAGCAGGTGATTGCCGGATCACCCGCTCGCTCATCGCCAGGATCAACGGCAGCCAGGACGCGCCAGCGATGATCATTGGAAAGACAGTCGAGACGACAAAGAAGCCGCTGAGCTGGTAGATCGCGCCAGCAAAGACTGCGCCATAGCGCCTGACTCCGAAGGTGCGCGCCAGGACGAACGCAAACGTCCCGGCCAAACCCAACTGGAGCACAGTGAACCAGCCGTAGGCCTTCTCCAGCGGTAGGACGTAATACAGCACGCTGAGTGGGTAGAGCGCTGAATGCTGGCCGGCAGCTAGGAAAGGCACGCCGGCGAAGAGGTAAGGGTTCCATAGCGGCAGCTCACCGCTGGCCAGAGAATTGAGAATGAAGCGCTTCCATGGGTAGTTCTCCAGGATTAAGTCGGAGAGCAGCGCGTTGTGTGGGATTGTGATGCCGAGCGCAGCCGCGGCCGAGCGGAAGGGCTGCCAAGCGAACAGGTTGTCTGCCGGCAGCAAGGTATATGGCCCTATCGTCACCGGCGCGAACAGCGCTAGCGGGAAGAGGAAGAAGAGAAGAACGCAAAACGCATCAACAATGACCGGTTTTTTTGCCCATGCCGACCACGACGAGTGCATCGGCGCGAATGTTACTCGAAACCAGTTTGTTCGCGGCGGAGAGGGTAGAGACCTCTGCGCAGTATTCTGCCTATAATGTCATCAGTGGCATTCACGATTGAAGACCTGAAGGATCTCACGCGCATCCTGCTAGAAAGGCCAGAATGGCTGAGTGAGTTAAGGCGCATCTTGCTCACCGATGAGCTGCTAACGCTGCCGGCATTGGTGCGCGAGCTGGTCGAGTTCCAGCGCCGGGCGGATGAGCGCTTCGTCGAGCTGGCTCAGGCCATCGAACAACTTGCCATGCGTCTTGAGGAATCTCAGCGCCGTGCAGATGAGCGCTCTGCCGAGTTCCAACGTCAGGCGGAGGAGCGCTTTGCCGAGTTCCAACGTCAGGCGGAGGAGCGCTTTGCCGAGTTCCAACGTCAGGTGGAGGAGCGCTTTGCCGAGTTTCAGCGTCAGGCGGAGGAGCGCTTTGCCGAGTTTCAGCGTCAGGCGGAGGAGCGCTTTGCCGAGTTTCAGCGTCAGGCGGAGGAGCGCTTTGCCGAGTTTCAGCGTCAGGCGGAGGAGCGCTTTGCCGAGTTCCAGCGTCAGGCGGAGGAGCGCTTTGCCGAGTTCCAGCGTCAGATAGACGAGCGCTTTGCCGAGTTCCAGCGCCGGACAGACGAGCGCTTCGCTGAGCTAGCTCAGGCGATCAACCGGCTTGCCACGACCTTTGAGCAGGAGATGGCCGAGGTTCGCGGCAAGCTGCTCGAGATAGATTACCGAAACAAATTCGGCGCCATCTTCGGCGGCCGACTGCGCAAGCCTCAGCTCGTGGATCCCGCTGATCTGTGGGATATGTTCAGTGGGCGCCTTGACGAATCAGAAATTCGCAAAGTAGCTGCTGCTGACCTCATCGTGCGCGGTCGGCCAGCCTTATCCCGCGAAGATGGCGAGCTGTGGCTGGTCATTGAAGTATCCAGCGTTATTGACAGAAACGACGTAGCGCGCGCAGCCGAACGCGCAGCGCTGCTGCGCAAGGCTGGTTTGCTCGCTATGCCAGTGGCAGCCGGCCGGCGACTCACCCAAGGCGCATCAGTTTTGGCCAACGAACTGCGCGTCGTCCTCGCCAAGAACGGCAGCCTGGCCGGCTGGGACGAAGCGCTCTCGCAGGTGCTGGCCTAAAACGCCCCCCGGCCACTGAGCACCGCCGGCACCGTCCGCAACAGGATGATGAAATCCAGCCACAGGGAGTAGTTGCGGATGTAGTAGAGGTCATCCTCCACATGCAAGTGCATTGGCCGCTCGCTGCGCCCATTCACCTGCCACCAGCCGGTCATGCCCAGCGGCACGGCAAACCGCCGGCGCTGCCAGCTCTCGTAGCGATCCACCAGCCATGGCAACTCCGGTCGTGGGCCTACTAGGCTCATCTCGCCTTTGAGCACATTGATCAACTGTGGCAGCTCATCTAGGCTATAGCGGCGCAGGAACCGCCCCAGGCGCGTCACCCGTGGGTCATTTGGACGCTTGTGAAGCTCACCTGTCCAGCGACCGGGATGCTGCTCTTCGCCTGCCCGCATAGTGCGAAATTTCAGCATCTGGAACAGCCGGCCGTTCTCTCCCACGCGCTGCTGACGGATGAACGCTGGCCCAGGCGAGTCTGCCTTAATGAGCACAGCGATGATCAGCATCAGCGGGCTACAGACGATGAGCAACCCTGCGCCGATGAGCAAGTCCATCAGCCGCTTGATCGCCCGCGCCGGCCCATCTAGCGGCGACTCGCGCAGGCGCAAAATCGGAATGCCGTTCAAGTCCTCTACGCGCGTCATGAACCATGCCAGGTCCAGCACATCCGGCACCAGGCTCACTTGCACGGGCAGCGCCTCAAGTTCAGCGATCAACGCCAGCGTGCGCGGTTGGGAATCGCGCGGCAGGGCCAAGACCACTTCGCAGATGGAAAGGGCATTTGCGACCGGCACCACCTGGTCAGTGCATCCCAACACGCGCAGCCCAGGGCAAATCTCTGCCCCAGCCGGCTGCTGATCATCCAGGAAGCCGGCGACAACCACTTTACCAGCGGCAGTAGCTGCGATGCGCTCTGCTAGATCACGGCCAGGCTGGCTCGCCCCCACGATGAGCACCCGCCATGGCTCGCCAGATCGCCGGCGGACGAAAGATAGCGCGTGGGCAACGTTGAGCAACGCGATATTCAGCGCACCAAAATAGAGAAGTGGATAAACAGCCAAAGTAGGCTCAGATAGCGCAGCAGGCGACGCATAGTCAAGCTCCAACTGCGGTATAGCTGCGTAAACCGACCTCCCAGACCAGACGCGCTCCCAGCCAGGCCAGCCCCGTCC
>Ga0308397_1000506_pt1 | contig 27198 bp, 25 predicted proteins | sample Hotspr20SampleT8_FD_202356 | JGI IMG/M metagenome (GOLD analysis project Ga0308397, IMG submission 202356) | Hot spring phototrophic mat microbial communities from Mushroom Spring, Yellowstone National Park, Wyoming, United States - 20051001_T8 ...
AAATGTAAGATGGGTTAAAACAGAGATAAAAAAAGAGGGGGAGTGCCTTTTCAAAACCTAAAAATCAAAGATTTAATCCATTGATAATCAATGATTAATTTTTTTTATTAACAATTATTTTGGACAATAGTGTTAAAAAAATAAATGCTAGTAAGATTGTATTTAAGATAATTTGTAAAAAAAAATGTAAATATGTTTAAAAAATTAAAAATACCTTAAAATTATTTTATAGCTTTGCAGGCAGATAAATAAACAAATTTGTGTATGAATGAGATTAAACGTACTTTAAGGGATTCAAAAACAGCCCGTTGGTTTGCTTTAGGGTTGATTTCATTAACTATGTTTTTTGCTTATTTTTTTGTTGATGTTGCATCGCCTTTGCAGAGCCTATTTGAAAAACAATACAAATGGTCGCCGGAGGTTTATGGAATGCTTGGTGGTTCAGAATTCTTTTTGAATGTTTTTGCCGGGTTTTTAATTATTTCGGGAATTATTCTCGATAAAATGGGAATCAGATTTACTTTAATTACATCTGGTTTAACAATGGTTTTAGGTGCATTTATTAAATATTATGCTGTTGAATTTATTTCAATTGAATCGTCTGTAAACATAATAGGAATGCAATTACCAACAACAGCTCTTATTGCTTATATAGGATTTATGATTTTTGGTGTTGGAGTTGAAATGGCAGGTATAACAGTTTCTAAAACAATTGTTAAATGGTTTAAAGGAAAAGAACTTGCTCTTGCTATGGGCTTAGAAATGGCTGTTGCACGTTTGGGAGTATTTGCTGTTTTTAGGTTATCGCCTATTTTTGCAGAACATGGTGGTGTAAGCAATTCTATATTATGGGGGTTAATTTTTATCGTAATAGGTTTATTGACATTTCTTATTTATACATTTATGGATGCAGCTCTTGATAAACAAGAAGGCGATAGAGTAAAAATGGAAAGCGAAGACAGATTTAGAATTTCTGATATTGGTAAAATATTTTCTAATCCGGGATTTTTAGCTATAGCAGGTTTATGTGTTCTATTTTATTCGGCAATATTCCCTTTTCAGAAGTTTGCAACCGATATGCTGGCATCAAAATTAGGTGTTCCGCTAAAAGACGCTGCTGCTTTATTTTCATTTTTTCCCATCGGGGCAATGATTTTAACTCCATTTATTGGCTTGTTTTTAGATAAAAAAGGATTAGGAGCATCGTTGATGTTATATGGTGCATTATTATTAACTATCTCGCATTTAATATTTGCTTTAATCCCAGCTGATGTATTTAATTATGGTATTGCAATTGTTACAATTGTAATTTTGGGAACAGCATTTTCATTAGTTCCTGCGTCGATGTGGCCATCAGTACCAAAAATTGTTGAAGAAAGATATTTAGGATCTGCTTATGGTTTAATTTTCTGGATTCAAAACTGGGGCTTACTTGGTGTGCCTGTTCTTATCGGTTATGCTTTATCTGCATCTAATCCTACAATAACTCCAGAAGCATTGGCAGCAGGTGCAGTATATGATTATACTGTGCCAGAAATTATTTTTGCAGGTTTTGGTTTATTAGCTGTTATTTTATCGTTGGTTCTAAAGGCTGTTGATAAGAAAAAAGGATACGGTTTAGATTTGCCAAATATTAAAAAGTAATATTACAAATAATAATTTATTAAAAGGCTGTTCATAACAGAATGGTCTTTTTTTAGTTTAATTTCAAAGATTTCAATACAACTTCAGCTATATCGTAAACAGGTTTATCAGAAATTTTTTGAAAAGTTTTTTTACAAAGCGGACAGGATGTTATTAAACAATCATCGTTCTTTGTCATTATAGATTTATAGGTATGTTCGGCAATTTTAACTCTGTCGTTTTCTTTAAGATAAAAGTTTCCGAGACTACCTCCGCAGCATAAACTGTTTTCTTTTTCGTAATTTTGCTTATCTTTCAGATTTAAGAATAGTTTAAGAAGGTTTCGTGGTTCATTGTAAATATGCGAACCTCTGCCAAGTTCGCAAGGGTCGTGGTAAACAGCATTTAAATTTTGTTTTTGTAAATTCCAATTATTTTGTATAATTTGTAAATAAAGCCATTCGCTATGATGCAGTACAGGAATTTTTAATTTATATTCAGTTTTAAAAACTTTATAGCATATTGGACAAGATGTAATTAATGTAGATACATTAGCTTTTTCAATAATTTCAGTATTTTTAGCAATAAGTTTTTGAGCATCTTTGTACTTTCCTGCTAAAATTAAAGGACGACCGCAACAAATGGTTCCGTTTTCGTCAATAAAAGTGTACGAGGTGGAAAATTTTTCGAAAATACTAATAATAGAGCGAGTTATAGATGGAGTTAAATGAGATATACAACCAGCATAATAAGCTACTGATGAGTTATTTGTGTTATTTAATGTAATATTATTAAGATAATGAAATTGTTGAGCCCGTTTGTCGATACGTTCTTTTCTTCGTGCAAGTTTTATATTCAAAATGTTTATTTGAACAGGACAAGTATTTTCACATCGTCCGCATATCAAACAATCGTATAAAGCGATTTTTAAAACTTTTCCGTGCCTTTCTTTTTGAAATAGATAGGCAGGGATCATATTATTTCGTTCCGTTACTGTTTGCATCTGGCAAGTATCAATGCATATACCACAACTTGAACAAGAATAAATTTCAATTTTAGAAAAGTTGTCGAATGATTTTTCGGTTTTAAAACCACAATGGCGTAGTGCAATTAAAATCATTTCGGTAGGGATGTGCATATAACGACTGAAAGGTAGAAAAATAAAGAATATCATTAAATCAATAGAATATGCCCACCATAATGTGTAGCTAATTTTGGCAATAGAAAAATATTCTTGTAATAAAATACCGGTATTATTTGTTAGGAAACTACCATTCTGATATATAGCAGTAGTTGAGCTTTCGGCTAAAAGACGTAAAGGGAAAATGAGCCACAAAGAATAAAGTGCGACTTTATCTGTCCAGAATAGTTTTGTAGTCTTTTTTAGTCCGAACAAAGCTGAATAAAATCGCTTTATAATTGCTAACGAAATACCAGAAAGTATATAAAGCAGAAGTAAATCCATAATAAACGCAAATAAAATGTGAGTATGCGTTGAAGGTTGTTGAAGATTAAAATATTTGAAGAATATAGGTTCATATAAATGGTTAATAGGTTTGGTTGCAAACAAATATGTTTCTATTGCTCCAAAAACAATCAATAAAAACCATCCAAGAGCGAAACTACTATGCATATAACCGAGTAATGGGTTTATCTTATATATTCTACGGTGGACAAGAACTTCTAAAAATATTTCCTTTACTAATTTAAAAATTTTATAAGAAAAAATTATTTTCCAGAAATTTTTTCTTTGCGATGCATCTAATTGTTTTATCCATTTATAGTATTTCCAGGATAAGAAAAATATAAGTGTAAGCAATCCTGTTGTAAAAGGTAAAACAAACCAATCGAATTTCATAATTGCGAAGATTGTAAAAATGAAATTATTTGTAATATAACGCCACGAGTATTAACATTTTTAGGACATATTAGTTGGCATTTACCGCATAGAAAGCATTGAGTAATTTCTTTTGCTATGTAAACTTTTTCGCCTCGTCTTATGCTTAGCATTATTTTATGCAAATCGAGTGAAGAAAAATTTCCAGCCGGGCAGGTAGCTGTACAAGCACCGCAAGCAATACATAGAGCAACAGTTGGTTCAACACGCATTAAGTAATAAAACAACGCACGGTCGTTTTTATCGTAATCAATTGTGCGGTCCGATTTTTTTAAAAAACTTAAAGTATTATTGTTATTCATTTAAAAGCTTTTTAAATACTCGTGAATAAATAATACAGCCGAACGACTATCGGCAAGTGTATCGTCTATGGTTTTGGGCGAAGATGCTGTTCCGGCAACAAAAACGCCTTTTTTGTTAGTTAAGTTCGATTTAGTATGTTCATCGAGTGAGCTTACAAAATTTCCACTGTTAAAGTTTAATTCTAGTTCTTTTATTAACCACGATGTTCCTTTAGATGGAACCATTCCAACCATTAAAACAAGCAAATCCATAGTCATTTTTAGTGGCCTGCCAAGTAATGTATCTTCAACCTTGACAATAATTTTACCTTCAATATTTTCAGATGCTTCGGAAAGACGGCCACGTATGAAAGTTACACCGTATTTTTCTTGTGAATCGTTATACAGTTCTTCGAAATTCAAACCATACATTCGCAAATCCATATAAAAGCAATATGCTTCTGAAAATGGAAGTTTTTGTCGTATTTCGATAGCTTGTTTTACAGCTGTTACGCAACACACTTTCGAACAGTATATATTGTTTACTTTTCTATCTCTTGAACCGACACAATGAACAAAGCCAATTCTTGTAGGTTCTTTGCCTTGTTTGGTTAATATACGTTTGTTTTGTTTTAAAATATGTTCCAATTCATCTGATGTAATAACATTATCGTAAATACCGTATCCGTATTCTTCTTTTAGTTTTGCATTAAACACATCGTAGCCAGTGGCTATAAGTATTGCTTTTGTGTGAATAATTTTATTATTGTTTAAATGAATAGTGTATGTATTGTTATGATTGTTTATAATTTTTGTGGATTCAGTAGCTAAGAATATGGTTATATTATTGTTAAGTGAACTAATAACTTGTTGAACTATTTCGTTAGCGTCTTTATTGTTAGGGAAAAGTTTGTTCCACAAAGTAACATGTCCGCCTAAAAAAGTTTCTTTTTCGATAATTATAACATTATAACCGAGACGATGTAGTGATGTTGCTGCTTCGATACCAGCAATACCTCCTCCAAAAACTACAATATCGGTATTCATATTTAATATTTTAATATTTCTGGTAACTCAGGACCTTTTGTGCCAAGGTATTTATCTTTTTTTGAATAGTTTATTCCAATTTTATCTAATAATGGTTCAACTGGTATTTGGTGCATTTGTAAACCAATTTTCCATGGATCATAACCTAATAATAAGGCTGTTATTTCTTCGAAAGTTAGTACAGGGATTGCCTGGTTGTTTTTTCCAAATAATTTATTTTCAGTAACAGCAGCAACATATTGCCATCTATCGAGAAAGTAATTACATCCTGGGCAATTAGTTAATATTAAGTCAACATTATAAGGTTGCATTGACTCAAATTTTTTTGTAGAGTGAGTGTAGCTATAACTTCTATTAGCTTTAATTAAATATTGTCTAAATCCAAATCCGCAACAATGCCTACGTTCTGGGTAGTCTATAATTTTACCTCCCCAAGCTTCTATTATACCACTTAAAACATGTGGATACTCAGCACCACCTATTCCAGATTCGGGAAATATTTTAGCATAATGACATCCAACGTGTTCTGCTACGTTAAGAGGTTCTTGTGTTTTATTATTTATGAGTTTATACTTCAATTGTGGTAAAAGGTCAAAACGATATTTGTATATTATATCGCTTGCATGAACAATATTTTTGGGTGGTGTGAAAGTTCTACCGGTAGCTTCTTTGAGATAATTTTTAGTTTTAGATAATGTTTCTGGAAAATGCTTCCATGTTGATAAAACTTCTAAATATAATCCAAAGGAAGTTACGCAAGAGCATATAAAATTTTCGCATCCTACTTCATTCATCAAAGAAAATTGCCTAGCAACGACTGTCATAGTTGTTTCAAGTGGTACTATGGAAGAATGGTATCCAATTCCGGTGCATGTGGTGTGTTTAGCATCATCGTGTATGTTTTTATTAAGATGTTTGCGTAAAATTTTTATAAACATTTCTTCTGCTGCTGGGAAAAAATTTTGCCTGATACAACTTCGTGCATAGTAGTAATTGTCATCTGCAATTTCTTTTTGATACGATGCCCAAATTTTTTGCTTATTGTCTTTAGTCATTTTTATCTTCGCCGTTATATATTTTTTCAAAATAGCTATCTAATTTACCTTTTTCGAAAGGTATGTTTTTTTTAGAAGCATATTCCGAAGATTTTTCTTCTATTAAATCGAAAAATTTTTTGCCACCTGTAACGTTAAAAATTGCATTTATTTCTTTAATAGATTCTTCAGGAATTTTTCTTAATGAACCGCTTCCGGCTTTATTATAGTTGAAACCGATATGGTCTGATAATAATGAAATATTTTCTTTAATCCAATTCCACACGGTGCCTTGTTCGGGAAACATTTTTGTGTTAATACTATCTATGTAAACACAATAGCCATCTTCTAATATGTGTTTGCCTATTGTACGAACTAAAGCTAATTGTTGTCTTCCTTTTTCCGATTCAATAAAAAATCCGGTTTCAATAGATAATTTTTTTAATGCTTGTATGATGTAAGCAGGTACATTATCTCTTGGGCAGCGAGTTTTACAAGATAAGCATTCGCCACAATACCATATTATGTCGCTTTTAAGTATATTTTCTATTTCAGTTTCGTTTTTTCTTTGAACCATTTCTGTTATAGCACGCGGGTCGTATTCATAATATTGAGCAGCTGGACATATAGCAGTACAAGTACCACAATTTATACAGGCACGAATCCCTTCTATAAAGCGAATATCACTTTTTAGACGATTAATTAAATTCATAAATCTACAAAACCTATATACTAGGTAAAGACAAATGCAAAGTTAAAAAAAAATAAATGCTAAACTAATGATAAAAGTTAGTGAAATTTTATGATAAATTGTAATTTTATAGTAATCTATTGGCAACGTTAGGTTTTACAGGTATATAACGTATTGAAATTTCACTGGCTCCTCTTCCCGAGTTGAATTTTGTAAGATTTGATAAAGTTAAATCATAGCTTATTCCAAAAGCGAATTTATCCCATTCTAATTGGATTATTGCAACAAAAGAATCTCCTAATCTGTAGAAACTACCTATGTTTAGTGAACGTGAAAGTAGGTTCCCCGTGTATTTTGAATTTTCTTGTAAACGATATTTAATGTATGAACCACCATAAAACATTTTTGATGGACCTTGTTTTTGTGTAATTATTATAGGATTAAACTGGAAAGGTGTGTTTTTAATACCTACAGATACGCTTGCATGAAATAAGTATCTAACATATCTTTTATCTATATCTTCATGAAAACCAGTATTTGGCATATTGACGTGATATGCCGCAAAACCAATTTGTGAGCCAAACATGTCATTAGATGAAAGTGTTGAATTACCTGTCTTGTAAGACCATTGTATTCCAACACCAATATCAGGGGCTAATCTTTGATTGGTGTTAAAGCTTTCACCGCTAAGGATAGTTGAATTGTAAGAATAGCCATCAAATTGATCGTAAAATGTTAATAACCTTGCAAAGAACTCATAATCTTAAACGTGCTGTTGGATTTATTTAACAGGGTGTAGTGTGCCCTGATGTGAACTAATGCCTGAAATAAAGGCAAAAAATGAAAAATTTATGGCTTTTTATGACTAAAAAATGTACTTTTTTAACAAAAATATTATTTGTTTTGAATAATTATCTAAAATATTCAATTTTAACAATATTTTTTTTGAAATTCATATAAAAAAATATTTTTGCAAAGGTCTCAAATAGATTATTTTTGAATATAAAAAATCGAATTTTTTTCGTTCATTATTTATATTGTTTAATTTTTTATAAGTTTGCTTCAATAATTTGCTTGATGGAATTTTTTCTTTTAATAACAACCCTGTTTTATGTTTTAGTTTTTTTATATTTGTCTTATATGCTTTATTTGCCCGAAACAGCTCTTGATAATAAAAAGGAAATAAATCATAAATTAAAAGTTAGCATTATTATTCCCATAAGAAACGAAGAAAAAAATATTTTAAATCTTGTAAAAAATTTAAAGTCAATATCATATCCTTTTCTTGAAGTAATTATAGTTAATGATAATTCAGATGATAATAGTATTTCATTATTAGAAAAATACGTTAATGACAATTTTAGTATAATAGAATTACCAAATAACCTTTATGGCAAAAAGGCTGCTATTAAATACGGTTTACACAATTGCTCTGGCGATTGGATTGTATTGACTGATGCAGATACTAATTTCTCGGACAGCTGGTTTAACTGCATCATTAAGTATTTTGAAAAAAACGATATTATTTTAGCACCTGTTCTTATTGATGTAAATAAATTATCTATGCTAAACATTTTTGAGTATATTGAGATGCTTGCTATGCAAGGAGTTTCTTATGCTTCAACAAAAGCGGGATTTCCATTTATAGCAAGTGGCGCTAATATGGCAATAAAAAAAGATATAGCTATTGAATTGTACGAAAAAATTGATATGTCAATTATATCTGGTGATGATGTTTTTATTTTACACGAATATTTAAAAAGTGGGAAAAATAAAGTCGTATTCGTTTCCGATAAAGATGCAATAGTTTATACCAGACCAAATAATAATTTAAAAAGTTTTTTGAAACAAAGAATTAGATGGATTTCAAAAGTTAAGTATTATAAACAACCAACAGCATTGTTTTTTTCTTTTTTTATATACTTTGGACATTTTATTCCATTTATATTACTAATTTTAGCAATATGCTGTTTAGTTATTAGCAAAAAATTATTGCTGATAATTTTTTTGTTGAAATTTTTATTAGACTTTTTATTTATGGTATCATTGAAAAATAAATTGAACTTTCCTATAAAGTATATTTTTTATTTTCCTTTTGTTTGGATTATTTATTTTGTTTATATTAGCATATTGCCAATAATATCTATTTTTGTAAATGTTAATTGGAAAGACAGACGTTTTAGATAATTATGTCATCTAATAAAAAAAATAAAATAATAATAAAAAGAGATTTGCCCGAAGCAATGTTTATTGGAATTATTTCGCAAAAATTACCACACGAAATAATTAATGTATTGAAGAAAAAATTCAATATAGAATTTGTTAGAAAAAATATTTCAGATATTGAAGTTTTTGTTGCAAAAGACGAATCGGATAGATTAGTATTTACATCTAATAATAATTTACTAAAAGACTTTATTGTTGATTATATTTTAGTAATTATTAGCGAAAAGCTCATTCAAGTTGATAAATACATGTTGAACGAATTAAAAATCAACGATATTATTTTAGGAGCTTATGTTTTAAATGTTCCAAAAAAGAAAAGCGAACAAATAATAAGCATGTTATACAGTTTATTGTAATGCTATGTTTTTAAATGTTACTTTCAAGAAAAAGATGCCTAAACGTATGTAGAAAAATATAAAAATTTATTGTCTAATTTTTATTTAGCAGTAATAAATAGTTGCCGATATATTATTTTTGATGAATAAATAAATGCTATTTTTGCAACCAAATTAAATAATAAAAATTATGAGTTATTTATTTACATCAGAATCAGTATCGGAAGGACATCCTGATAAGATAGCAGATCAAATATCGGATGCTTTATTGGATGCTTTTTTAACTGTTGATAGCGAGTCGAAAGTTGCATGCGAAACCTTAGTAACAACGGGTTTAGTAGTTTTGGCAGGTGAAGTTAGAACAGAAGGTTATGTTGATGTTCAGGAAGTAGCACGAAGAGTTATTAACCGAATTGGGTATAATAAAGCCGAATATATGTTTGACGGTAATAGTTGTGGTGTTATTAGTTCAATTCACGAGCAATCGCCAGATATACGTCAGGGTGTTGTGCGCGAAAATCCTGAGAATCAGGGGGCAGGCGATCAGGGAATGATGTTTGGTTATGCCTGTCGCGAAATGGATAATTATATGCCGATGCCAATAGAAATAGCTCATATTTTAGTTCAGGAATTAGCTGCAATACGTCGCGAAGGCAAGCAAATGACTTATTTAAGACCTGATTCGAAATCGCAAGTAACTGTCGAATACGAAGACGATGGTACGCCTAAAAGAATTGATACAATTGTAGTATCTACACAACACGATGATTTTATTAAGCCTATAAATCAATCGTCAGAAGCTATTAGCGAAGCTCGTAAGAAGATGCACGAAATAATATATAACGATATAAAAAATATATTAATACCACGAGTAATAAATACTTTACCAGAGCGAGTTCAAAAATTATTTAAAGACGATTATAAATTGTTTGTAAATCCAACAGGTGTTTTTATAATAGGAGGACCGCATGGCGATACCGGGTTGACTGGTAGAAAGATTATTGTTGATACTTACGGGGGTAAAGGGGCACACGGTGGAGGTGCATTTTCTGGTAAAGATCCTTCAAAGGTAGATCGTTCTGCTGCTTATGCAATGAGGCATATTGCTAAAAATATGGTAGCTGCAGGAATATGCGATGAAGTTCTTGTACAGGTGGCATACGCAATTGGAGTAGCAGAACCAGTAGGATTTTATGTAAATACTTATGGTACTGCTAAAGTAAAAGATTGTCAAGGTAAAATAATGAGCGATGGAGAAATTGCCAAAATAATTCAATCTGTTTATGATATGCGTCCGTATTATATAATTAAAAATTTAGGTTTAAAAAATCCAATATATGAACCAACAGCTGCTTATGGTCATTTTGGACGCGATTCATATAAAAAATTAGTTGAAATTACTATTCCAAATGGTAATGGAATAGAAAAAAACAATGGTCAAAAAAAGATATTGAAAGAAATAGAGTTTTTTACTTGGGAAAAGTTAGATTACGTCGAAACATTTAAAAAAGCTTTTAAATTAGCTTAATTTTATTGATAAATTTTTTCTTTTCGGGAAACTTTTGTATATTTGTTAATTCACTAATTTATTTATGCTTGAAGAATTTTTTGATGATATAGAGGAAATTAAAAAAAAGTTTATTGATTACTTAAAAACAGGAAAATCTTTTTATGCCTCTGAAGATGATTTAGAAAACCTTATAAAATACTTTTTTTGGAATAATAAAAGATCTTTAGAGAACAAGGCAATTAATTTTGCTTTAAAACTGTATCCCAATTCAGCTATCTTTTATGTAAAAAAAGGAGTACAGTTATTTTTGTCTAGAAAATATGAAGATGCAATAAAATATTTGAAAAAAGCGTATTTATACGATCTTGATAATATAGAAGCAATTACTTATTTATTTTTATCTTATGCTCGCCTAAAAGATTTTAAAACGGCTAAAACTTTTTTAAAAAAATTTGAAAGCTTAATTAAAGAAGAATCAGAAATAATATTATTCTATGCAGATGATATATTTTATACTGTCTTTAATGATAGAACAGAGTTTAATAGTTTATTTTTAAATAAAAGACTTTCAAAAGTTAAAAAATTTATTATAGAAGAACTTTACAAGTTATATAATTTAATTGATAAAATTGTTTATAAAGGAACTTATGAGCTTTGTTACGAAAGAATGGCATTTTGCTTATTAGCTACAAGAAATTATGATAAAGCTGATAAATTATTAAAAAAGGCTATAGAAATAAATCCATATTCTATCGATTCATGGATGTATTTGTCTATTATTGAATTAACTAAAGAAAATTATCAAGATGCATTAAAATATATAGAATATGCTGTTGCAATAGACCCCGATTCGCAAGAACCGAATTTAATACTAGCAAGTTTATTATTAGAACTTAAACGCTATAAAGAAGCTATTCATTTATTAGAACCATTAAGTCAAAAAGAATATGAAAATGAATCAGAAATATTAAACCTATTAGCTGAATGTTATGAAGCAATAGGCGACAAAAATGTAGCTATATATTACTTAGAAAAAAGTTTAGAAGCAGACAATGAAAATGTTGATTCGTTAATTGATATTATTTCAATATATCTAGATAGGAATGATCTCATAAAAGCATATAAATATATTATTAAGCTAAGAAAAATAGATAAAAAGAACCCGGAACTAATGTATCTTAATGCAAAATATTTACTAAAAAAAGGTGATTACGATTTAGGATTAAAATACATAAATAGAGCAATATCATTAGAACCTTATGAATTTGATTATATTCTTTTAAAATCAGAATTACTTGAAGCAAAAGGTGAAATAGCCCAAAGTATATTATTTTTAAAATCTTATATTGATGATTTTGAAGAAAATTCACTTTTTTTGTATAAAATTGCAGGCATGTATGTTTCTAACAAAGAAATATCAAAAGCAAAAAAATATCTAAAAATAGCAGTAGAAAAGGACTCTTTATATATTACAGATTTTTTGGAGCATTATCCTGAAGCGAAACATTATAACGAATTAAAACCATTATTAAATTTGACTTAAAAAAAAATCATGAATTTTAAAATACCATTTATACCAGAAAGAACGAAAAAGCCTAGAAATACTGGCATTGCGATGATAATGGATAAAGGTTTAAGCATAAAAGAGGCAGAGAGTTTATGTGAATCGGCAAGCGATTATGTTGATTTTGTTAAATTTGGATTTGGTACTTCATTGGTATCGAAAAATGTAAAAGAAAAAATAAATTTGTATCGCTCGTACGGAATTAGACCTTATTTTGGAGGAACTTTATTTGAAATATTTATTATACGCAACATGTTCGATGAATATCGTCGTTATATTGATGAATTTAATTTAGATGTAGTTGAAGTATCAGATGGCTCAATGTTAATGGATCATGAAAAGAAATGTGAATTTATAAGACAATTATCTCAATATTATACTGTTTTGTCGGAAGTTGGTTCGAAAGAAGATAGCATAATAATATCTCCATCGCGATGGATAAAAATGATGAAAAAAGAAATAGAAGCAGGCGCTTTTAAAGTAATAGCTGAAGCAAGAGAAAGCGGAAATGTTGGTATTTATCGTTCAAACGGAAGTGCTCATGTTGTTTTAATTAACAAAATTTTAAGTTCTGTTAATAGCGAAAACATAATTTGGGAAGCACCTAATAAGTCGCAACAAGTATGGTTTGTAAAGTTACTCGGTTGTAATGTTAATTTAGGTAATATTCCACCACAGGAAGTTATTTCGCTCGAAACAATTAGGCTTGGGTTAAGAGGCGATACATTTTATCAGTATTTACCAGAAGAACTTCAACCAGAAGATTATTAATTTTTTTATGAAACTACTTAAATATTTAGTTATTGTCTGCATTTTTACAGGTTGTAAAAATGTAAATACACTAGAAAGATATGATCTTTATAATGAAGACATTGGTTCAATTATAAATTATGTCTCATACAATTATGATACAATATTAAAAAAATGGGTTTCGTTGCCCGATAGTAGTGCTTCAATTGAATGCGAAGTTGTTTATCCTAAAATAAATGATAACTATTTTATTAAATCGTTTTTGGATTCTATTTTGCGTATAACGTTACGTGCTTGGTTGGTTGACACAATTATGCCCGAATGGTCAATTTCAGATATTTTAAATCAAACTATAAATTCTTTTAAAGAACTCATAAAAAGCGAGGAAACCAATTATTTAACAATTAAAGATTTTACTTATTCAACAAGTTTTAATGTTATACATCCGTTTGATAAGATATGGATACTTAAGAAAAATCATTATAGTTATACTGGTGGAGCTCACGGATATTATTACGAAGAATATTATTCATTTATCGAAAATAATTTAATAAAAGATATAAGGGAACTAATAAAAGATACTATTAAATTTAAAGAGTTACAAATAGAATATTTGAAAAAACAGTGTAAAATACCCACAAATGTTGATCTTTCAGAAGCTGGTTTTTTTGTTTCGGATGAAAGTTTTTTTCTTACAAACAATTTCTTTTTTACCCCCGATACATTTTACACGTGTTATAATCCATACGATATAGCCTGTTTTGCCGATGGAATTCAACGCATAGCTGTTCCTATGAGCAATGTACTGCCGTTATTAAAAGATGAAAAAAAACAATACTTTAAAAAATAGCTTTTTGTTTTTAGAATTGAAAATATATAAACGGTTGAATTTCTGATGTTTTTGCTTGATACAAAATAAAAATCACAATAACTACTATTATCAGTTTAACAAATAATGGGGTTTTTATAAAAATGCCTCTATACCATTCTTTAATTGAAAATGGTAACCAGTGAATAAAATAAGCAGAAATCATAAGGAAAACTAGTATAGGATATGAGATAATAAATTGCTGCAAAACATTTAAGTTAAAATCGTTAAAAATTGAAAATAACATAATGTTTACCGACTGCATATCTGGTGCTCTAAAAAATAACCAAGCGAAACAAACCAGATGAAAAGTTATGAAAATGCTTATAAATCGCCCAAATCTTGTAGAAGGTATAGAAAAGTTAAAACTTTTAATAATTTTATGTATCATAAGAGCTATACCATGAATTCCGCCCCAGATTATAAACTTAAAATTAGCCCCATGCCATAAGCCACCTAAAAGCATAGTTATAAGCAGGTTTAAATATTGACGAATCTTACCTTTTCTGTTACCACCAAGCGAAATGTATAAATAATCTTTTAACCACGAACTTAAAGAAATATGCCATTTACGCCAGAAATCGGTTATGTTAGTTGCTTTATATGGAGAATTAAAGTTTATAGGCAATCGGAACCCGAAAAGCAAAGAAACTCCAATAGCTATATCGGTATAACCACTAAAATCGCAGTATATTTGTATTGCATAACCATAAACCGAAAGTAAATTTTCTATGCCAGAATATAAAGAAGGATTTTCAAATACTCTGTCAACGAAATTTATTGATAAATAATCGCTAATAAGCATTTTCTTTATTAAGCCGTTGATAATTAAAAACAAAGCATGCGAAAATTCTTCTTTTGTAAGTTTATATTTAATAAATAATTGTGGAATAAATTCCGAAGCTCTTACAATTGGTCCTGCTACTAATTGTGGAAAATAACTTACATAAAAAGCAAAATCTATTATATTATTTACTGGCTTAATTTTGTTTCGATAAACGTCTATAGTGTAGCTCATTGTTTGAAAAGTAAAAAACGAGATACCCACTGGTAAAATAATATTATAGATATCGAAATTTGTTCCAAACCAATAATTAGTAGTATTTGCTAATATATTTACTACCTCGTAATTAGTATTAAAAAGTTGGTTAATTATATCTACAATGAAATAAGTATATTTAAAATACCCTAAAACAGTTAAGTTTACAACAATACTAATGATTAACCATAATTTTTTTTTGAATAATTTTTTTGAATTATAAATAAGCTGTCCAGCAGTATAATCTACAATGGTTGAGAAAATTAGTAAAGAGAAAAAATATCCCCCCGATTTGTAATAAAAAAACAACGAAATGATAAATAAATATGTATTTCGTAAGATATTTTTTTTATAAATAAAACTGTAAAATAAAAATGTAAAGCATAGAAAAATCCAAAAATAAACTTGTGTAAATAGCAATGGTTCGTTTTCTTTGTAAGATAATATGTCAATAATCCATTCTTTCACTTTTCCAAAAAGCCATTTAAATAAGTGTTCATAAATGCTTCGAAAAATAAATTGCCCAATAAATTATATCCTTGAGTATTAAGATGCAATTTATCGGCTTTGGTTAAATTATTTATATTCCATTGATTGATACTGCCTTCGCCCCCAGCAATTGTATATAAATCCCAAACGGCACAGTTTTCTAATTTTGCAATCTCAAAAATAATTTTACGTATATATAAAACATTAGTATTTAAGTATTTTCTTTTGTAAAAGTGTTCCATAGGTGTTGTTAATAATATTGCTATTTGGGGATTTTTTTGTTTAATTTGATTTATAAGTTTTTTAAAACTTTCTTTTACTTCAATACTATCGAGCTTAGTAACGTATGCATCGTTTGTTCCTAACGAAATTATAAGCCAATTGTATTTTTCAAAATTTATAAAATCTGCTAAATAGCTATTGATAAAAGTTGTAGCTTTAGCACCATTAATGCCTATTGTATGATAAACGATACCAGGATCTTCGTTTTCTAAGATTATTCCATATAAATGAAACTTATTAGAATTGCTATCTAATTTTAAATTAAGTATTATAGAATCAACATATTGTTTTAACAAAAGTTTTTGAACAATAACCGTATCATTAAAATTATAATATATTTTTTGCTCTATTAGTGGATTATTTAGTTTTCTAATTGTATCGTTGTTTGTAATTATTTTTACTCTATTAAAAGTTGTATTTGGCAAAACTTTTTTATTGATACTAATAAAAATTTTATGTGCACAACTATCTGTTGTAAAGGCACTCAATCCCGTAACGGATTTGTTGTTTTTTCGATTTGAAGTAAAGGCTATCCATTGTCCAGTGCATTCAACTTTAACAGTAATAGGCTGATTACTTTTAAGCAGTCCATAAGGGAATCCTATTGAGGGAGGACCTATAAGATGAAAAAAGTTTTCAGCAAATAGTTTTCTTATTTGATTGGTAAAAATTTCGGCTTGTATGTGTGAATCGCCAATGTGTAAAATTTTAATTTGTTCTTTGCCTGATACTTGTAAGCGATTAAATTTTTCAAAAAGCGAATCGTAATTAGATGAACTGTTCCACAATAAAAAAATATTAGAATCTCTTTTAAGAAAAGTATATTCTGAAAATTGAGCGTAAACAATTCCATTATTAAGCAATAATATAATAAATACAGGAATTTTCATTTCTTTAATGCAGTTGAATTTTTATTTGCGTTTCTGTAATTTATGTATTCGTTATATATTGCTTGATAAAGAAGTTGTGAAATTTTTTGTGCACCGGAATAATTGAAATGTGTAAAGTCTTTGCTAGCTAATCCTTTTTTTACCCAAATTTGCATAGAATTTGCTCCCCCCATAGCTTCGTATGTGTCCCAGAAAGCACAACCAGCTCTCTCGGCTGCACGTTTTTGAGCATTTCTTACTTTTACTACACTCGGATAAGAATATATACCGCTATCGGTTCTAAAGCTTATATCAGACGTTCCTACTACCAAAATGCTTGCATCGTTGCTGCATTGTTTTAAATATTTTAGTTGATGATATACCCATTGTTCGTAAAAATTATAACTTTCTAAATTTGAAGGCACAACGTTAATTCCAAATTGATAAATAATTAGTTTAGTGTTAAGTTGCTTAAAAATAGAGCTTAATTGTGAACACAATATTTTTGAAAAATCTGTACCTGAGCTTCCTCTCATAGGAATATTATCAAAATATATACCTTGATTAGAATCAAAATTTATTGCGTATAAGTCGGGACTGTCTTTTCCGGTAAATTCAATAATAATTTCATTTACAGTTTTATTTATTTCAAAAGTTATTGTTTGAGTTGTAAGAGTTGGTATTAAGCTCTTCATTTCGATAAATTCTTTATTGACGTATAGTTGTACTAAAACAGGTTTTTTCAGATTTCCGTATATTAATTGGAGTTTGTTAATATTAAATAAGGATGAATTATTATTTAAAATAATATTACCATCATAAATAATACTGTCGTTTGGAATAGAATCGTTATATTCAGGAGCAAATCTAATAAACTGAAGTAATGGACCGTACTGGTTATGTTTTGCTTTATTTGCTTTTCCAAAAATTGCAAATCTTTTCCAATTACCTTTTAATTCTACATTTATAGCTTGTTTTATGTTGTTTACTTTGTATGGTATTATTAATCCAGGACAATTTCCGCCTTTTATTGATTGAAATTTATGTCTTAAATAGCTTGTTATTCTGTCGCCTTCAATTTGGCTGTCGCCATAATGCAGTACGTGTATGTAATTTTCATTTTCCAGTGCATAAAAAAATGAATGTAGAGCAGAACTAAAATTTATTGGTACATTTATGGGATATAAACTGTCTGTTATATTTGTATTGTTGCTTTTATTATTAGTGGCAACACTATCTTCTGATTTATCTATTTTCTTTAGTATTTCTTCTACTTTAGTATTAGTTTTGTTGTGATTATTGATAGTAATTTTTGGAATTTTAATGCTATATTTTGAGTTTATTTTTATTACATTTGGTAATGGCAATATGCTAATTGCTATAAAAACTAACAAGATTATTGTAAAGAATAATAATGTTTGTTGAGGTTTAAACATATTTACTTTGTAGGCAGGTAGAGTTTTTGTCCGACTTTGATATGAGAAGAATTAGTGATGTTGTTTATTTCTTTTATTTCTTCGATGCTTGTGTTGTATAATTTTGATATAGAATATAATGTATCGCCTTGTCTAACTATGTGATATTTTGGTGTTGAATTAGGTTCTGTATTTTGAGTTTTATCATTGGTTTTAACAATAGTGCTATCTTTTGGCTCTTCTTTTTTTCTAATTACGTATATAACAATATTATTTCCTGCTTTTAATGGTCTTTTTTTGCTTATATTATTCCACGATGCTATATCTGATGATGAAACATTATATTTTTTTGCAATACTTTGTAATGTTTCGCCACTTTTTACTTTATGTGTAATAGCAATTTCTTCGATATTACCTTTAGAGCCATAAGCGTATAAATTTGGACGTACTGATTTAAAAAAAATACTATCTTTATAATGGTAAATAGTGTCGCCTAATGAAATAAATTTAGAGATGTATTCTACGGGCAAATATAAAGGTAAAGGTTGTTCAGGTAGTGCAGGAATTATATCTTTTTTATATGCACTATTGAGTAATTGTAATAGTTCAAATGGTATTTCTAAAATTTCAGAAACTTGTTTTAGATGTAGCATTTTACTTACATAAATAGTATCAACATTTTTAGGTAAAAAAGTTTTTCTGGGGACTATGTTTAAATCTTTGTGATAGTGGAAAGTATATGCAGCCCCAATAAATGCAGGAACGTAGCCGCGAGTTTCTATGGGCAAAAAATTGTATATGCCCCAGTATGTGTTTTTTCCTGAACGTTTAATAGCTTTATTTACATTGCCAGGGCCACAATTATAGGCAGCTAAAGCAAGATGCCAGTCTTGAAAAACGTTATACAAATCTCTTAAATAGCGCGCGGCAGCATCAGAAGATTTTATAACATCCATTCTTTCGTCAATAAATGAAGTAACTTTTAATCCGTAAAGTTTTCCCGTTGGTAAAATAAATTGCCATATACCAACAGCCTTAGCTCTGCTTATTGCTTTAGGATTAAGTGCCGATTCTATAACTGGTAAATATTTTAATTCTAAAGGTAATCCATAACGGTCAAGAGCTTCTTCGAATATAGGGAAGTAATATTCGCTATTGCCAAGCATGTAGGATACTAATTTTCTTCGTTTTTTCGAATAAAATTCAATATATTGTTTTGTAATAGGATTAAAAGTCATTTCTATGTACGAATTCATACGGTTTAATTGTGTTAATATAATTTCGTCTGAAAAGTATGGAGATGCAGTTGTATCGTTAGAAAAAAAATCAATTTCCAAACAATTATTAAAACTTACATTTTGCTTATACCATAAAAGTAACATACTATCGGTATGTGCTTTAAATTCAGCAAAATCTGTTTCAAATTTGTTTTCTATTGTATCGGTTTGGCTAAAGCATAAATATGAGATAAATAATAAAAAAGTAACTATTTTATTTTTTTTCTGCATGGTTAATTTAGTATAATTTGCAAGTATAGTTATTTTTTAAAGTTTAAGCAAATTTTTATGCCTGTATTAACAGAATTTGAGCAAGGGATGACATAATAATCGGGTTTTATGCTAATAGCTAAGTTGTCGCTAACATCGAAATCGAAAAAATAAGCATCAACCGTAGCATCAATAATATTTAATACATAAATACCTATGGTAAGAATAGTATAAAAATCTCTGTTTCGTCGATAATAATTTTTTCCAGCATCTAAGCCCGACAGAGTAAATGTAGTGTTGTATAAATAATAATATCCATTAGGATTTGTTGTAGAAAGTTCTTTGTATGCTTTTTTAAAATTTTGGTAATATGTATTGTTTCTATAACTTAAATATCCTAATGTTCCAATGCCAGCATAAATTACAGGAATTTTCCAGTATTTTTTATTGTAAGCTTGACCAAGACCTGGCAGTATAGCAGAAAATGTTGCAGCTAATTGTGCAGAGTGTTTTTTTTTAATAGTATCTTGTTTCTGTGCATAATTTACCCCCAGTGTAAAATAAAAAAAGGCATAAGTAATGACAAAAGCTCGCATTATTTTTTTGTAAGATTATGAATAATGTTTTCAAACTCTATCTCGTTTTCAAAGTGAAGAATAATTTTACCTGTACCTAAATTTGTTTTTTTTATATCTACTTTACAATTTAGTTTTTTTGTTAAGTCTTCTTTTAGTTGCTTTAGTTCTTTTGTTTTTTTGTAATGTCTTATTGATGCAAGAGTTTTTTTATCTTCAGAATTTAATTGCCTAACAATATCTTCAACTTTTCTAACAGAGAAGTCGTATCTTAAAATTTGTTGATAAATCATTCGTTGTGTTTCAGGGTCTTCTATGTTAATTAAAGCTCTTGCATGTCCTACGGTAATTTTATTTTGACGGAGGCCCAATTGAATTTCTTCAGGAAGTTTAAGCAAACGTAAAAAATTTGCTATTGTAGAACGATTTTTACCAAGTCTTTCGCTTAATTGTTCTTGAGTTAATTGGCATTCATCAATAAGACGATTATAGCTTATGGCTATCTCAATAGGATCTAAGTCTTTACGATGAATATTTTCTATTAGTGCCATTTCAAGCATTTCTATGTCGTTTGCTTGCCTAACGTAAGCAGGTATTGTTTCTAAATTAAGTATTTTTGATGCACGGAGACGACGTTCGCCTGATATAAGTTGATAAAGATTTTCGTCTATTTTTCTTACAGTAATTGGTTGTATTATGCCATATTGTTTAATAGAATCGCTTAATTCTTTTAATGCTTCTTCGTCAAATTCAGTTCGGGGTTGATAAGGATTTACTACGATTTGGTTTATAGGTATTTCATTTACCAGTGCAGATTTAATTGTTTCGGCATCAGAAATAAGAGCCCCGAGCCCTTTACCTAAAGCATTCTTTTTTGCATTCATAATGTATCTATGATTTTATTTTCGGTTGCTATTTTTGTCAAATTGTTTTTTTGCAAAACTTCGCGTGCTAAGTTCAAATAACTTATAGCTCCGCTACTATTTGCATCGTATAAAATTACAGGTTTTCCGTAGCTTGGAGCTTCACCTAATTTAACATTTCGAGGAATAATAGTTGTAAATACCATGTTCTGAAAATGTTTTTTTACTTCTTGAACAACCTGATTCGATAAGTTTAATCTTGAATCGTACATTGTAAGTAAAAATCCTTCTATTTGAAGTGTAGGGTTTAAACGGTTTTGTATTATTTTTATTGTGTTAAGTAGTTTTCCTAATCCTTCTAAAGCAAAATATTCGCACTGAACAGGTATGATAACAGAATTAGAGGCTGTAAGGGCGTTAACAGTAATTAATCCTAAAGAAGGGCTGCAATCTATTAAAACAAAATCGTAATCATTTTTTACTTTTTCTGTTACAGCTTTCATCATTTTTTCTCTCTGTGGGTGGTTGAGTATTTCAATTTCGGCACCAACAAGGTCTATGTGTGAAGGTATAAGATGAAGACCGTTTATTTCAGTTTCAAGAATTATATTTTTAGGTTCTACTTCTTCTATAATACACTCGTATATACTAGTTTTAATATTTTTTAAATCAAAACCAAGACCAGATGTTGCATTGGCTTGTGGATCGGCATCTATAACCAGAACTTTATAATCTAAAACTGCTAAACTTGCTGCCAAATTTATTGCTGTTGTTGTTTTTCCAACGCCTCCCTTTTGGTTTGCTAAAGCTATAACTTTCGACATGATAATGTTTTTTTACATTTAACTTGCAAAGTTAATAGTAAAATAGGTTTTTAGAGCTTATTATGTTAACGCTTTATTAACAATTTTTATTTGATTGTTAATAAAGCAATGCAAAAAATATAATAAACAAAAAGTTTAACGAAATAAGTGTTACTGTTGTTTATTATTGTTGTAGTGAAAAATAGTGGTAAAACTTTACAATACTTTTTATACCGTTATAAAAATTATCGAGTGGAAAATTTTCGTTTGGGCTATGTATAGCATCGCTTTCTAGGCCAAAGCCCATTAGGACAGATTTTAAGCCTAAAATGTCTTCGAATGTTGCAATAATTGGTATGCTTCCACCACTCATTGTTGGTAATGGTTCTTTGCCAAATACATCTTTCAAAGCAAGGCGTGCTGCATTTAATGCTGGTAAGTCTAAGGGAGTTACATACGGTTGTCCTCCGTGAAGTATATCTACTTTTACAGTAACGTATGGTGGTGCAATTTTTTCTATATGTTCTTTTATAATTTTACCAATTTTCTCGTGATTTTGATACGGAACGATTCGTGATGATAATTTTGCATAAGCTTTTGAAGGTAAAACTGTTTTAGAACCTTCTCCTGTGTAGCCTCCCCAAATTCCACATAAATCCATTGTTGGTCTAATACCTGTTCTTTCAATAGTTGTGTATCCTTTTTCGCCAAATAATTCTTTTACATTTAGTGCTTGTTTATATTCATCTTCATTAAATGGGATTTGATTTATAAGTTTTCTTTGTTCTTCTGTATATTCTAATACGTCTGTATAAAAGTTTGGAATAGTAATTTTGCCATTTTCGTCAGTGAGTGAGGCTATTATTTTGCAAAGTACATTAAGTGGGTTGGCAACGGCACCGCCAAATAAACCACTGTGTAGGTCGCGATTTGGTCCTGTAATTTCAATTTGTAAATAAGTTAAACCTCTTAATCCGGTTGTAATTGATGGAATATCTGCAGCAATCATTCCAGTATCGGATACTAAAATTACGTCAGCTTTGAGAAGCTCTTTGTTATCTTTTATCCATTGTATCATTGATGGTGAGCCAATTTCTTCCTCGCCTTCAATCATGAATTTTACGTTGCATTTAAGTTGATTAGTTTTAACAAGGTATTCAAATGCTACAGCATGCATAAATCCTTGACCTTTATCATCGTCTGCGCCACGTGCATATATTTTGCCGTCTGTAATTGTTGGTTCGAAAGGTGGTGTTTTCCATAAATCAAAAGGTTCTGCTGGCATAACATCGTAATGTGCATAAACTAAAACAGTTGGTAATGAATTGTTAATAATTTTTTCGCCGTAAACTATTGGATTTCCCGATGTTGGATACACTTCTGCTTTATCTGCACCTGCATTAAGTAATATTTCTTTCCAATACTCGGCTGCTTTTAGCATATCGGATTTGTGTTCGGGTTTAGCGCTAACAGATGGAATTCTAAGCAAATTGAACAAATCATTTAATATTTTCGATTCGTTTTCTTTTAAATAATTTTCTATACTCATCATAATCGTAAGTTTTTAAGTTTGTTATTAATAAAATTTATTGCATCGTAACAATTATTGGTTATATAAAACAAATTTAAATCTTTTTCTGGTATAAATTTATTGTTTACAGCTGTTTGTATAAATTTAATTAAATCATCATAGTAATTATTAATGTTGATAAGAACCAATGGTTTGTTTATGTACTGTAATTGAATTAGTGTAATTGTTTCAAAAAATTCTTCCATTGTTCCAAATCCACCGGGTAAAACTATGAAAGCAGAACTTCGTTTTCGTATTTCGTTTTTTCTGTCGGTCATGTCTTTTGTAATAATAATTTCGTCATCAATTTCAGAAACAATTCCTTTTATATTAAGGCTTTCGGGTAATATGCCGATAACTTTTCCACCATTAAGTTGAACTGCTTTGGCTAAAATGCCCATCAGACCTATTTTACCTCCACCGTGGACTAAATCGTATGAATTTTTTGCTATAAGTTCGCCAAGAATATAGGCACTTTCTTTATATATAGGTTCTAAAAATTCAGATGATGAACAAAAAACTCCGATTGATAGCTTTTGGCTTCCGTATATTTTATTTAAGTCAAAGTCAAATTTTTTCATTATTTTTGTTTACGTTTGTTTTTAAAAAATTCTTTTATTATTGTTGAACATTCGTTTTCAAGGATGCCATGTGTTATTTTTGTTTTCGGATGAAAAAGCGAATATCCTTTAGAAATAGCTCCCATTTTAGGATCTTTAGCTCCATAAACAACTTTATCAATTTGAGCCCAATATAGTGCAGATGCACACATTGGGCATGGTTCAAGAGTAACGAATAATGTACATTGTTTTAAATATTTTCCTCCTAATGCGTGAGCTGCTGATGTAATGGCTTGCATTTCGGCATGAGCAGTAACATCGTTTAAAGTTTCTGTTAAGTTGTGAGAGCGAGCAATTATTTTTTCATTAAAAATTATAATAGCACCAATTGGCACTTCTCCTTTTGTGTATGCTTTTTTTGCTTCCTTTAAAGCTTCATTCATAAAGAAATCGTCGTTCAATATCATACGCAAAGATAACGTAAAAAAAGTTTATTAAATGTTAGTAAGTATGGAAATGATATTAATTAAAAACAGGAAAATTATAAATAGTTTAGAGTATAAAGGTTTATTAAAAGAAATAACAATAATAGATGTTATTAAGCTCATAAAAATAATTATAGTTATGAAAATAATTTGATTAAAACTAATAAAAAAAACTATCCATAAATAAAGTGTTGAAAAAAACATCCAGTAAAAATATTTTTTATGTTTAATTTTTTTTAAAGTGTTTGTCGCATACATTATTTTGTAAAATGAGAAAATTAGAAGTAACATTAAAATAAAAATTGAAAAATAAGGCCTGAATGATTTGTCGTATGTTAAAAAAAATTGATTAGCGTTGAAGATTGTATAATTTTCGTTATTAGTAATAATAAAATACATTGCATCTACTATAAAATATGGTACAACAAAGCTAACAACAGGTAATAAGTATTCTTTTATATTGAATTGCCTGAAATGTATAAGCCATAAATATAATATTGGCATAAGAAGCAAAAAAAAGAAATTTATTATTGATAAAAAACCAAGTATGAAACCAAAGTTAAAAAGAAATTTGTAAATAAATTTTTCTTCGTAAATTTTAAAAAAGGTATTTAACAAAAAAATTATAAAAGAAACAAACAACAAAAATATTGTATTTAATTGAGTAATTGGAATAGTTGTTAAAAAAATAATAAATATTAGTGATGGTAAAGTAATGCTAATAAGTTCTTGGTATGTTTTACTTATGTGAATTATTAAAAATGATGATAATAAAATAATAAGAATTTTGATGATAAGATTTATGTTAGGTAAAATGTTGAGTTTGTATATTAAACCGTTAAATAGTTTAATAATTATTGTTCCATCATTGTTGTTATGAAAAAAAAATATAAAATTACTAATAAATATGAGGATTGCTAATAACCAATAATTTGTAGGGTGGTGTTTGTAAATAAGTTTGTTTATCATATTAAAATTCGAAACCTATGTCGTTTCTGTAATAAATATTATCGAAATGAATTTTTTTCAATGAATCATATACTTTTTGCTTTGCAGTTTTTAAGTCGGAAGCTTTATCGTTTACAACTAATACTCTGCCTCCATTAGTAATAATTTGATTATTTTGATGTATAGTTCCGGCGTGAAAAACAGTTGATTTTACATCCGATAATCCGCTTATTACTTTATTTTTTTCATATTCAAGGGGGTATCCTTTTGATGCAGCTACTACGCAAACAGAATAATCGGGTTCAATTTCCAAATGATAGTTGTTAAGGGAATTATTAAATAATGATTCGAATAATTCTAAAATATCCGATTTTATTCTTGGTAATATTACTTCGGTTTCGGGGTCACCTAAACGTACATTGTATTCAATAACGTACGGTTCATTATTACTTATTAGTAGTCCGATGAATATAAAACCTTTATAGTTAATTTTTTCGTGAATTAAGCCATAAACAGTTCTATGAACAATAAGTTCGTTAATTTTTTTTCTTAATTCTTCATTTATAAATGGCACTGGCGAGACAGCGCCCATTCCACCTGTATTAAGCCCGGTGTCACCTTCGCCTATTCTTTTGTAATCTTTTGCTTCTGGCAAAATAATATAGTTATTGCTGTCGGTAAGTATAAAATACGAACATTCAACGCCTTTTAAAAATTGCTCTATAACAACGGTTTCGCTCGATTTTCCAAATTTCCCATTTAGCATTTCTTCTAATTCTTTGCAGGCTTCGTTATATTCGCATAAAATCATAACTCCTTTTCCTGCTGCTAAACCGTCGGCTTTTAGTACGTATGGTGGATTAAATGTTTTTAAAAATTCTTTGCCTTCTTCAATAGTTTGTTTTGTTACTATATGATATTTTGCAGTAGGAATATTATATTTTAGCATAAATTGCTTAGCCCACGATTTACTACCTTCTAATTTTGCTCCTTCTGAAAGCGGTGCAATAATATTACAATTTTGAGTTTCGGGTTGTGAAATTAAATAATCGGTTATTCCTTTTACAATTGGTTCTTCGGGACCTACAATTATCATTTTTATATTGTTTTCAACAATTGCATTTTTAACACTTACAAAATCTAATGGATTTATTGGAATATTTGTTGCTATTTGCATGGTTCCTGCATTACCAGGTGCAACAAATAATTTATCTAATTTCGAGCTTTGTTTAATTTTCCACGCAAGAGCATGTTCACGAGCACCAGAACCAAGTATTAGAACATTATATTTAGCATTAGCTATTGACATAAATTATGTTTAATTATTTTGATTTACAAAGTAAATAATAATTCCAAATATAATCAAAAATACTATAATAGTCAATGTTATTTTTACCCAACTCCATGGTCTTTCGCCTTGTACTTCACCTGTTTGACCATTAACCATAAAACGATATACTTTATTTTTATATCTATAAGCACTAATCCAAATAGGTAATAAAATGTGTTTAAAAGTTGTATCGGAATGTTGAACATTCATAGTTAAAATTTGTTGATGATCGCCACCAATATCTTGCCTAATTGCTTCGCGTATAAAGTTGTTCATCTTTTCTTTACCAATTTCAAACCCTTCTTTAACGTCAATTTGATATGTTTCAGTTCTAAAACCGCTCAAAAATTTTTCGTCGAAAGGTAATAAATCTGATAAGTTCCATGGCTCTAATTTATCGGTATATTTTTGTGGAAGCGATTTACTTGCCAGTACTAATATATCGTCAAAATTAATATAAACAGTACCGCTAACTGGTGTCCAACGTGTTCGAACAACGGTTCGAGTTCGTGTAACAGGTTTTCCATTTTCGGTTGTTGTATAAGTTTCGGTTGTTGTGTAATTGTCGCCACGCATGCCGGTATATTTTGTTGTTGTTTTACTATCAAAGGTCCAGTAAGGAATATATAATCCTTTGAGCTTTTCTTGTTGTGTAGC
>Ga0308397_1000507_pt1 | contig 27129 bp, 26 predicted proteins | sample Hotspr20SampleT8_FD_202356 | JGI IMG/M metagenome (GOLD analysis project Ga0308397, IMG submission 202356) | Hot spring phototrophic mat microbial communities from Mushroom Spring, Yellowstone National Park, Wyoming, United States - 20051001_T8 ...
TCCTGGGAATCCAGATTCGACACATCACTCGATTGATGAGAGCAGGCTTGAACAATGGAAAGACCGCTGGGATATTCTTGGTATCTTTGGTTGAGTAGAGAGTTTGCAGTTCCAGTGAAGCATCAATTGCAAGGTTGCCGACCAACACTGGGCTCCAGCCGACCGCCTTTGGCGGTGGCTGAGCGCGACCGTTAGGCGATTACCCTAATGCGACAGGGAATAACTATGTTAGGATCTCTACTTGGTTTTGAATGGCGCAAATCGAATGCTCATCTACTACTTTTGAGCAAGTTTATTCATCCCAGAACGTTGGACGACTTTGCAACGCCAGAGGCCTGGAAGACAGTGCTAGGAGAAGATCCGAAGCAAGCAATAAAACGATTTTTAGACCAAGGCTTGTTGATGCAAACCGACTTAAGCGCTCAACTTGACTACAAATTTAAGGCTGTTGAACTCAAAAAGATGTTGAAAAGGCGGGGATTGAGTGTATCAGGTCACAAAGGTGATTTAATACAGCGTCTCATTCAAGCAGATCCACAAGGCATGAAGCAAGCAGTCGCAGGGTTGAGTGTGCTTATTTGTTCCGAGCAGGGACGAGAAATTGCTGAAAACTATTTAGCCAATGAGAAAGCCCAGCGCAGGAATGTCGAACAGCAAGTAATGGAGTATCTCCGACAGCGAAAATTCAAAGATGCTAGTATAGCAGTTGCAGCCTATGAAGTTAAACAGGTTTTTCCGCGAGGAATGGGCATAGATTGGGATCATCACGATCCTGATCATGATATTACGATGTTAAATGCCATCTTTGATGGTAAGCCAAAGATTCTTGCACTTTTGAACGAGAGCCAATCATATACATTGCGACTTGTATCAGGGATGATGTATCTATGGGGTACAAATCAAGGCAAGGAATGGTTACCACTTGATTTTGAAACGGAACTAGCTATAGATAACGATGCGGCGGCCAGAATGTTTTTATTTCATGCCATGTATCGTGTCAATATTGCAAATTACAAGCGAAGTGGAGTAAAGCAAGTCGAGATTTTAGCGGCACAGGATTCATGTGACGAATGTAAAAAGATTTCTGGTAAAAGATTTACAATTAACGGCGTGCCATAACTGCCATATGAGCATTGTACCCATAAAATGGGTTGCCGTTGCACATTACTTCCCATCACATAAATCGGAACCCAACACGCGCTTGCACCTGACGCCGCTCCGCTGCGCTTCGCGGCGTCCGATGCGCCAGCCGTTAGCTGGACTCTTCTTCGCGGAGTTATAATATTTTCCTGAATCCGTATAAAATCGTTAGAATTTACTGAATTAACGGTGTTCCAACCTCGAATGAAGGAAGAAACACGCTGATTCATAGTCTACAAACATATGAATGTGGACGACCTTCACCGCTACCCGCACTAGATCATCGATCATCTTCCGTAGCCGCTTGCGAAACCCCAGGGGTGTATAGGGTGTTTCCAGTTCCAAGGAGCGCTGCCCAAGATAGCGCAGGGTGTTGAAGGCCACCATCGCTACCTGTAGGATCATCCCATTCACCCCAAACTTCCCCGACGGTAGCCGTTGGATGTGCAGATCACTCTTCAGTTCACTGGGGAACTGTTCAGAGGTTCCAGGCTGATGGTATAACCGAATCACCTCCTCCGCGCTCTCCGAGAGGTTCGTCCAGAAACTCTGTACCGTAATCTCGGGGAACAACCACGTTGTCCCCTCCTCGTCCTGGTGCACCACGGTGGCCTCATACACCACCCGCACCGTAGACGGTTCCCCGGGACTCCCCGGGTAGGGCCGGGTATAAGAGCCGATATACACCGTCTTACGCCCATCCTCCTGCACCCTTCGGCCTTCGGCTTGGGCTATCGACAGCCACTCCCCCGGGTCTTCCTTCCGAGGATTCCGCTTCACCAGGAAACATTTTCCGCTCTCGTGTAGCACCCGCAGGGTTTCCAGTGCATCGAGGACCGCATCCATCCGTACCAACAACCTCCCCCCCAAACCTTTTCAGCTAAAGCCAGCGTATGCTCCAGGTACGCAGGAGTGCCCTTCTGGCAGTGCTGCGTACCTTCCCCGTTCTCCCTGTACCGGAGTCAGTCGGGTACGGTGTAACAGCCGCAGGTTCACTTCCTCTACGGCCTGCTGCACAGCGCCCTGCTGGTCAAGCATCTCGACAGGTATATCCGTAGCGTTTCTGGAGCCGGTACGTAGGGCAACTCCAGACTCCTCTGGAAAGGGCATCGTAACGAAACAGTTCCACCTCTTCATACCGGGTATGGCCTTGCACGAAAAGCCCTGCCAGAACACGAAGTAACTGCGGGTGCTTCAAGGTCCCACTTCGTCTGTGCCCAGTTGAATTCGTTCAAAAATCTTCCTCCTGGGTGTAAAGGGTGTTTAAGTAAACTAAAGAGTTGAGCATGGGTTACTTATTTCTTATACGGATTCAGATAATTATTTATATTGTAACGAAATGGAAAATAAAAAAAGAAAAGGCGCCGAGCGGATGACCCGCAGGGGCAACCGCCTTGAACGGCTGGTTTATCTTCGATAAACAGGAAGGCGCCGAGCGGATTCGAACCGCTGCATAAAGGTTTTGCAGACCTCTCCCTTACCACTTGGGTACGGCGCCGTTTGCGTAAGCAAACACTATAATCACATACTTCTCGCCGCGCGACTGTTTCAGTCGCACGGCGCCATGTGTGCTAGCACATACTAGAATACCATTCCTCTCGCCGCGCGACTGTTTCAGTCGCACGGCGCCCTGTGCGTTAGCACATACTAATATCTACTTCCTCTCGCCGCGCGACCCGCAGGGTCGCACAGAGCCATGTGCGCTAGCACATACTACAATACCATTCCTCTCGCCGCGCGACCCACCGGGTCGCACAGAGCCATGTGCGCTAGCACATACTACAATACCATTCTTCTCGCTGCACGACTGTTTCAGTCGCCCAGGCGACCAGTACGATAGACCAAATCGTTAGCGCACAAGGATCGTACTAAATGTAATAAAAATTAGTTCTTCTGTCCAGACATCCAATACTTCAGCCGAACGAGAATCGCTACCATCCTTACCTTGTGCTGTGGTTAAAAACTACCTATAGTAGAGAAAGAGTAACTCCATGCCTAGAAACATAGATATCGATAAGGTAAAAAATTTTTTAAAAGAAAAGGAAGCTAGAAGGAGAAAAGCGTTACAGAAGCGATGGGCGGCTGCCTGTAACGATTTCAATCGTATTGTATCCCATATCATTTCGACGTACCGGCCATTACGGGTCTATCAATGGGGATCTCTCCTTCACCCAGAGCACTTCAGTGAGATTTCCGATATCGACATCGCCCTAGAAGGTTTATCTGGCCCTGAAGAATACTTCGCGATTCTAGGAGATGTGATGAGCATGAGTTCCTTTCCCTTGGATATTATCGATTTGGGGAAAGTGGAGGTGGAAACCGCGACGTTTATTAAGCAGAGGGGAAAGCTTATCTATGAAGGAGAAAGTTGAATTCGATTGGGACAGGTTGGAATTTTTAATTCGGAAACTCCGGGAAGCCCATCCGGTGGTGGTGCGGGATGTGAATCAATTTTCCAGGTTTCTGAAGAATGTTCAGCCCGCAGGGCGATAGGTAAACCATGATAAAAGGTGTAGGTGTGGAAAGGAGGTGGATGTGAAGGATAAACTTGATAATAGGAAACAGAAACCCACGGCTCTGTTGATACTCCTTTTATCCATTGGGATAGGAGTAGCTGTTGCGTCAGGGGCAGGGGTGTTTTTCCGGGGAGAACCTGTAACGAAGCCGGCAGTGAGCATACGGGGTGAAAGGTATGAGTATAGGGATTCCGGAGTCTACCGATACACAGCAGAGCGGGTAGTAGCGGAAGGGGTAGGCTGGGATATCGTCACTTTAGGGTTGGCTGGCCCAGCTTTTTTCTTGACCGTAATCAGGTTTCTTAGCCTTTTAAGGAAAAACAAACCGAATTTACACCTTCGTTTGCTCTTAGGGGGGATTCTGTTCTATTTCCTGTACCAATACCTGGAATATGCCATGTACTGGGCTTTCGGTCCCCTCTTTCCCCTCCATGTGTTCCTGTTTTCCGCTTCCCTTTCTGGGATCTTTGCCCTATTGAAGGATGTCGAGATCGAACAGCTACCCGCGCAGTTCGACATGAGTTTCCCCTCCAAAGGAATAGCTGTCCTGTCGGGGTTCGTGGGAGTGGTGTTGCTACTCATGTGGGTCCCCTTTGTGGCAGAAGCTCTGCAAGGAAAGATCGAAGGGAAACTGTATGGTTCTACCACGTTGGTAGTCCAGGCAATGGATCTGGGGCTTGTGGTTCCTCTGGCTTTCTGGACAGCGTTTTCTACCTGGAAAAAGCAGCCGGTGGGGTATCTTCTATCCTTTGTGGTGGGGGTAAAGGGTATCCTCATGGGCGCTGCCCTTTGCGCGATGCTGTTGAACGTGTGGAGTACGATGGGAAAACTTGAAGCCGTTCCCCTCGCTCTATTCGGGGGAGTAACGCTGGCAAGTGCATATCTTCTACTGAGGATCTTTAGAAGTTATAGGCACATCTCGGTTGAGGCCTAGTTATGAAAAAAAAGGCGCCTTGCGGCGCCTTATCTTGGAAGCGTGGTAATTTCCACTCCTCAGACTCGAATCGATCACTCGAAGGGGAACTTGTACGGCAATTTATACCAATCCCGGAGGGTGATCATATCCTTCTGAAGGCTCTTGGGCACCGGAATCCCGTGAACCTTTCTGTACTGCCAGGCAAGCCATTCCTTTTCCCCCGCGGTAAAGATCCGTTCCTCCCCCGGAGCTTTTCTTGAAGCCCGTAATTCTCGCAGGATGTCCCCCGCGATCTTCTTGAACCGATCCACCTCGATGAACTCTTCGATATTGATAGCAATGAAGAAATGCCCCAAGAGGATGGGTATTTTCTTTCCGTTGGCATCCACTCCGTTGAGCATCTTGAGGTAGGGGTTGTCCTGAAGGGCGGCACACAGCAATTCCACAACCGTCGCGTATCCGTATCCCTTATAGCCTGCCCCCTCTTCTCCCAATCCGCCGAGAGGAGCGAGGGCCGCTTTGCCTCTCGTTAAATCGATCAACACCTGTTCGGTATCGGTGCGGGTCTTGCCTTCCACATCGATGACCCACCCTGGAGGCAGGGGTTTACCCAACCGGGCGTACAGCTCGATTTTACCCCGCTGGGTGACGCTGGTGGCGCAGTCCAGGATAAAAGGGAACTCTTCGTCCGTGGGGATCCCGAAGGTCAGGGGGTTGGTACCCAGCATGTTTTCTACCCCAAAGGTGGGAGCCTGGGAAGGTCTGGCGTTGGTGCCTGTAATACCGATCATGTTTTCTTTCACTGCCATGCTGGCATAGTATCCCGCAATCCCGTAATGGGTAGAGTGCCGGACCACCACCATTCCCATCCCGTGTTCCTTGGCTTTCTGGATAGCCATCTCCATGGCTTTTTTCGAAACTACATGTCCCATTCCGTTGTTGCCGTCCAGAACAGCGGTGGTTTTTCGATCCCGGATGATATCAATTTTGGTTACCGGATTCTGTGTGCCTTCTCGTATCCGATCGATGTAGATCGGTTTCAGCCGACCGATTCCATGAGAGTCGATGCCCCGACGATCCGATTCGATCAATACATCCGCAACGATTTCGGCATCCGGTTTAGGGACTCCCGCTGCTACCAGTGCATCGATCATGAACTTTTCCATGTAGTTTACATCGATCCAAATGCAATCCTCATACTGTTTGGGGTAATCTTCTACGTATCCCATACAATCCTCCTGTTCCCGCCCAGAAAGGCAGGATTATGTTGTTTTATTCGGTTCCGCGATAATAATCCGGATACCGAGTTTTTCCAGTTCCGAACGGAAGTTCTCTTCGATATGCGCATCGGTAACCAGCACATGAATTTTTTCGATGGGTGCGGTGACGAAGTTGGAAACCACGCCGATCTTGCTGTGGTCCGCCACCACGATGACAGGACTTGGAGTTCGTTCGATCATCATTCGGGCAATTTCGGCTTCCTCCAGGATGGGGGTTGTTAGACCATAGCGAAAACTGATTCCGTCCACACCGATGAAGGCTTTGCTTCCGTACACTTGCTGCAAGGAAAGTTCCCCAAGAGCACCCACAAGAGAATTGGATCGCGCTCGGTACAATCCACCGATGAGGATGCATTCGAAGTTTCCTTCCGACGCAATCGCTGCGGCTCCCAGGTTACTGGTGATGATCCGGACGTTTCGATTTTTCAGTGCTCGGATCACTTCCAAAGTGGTGGAACCGCTATTCACCAGGAGGGTGTCTCCCTCTTCCACCAGCGCTGCCGCAGCCCGGCCAATGGCCTCTTTTTCCCTTCTATGGGCAGCATCCTTCTGTTGGTAGAGGGGTTCCACACTTACCCGCTGATTCAGGATCGCTCCCCCATGGGTACGTTCAAGGATTCCCTGCCGACTCATCTCGTCCAGATCTCTGCGTATAGTGAGTTCCGACACCCCTAGCAGGGTAGCCAGTTCCGCTACCGCCACTACTCCCTTACGTCTGAGTAGTTCGAGGATCTGCCTGCGTCTATCCGCTGGAATTGGTACTGAGCCCAATTGCCGCCTCCAGAGATGATTATATCTGAATCATAATGATTGTCAATGATCATTTTTACCATTTATTTCTATTGACCGTACAATAACGATCATCTATACTGTGTATAAGCATTTGAATGGAGGAGTATACAGGTGGATAATCTGAAAGAAAGAGCCCTAGCTTACCATAGCGAAGGGAAACCCGGAAAACTGGAAGTGTTACCTTCCAAGCCTTGTCGGACTGCCGATGAACTCTCGTTGGCCTACACCCCCGGAGTGGCTCAACCGGTGCTAGAAATTGCAAACAACCCTGAAGACGCCTACAAGTATACCACCAAAGGGAACCTGGTAGCGGTGGTTTCTAATGGTACGGCGATATTAGGTCTGGGGGATCGGGGGGCTCTCGCTTCCAAACCCGTAATGGAGGGAAAGGGAGTTCTCTTCAAACGGTTCGCCGATATCGATGTGTTCGACATCGAGATCGACACGAAGGATCCCCAGAAAGTAATCGAGGTGGTCAAGCTTCTTGAACCGACCTTCGGAGGGGTGAACCTGGAAGATATCAAAGCCCCCGAATGTTTCGAGATCGAGCAGACCCTCATTCGGGAGTGCAACATTCCCATCTTCCATGATGATCAGCATGGAACGGCCATTATCGCCACGGCGGGGCTCATGAATGCTGCGGAAATCGTGGGCAAACGGCTCAAGGATCTGAAAGTGGTGTTCAACGGAGCCGGTGCCGCGGGCATTTCCTGCGCCAAGATGTTTGTGGCAGTAGGTGTGCCTCGGGAAAACATTATCCTCTGTGACAGCAAAGGGGTCCTGCACAAGGGGCGAAGCGGCCAGGTTACCAAAGAAAAGGAAGAGTTCCTGAATGATACAAAAGCTCGCACCCTAGCGGAGGCCATGGTAGGGGCCGATGTGTTCATTGGGCTTTCGGTGGCAGACTGTGTAACTCCCGAAATGCTCAAATCCATGGCAAAGAACCCCATTGTGTTCGCTATGTCCAACCCCAATCCGGAAATCAAGTACGAGCTCGCCGTAGCTACCCGTTCGGATCTCATCATGGCCACAGGGCGAAGCGATTATCCCAACCAGATCAACAATGTGTTGGGATTCCCCTTCATCTTCCGGGGAGCCCTGGACGTGCGTTCGGTGAAGATTTCCGAGGGAATGAAGCTTGCCGCATCCAAGGCATTGGCAGGCCTGGCAAAAGAACCCGTTCCTAAAGAAGTGAAAGCTGCCTATGGAGGGAAGGATTTTACCTTTGGCCACAACTACATTGTGCCCAAACCCTTCGATCCTCGGGTGATCGAATGGGAAGCGGTGGCAGTAGCGAAAGCCGCCTGTGAGGAGGGGCTGGCCAAGTATCCCATAAAAGACTGGGAGGCGTACAGGAAGAGCCTCCGGGATCGAATGGCCAAGTATTGGAAAGGGTAGGATGAAACCCTGGGAGGCACAGTTTCCCTTTTCTGCCCTGGTAGGGCAGGAAGCCCTCAAGACAGCCCTGATCGTGAATGCCATTGATCCTTCTATAGGTGGGGTGCTGATTCGCGGGCAGAAGGGTACGGGCAAGACTACCGCGGTACGGTCCTTCCGGTCTGTCCTCCCAGCCATCCGGGTGGTGAAAGGGTGTGTGTACCACTGTCCGCCCGACAACGAAGCCGAAATGTGCGAAATCTGTCGCCAACGGTACGAAAAGGGCGAACCCCTGGAAGAGGAAACGATCCCCGTTCCTCTGGTGGACCTTCCCCTGAATGCCACGGAAGACCGTATCGTGGGTACCCTTCAGCTGGAGGCAGCCCTCTACGAAGGAACACGTAAGTTCGAACCAGGGCTCCTGGCCGCTGCCAATCGGGGAATCCTGTACATCGATGAGGTGAACCTTCTGGAGGATCATCTGGTGGATCTTTTGCTGGATGCAGCTGCCACGGGGGTGAACCGGGTGGAGCGGGAGGGGGTTTCCTATACGCATCCGGCCCGGTTCATCTTGATTGGGACGATGAATCCCGAGGAAGGGGAACTGCGCCCCCAGTTTCTGGATCGGTTCGGGTTGTGTGTGCAGGTCACTACCCTTTCCAGCGAACAGGATCGGGCCGAAATCGTACGCCGTAAGATCCAGTTCGAATCCGATCCCATGCGCTTCGTCGCCCAATGGGGGGAAGAAGATGCCCTCCTGGCCCGCTGTATCCTAGCGGCGCAGAAAAGGTTGAGTCGATACACGGTTTCTGATGAAACCCTTGCGGAGATCGTGCGGTTAGCCCGACACGCAGGTACGGCAGGGCACAGGGCAGAGATTACCATCTTTAAAACAGCCCGGGCACTCGCCGCCTTTACCGAAGAGGAAGAGATCCGAAGGGAACATATCCGGGAAGCAGCCCGCCTCGTGTTACCCCATCGAATTGAACTGGGCCCCTTTCAGGATGAACGAAAGGTCATGGAACGGATCGATGCCCTTGCCGAAGGAAGGGAACCTCTTTCCAAACCGCGTACCGCAGGAGCTTCCCTCGAGGAGGAGTCGATCTACCAGGAGGAGTACGGGGTGGATCCAACGGTGCTGGAAGAAATGCAGGTGCCGGGCAATGCCGCTGCGGGGAGCATCGTGTTCGAGTTCCTTAAAAAAAAACGCTTCCCACGCTGATTCCCGCTGAGGTCCTTCATTTTCAGGAACCTTTCGAACTTTCCTCACCTAGAAAAAAAATTGGGAGTCAGGGACGGGGCAAAGGCGACTTACAGGAAACCGTGCGGGGGTACTATGTTCGAGCCCGTGTGCCTCAGGATCCCGGTAGGATTAGGGAACTCGCCCTAGATGCCACTCTAAGGGCTTCTGCCATGCGAAGGACCCTGGAGGGTGTTGGGGCAGGGGCGGACACTCTGCGTCCAACCCCTTTAGGTTTAGATAAAGGAAGACCCCTGGTTGAACCCCAGGATCTGCGGGAAAAGGTACGGGTAGGGTGGGGAAACCGATTGGTGGTGTTTCTCGTGGATTCCTCCGATTCGATGGATGTATCCCAGCAGCTTGCCGCAGCCAAAGGAGCGGCAGTTCTGCTACTGTCCCGTGCGTATGTGCGAAGGGACAGGGTATCTCTCATCGCCTTCCAGGGAGAACGGGCACAGGTGATTGTTCCCCCCACCACGAGCGTTCATCTGGCCCGGAAGAAACTCAGCTACCTTGTCCCTGGGGGGGCTACCCCTCTATCGGATGGACTATACACAAGCTGGAAGCTTATTCGAGCGGAACGGATCAGAAACCCCAAACGCCGGATCGTGCTGGTGATCCTTTCCGATGGAGAGGGGAATGTACCATTGGTACCGGGAGCGGATCAGGAAAAGGAGCTTGAGGCTTTGGCCCGGCTCATCCGGAAGGAAAGGATCCATGTGGTACTGGTGGATACGAGTCCAGAAGGAAAGGAAACAAAGCATCCCGCGCGGTTGGCGGCCACCCTGGGAGCCGAGTTGAAGAAGCTCAAACGGGTGGGGACTTTCGACTTAGTGAGTCTAGTAGAGAGGGATAGAAAGTGAAGCGTGTAAAAACGAATGCCGTCCGATTGTTGGAGGGGAAAAAGATTCCCCATTCGGTCCTTTACTATGATCCTTCCGACGGAAGGATCGATGCACAGGCAGTTGCGGAAAAATTGAAGAAGCCTCCTGAGGAGTTGTTCAAGACCCTCGTGGGCAGATCCGATAGGGGGATCCTCGTGTTCTGCATCCCGGGTTCATCGGAATTGGACCTGAAGAAAGCGGCGAAGGCTTCCGGAGCGAAGAAAGTGGAACTTGTGGAGGTTCGGGAGCTGCAACCTCTCACGGGATACGTACGTGGAGGTTGCTCCCCCCTGGGGATGAAGAAAACCTTCCCCACATTCCTCGACACTTCCTGCAGGGCTCACAGGGTGATCGTCATCAGCGGAGGTGCCCTGGGGGTTCAAATAGAGATTTCACCCCTGGATTTACAGAGGATTCTCGATGCTACAATCGTAGACCTGACCATATAGAATTAAACACCTCCCGCCGAATCTTTCGCAGAGCAATCGTAGGTTAGGAGAGTCCTCGTAGCAGAGCGAACTTGACTTGTCCCTGCAGGCTTCATTCCTGCGCGCGATGCTGAAGGTAGAGGAGTTCGCCCTCTTTCGTGAGGGGGATGATGGTGTTCCTGTAGAACTCCGCCACTGCTTCGGCATTCAGTTGGGTACGAATGGGAGTGCGAATCGTGGCCTGGATCGTACGTGCCTTTTCCTGCACCCGATGCACAATGGTGTCTTCCACCTCTTTACGGGTGATAGCCGCTAGCAAGGCTTCCCGATCCCCGACGGATAGAAGACGTTTGTACTTTTCCGGATCCTGGCGGTACTTCACCTCCCCTACATAGAAGGCCCCGTAGTGGATCCTGCGGGAGATCGCCTGCAAGGCGTACACATCGTGCTCGCAACTGGAACCATAGTGCCCATCATCCCCCGGGGGACAGATGCGGGGCAGTAAAGCGAGGTAGTCTATCAGTATGCGGGAGGTGAGGTTCACCAGATTGTAATCCGGGATACGGAGGGGAGAATCGGGGTCGAGCCTGCGACGTTTCGGAGGGGGGAGATTCGAGGTGAAGGGGCGTTCCTCGGGTACCATGAAACGGCCGAATAGGGAATCCATCTCCTCCTGGTATCGGAGGCGAAGCTCGAACAGACTTGCAGTCTCACCGGAGAAACCGCTTTTCCCCGGTTGATACACCGGTTCATTTCGTTTGAATTGTATTCGGTCGATCAATTTATAGATAATAGTCTCTTCCAACCCTTCCAATACGGAGGCGATCAGATCTAGGGAGAGTTCTCTCACGTCTCCTCCTTACACTATTCGCTGCAGGGAAACCACAGAGGATCCTTACAAGAAGGATCTCCATTGTAGTTGATTAGGATCTCTTCCCCGGGGGCGATATCCCGTAAGGCTATGATTTCCAGCGTCTGGTTTTCATAGTTTCTGAGATAGTACGCATTTGGATGGTAGGAATGGTTGTAGAGAGAGCCATACCCAAGGGCCAGCGCATTGATGCCCTCTTTCCACAGGTAATAATAATTCGCCAGGGGAGTTGCATCGATGTGACGGGCATCCTCTCTGTCATCGAAGAGCAGTACAGGACAGGCCTCGATCAGTTCTCCCTTTAAGATTCTGTTATCGGTAAAAATCCCCCGCCCTTTACCGGGGGATTCTGCAACATAGAGGTAGGTTGTGTTACGGATTCTTTCAGGAACAAGAAATGTATTGCGACTCATAGGTTATCCATGAGCTCACCAATCGAATGAAAGGTTCCCTTCCCGATCGAACGGCAACTCCTTCGGCTCCTCCAGGAGTTTCATTTGAGGATGCCGCTTTACCTCCTCGATCAAGGCTTCGGAAACCATAATTTCATCGATATGGGAGGTATTTTTGATCCGGACGATTTTTGGTTTCGTTTTATCGATTCCCGTGCAGCAGAAGATGGCCGCTTGAATCGCCTCCCGATCGCTTTTCAGAACCATCGGCATCTTTACTCCCATTACAACGGTGGCCGTGAGAGCGTTGGGATACGTGGCATCGAAATCGGTTTTGTCGAACACCCGCTTGGTGGTGAAGTCCGCCATCCCTACCCCGATGGCGTTCCCATGGGTTTCTTCGGAAAGATCGAGAATAACGTACCGCTGGAACTCCGGCCCCCCGGAGGCGTAGGGAGTGGCGTAGGTCCCGGTGATGTTCGGGTCCGCTCCGTCCCCGGAAAAGTTCTTGCCGATCCGGTCTACGATGAGAATATCGAACTTGGGGATGAGGATCTTGGGCATCAGGTTCTTTGCCAGTTCAAGGAGTTCCCCTTCCCGTTTCTTGAACTGGGAGGGCAGGATCGCTTCGATGAGGTAGGTGTCATCGAAGGCGTTTTCCACGATCCCTACCCCGAAAAGGATGTTGGTATTGGCCATGATCACATCGGCATACACTTCGACGTTATAGGCCATACGACCGAACCCTTCGTCGTGGCAACTCTCCGCTCCCTTCTGCTTTCCCATGCCGATTACCATCATTTTCAGCAGGCCGCTTTCCCAGGTTCCCCTGAAGGCTGTATGGGGTTTGATTCTTCCCACCACCACGATCCCGTCCGCCCCGTGAGCGTTCTTGTCGATGTAGACGGGTTTCCCCTCCGGGGTATGCCCGATCACCACTGTCTCCATGCTGGAAATGATGGGTACTCCCATCGTTTTTTCCGTGATTCCGTAACTTTCCAATACCTCCCGTTGTCCCTCCGCGGTAGCCCCTCCATGACTCCCCATGGCAGGGAAGATGAAAGGTTTGCCTCCGAGTTTTTGAATCTGTTTCACGATTTCCTTGGTGATCTCAGCGATGTGGGCAATCCCTCGACTTCCCGCGGTGATGGCGATCCTCATTCCTGGTTTGATCCGGGAGGCGATCTCCGGTTTCTGGAATTCTTTGGCAATAGTTCCAGGAATATCTTTCAACCTATTGTCTTCGAATGTCTGCGTTACCCGCGCCATGCGGGGTACCTTGCACTGGCCCACGATGGCTCCGATTACTCCATGTCGATCCCACACAGAGTTGCGCATAGTGTTACTCATACTATGGTTCCTCCTATTTTATGCAGCTCCATGGGTAATGATTACCGCAATGAGCCGTAAATCGGTTTTCTGGTCGTTGAAGATGGAATGCTCTGATCCATGCCCCGTGATCACACAGTCTCCTGCCGAAACCCGTACTTCCTTTCCGTTGTCCATTACGATCCCCGATCCTTCCAGAATGATGTAGTACTCGGTTTCATTGAGGTGCTGATGCTTCCCAATACCGGCACCTGGGGGGATTCGGACATCGGAAATCAGTCTACAGTTCTTACAGGGGCCGTTTCCGCCGGTAAGGTCCGTCATGAACAGTGTCCCTGGCCCGCCCCGAAGGGTAGTTTCCTGTACAGGCATCTTGGTTCTCTGCACAATCATACTCGTTCACTCCTTCCTAAAAGTGTGTCTTCTAAAATGTGTCTTTCGGTTCCTCCAGTGAACCTGTATAGAGGAACCAGTGGTATAGGGGCACGGTGACGCTTTTTTCCGAATAGGATAGGAATGTGACTTCACCCTGCCCCATCTTGACCTTTCGTACTTTATCGAAGCCTTTGGGAATCTTTGCGGCTCCCTGGATGTAATTGATGACCGTCGGCCGCTTTTCGGAAAGGTTCAGATATGTGGGGACCCCTTTCTCCGAAGCACGATTTTTACGGACCGATTCCCGTAAGCCGAGGGCCAGGTAGGCACACACATCCTCCAGCCCGATGCAGCAGTTCCTCCCGTTCCATGGGGGCTGATGGCGGCCATGATTCTCCATCCAGATGACCGTGGAAGGGAGTATTCGTGGGTCTTTTAACGCGTACCAGAGGAAACCTTCTTTTATATACACCGCGCAGACCCATCCAGGTTTCTTTTTCTTTTTATTGTACACCTGCACGATATCTACGAACCCCCTCCGTCGGGGAAATACCGTGAGATCGTCGTAGGGATACTCCTTCCACATGGTAGGAACCTTTTCCAGGTTCTTGAAACTCTTGTTCGATTCTAGAGCGTAGTACTCTCCATTGTTCTCCTGTCCCGTTAGGTGGGGATTGGTAAGGCCGAACTTGATAGGACTGACCGAGATATTCATCGTGTCTGCTTCCCCATGGGGGTCCAGGGTTGCATGATGGCCCAGGCACATTTTACCGCTATACCCCTCCAGGATATGCTGACAGTACACCGCATTGTGCCCATCCACCAATCGAAGAATTTTCGTCGTTCTTCCCTGCCGTACTTTCGTTTCCATTGTAAGGGACAGGGACACGACATTGCCCGCACGGCCATAATTGGCCAGGGACCAGTATCCGGTGGCCGTCTCCCCATGGACCTCGTGAACCTCCTCGCGATAGGAGTTTCGCTCTCCAAAGGGCATGCAGAAGAAGTCCCCCCGAAGGGGTTTCAATACGGGAGTATCGATGGGAATATCCTCTGCATGCCAGGGGTTGATGTAGTAAGGTTCGAAGGGGCGATCGTTGCGGAAAAAGGTAACGGGAGCCATGTGCCCCCCCAGTTCCGTCACAGCCAGCTCCACCTCATCACTTCGGATGATCCATGAGGGTTGGGAAAATAGAGTCTTTTTTTCGGGCACCATCCCCTGCCTCCTTTCACCTGAAAGCTGATGTTAAAAAGCCTTGAATCCCATCAACCTCCACAGATCTTAGTGTATACACTTTCTCACCTCTTGGGAAAGAGCTTCTTCCGCCGATTGAGGAAATCTTCTGAAAAGATACTCGCTACCCCCCCAGGAGAGGAACAGGACGATACTCAAGGCCAGGAACACCTCATGGATGCCGAAATGGATACTCACGTAACTCCCCAATAGAGGCGCCACGAACCAGCCCAGGGAACCAATGGTGGTCTGTACTCCGAATACGATCCCTTTTCGGTTGGCGGGAGCGATGACGCTCATCGATGATTGGATGATGGGTTCTATGCCCCCCATGAAGTAGGAAGAAACGAGAAAGAAGACGCTGAACCCCAACACCGAACCCGTGAAGCCCATAGGCAAAGCCGTAACAGCACTGATGAGGAACAGGTTTTTTAAGAGTCGTTCTCGAGGTCTACTGTCTCCCAACCGTACCAGCGTGATCCCTGCCAACGCGGTGAGGAGACCCGATCCAGCACTGATAATTCCCATGAGGGAAGGGGCACCCTCCATCGTTCCCCTAATGTCCTGAATGTACAGAGCGATGAAGGGATTGGCAATGTTGCGGGCAATCCTGAGGATAAATAAAAGGAAGAACAGTGTCAGAAAAGAACGGTGGAGCAGGTTCTGGAGGGGGAACGGTGCAACCCCGTTTTTACCATTCTCCGGCGAGGCAAGAGTTACTTCTGAGCCTTCTTCCTTCAATTCTTCCACGTACATGATCACGATAACAGCCCCAATGAAGAGGATGATTCCTCCCGAGATGAAGGTGGTACGGAATCCGAAGGATTCGGCAAACACTCCTCCGACGAGGGGTCCCAGAGAAGTGCCGATATAGTTGGAAGAGGATAGAAAGCCGAGGGCATAGGACAGTTTGTTTCGAGGGGTCCCCGCGGCTACCATGGTTGTGGAAGCGGCGATGGTTCCCGTGAAAAGTCCCTGGATGACCCTGAGGGTGGCCACGGCCTGCACAGTAGTACAGAAGGCATACAGCATCATGATCACCCCACCGGCGATCATGGCCCTTAGGATCATCAATTTTTTCCCCCAGCGATCTGCCGCTATTCCCCAAAAGGGAGATACAACGGCAAAACTCAAGGCGGGGGCGGAAGCGATGATCCCTGTCCACATCCTGAGGGATTCCGCTTCCCGTACACCCAGCTCCTGGATATAGTAGGGGAGAAAGGGGAGTACGAAATTGAATCCCATCAATGAAAGCACCTGGGTGATCCAGAGCACGATGAGGTTTCGCTTCCATTGGGGCATGGTGGATATCATATAGAAAAGAAAGATTTTTGAAAACTAGGAATTGACTAACCATAACATGTGAGTTATCATACAACTATCCATGCGAAGGAATATCACCGAGGGGCCCATACTGAAACCTGTTCGGAAGGAGCGGGTTAGCCGCCAGGTTTTCGATCAACTGAAAGAGCAGATCGTGAAAGGCCAGTGGCCAGCGGGCACGAAACTTCCTTCCGAGCACGAGCTATCCAAACAGTTGAATGTAAGCAGGGTGTCCGTCCGTGCAGCCCTCCAGATGCTGGTAGCGTTGGGGCTTCTGGAGACTCGGCACGGGGAAGGTACATTCGTACGGGAACTTTCAGGGGATATATACTTAAATGCGCTCTTCCCTCTTCTGGCCCTCTCCAAAACGAACATCTTCAATGTACTAGAGTATCGAAGAGTGATGGACCCCGGAGTCGTTGTGCTGGCTACAGAGAGGGCCAGTGCGGAGGACCTGGCAGAACTGGAACGGATCTACCATCAGATGGAAGAATATCGGGAAGACTACAAGGCATTCGCCCATGCGGATCTGGAGTTCCATCTTGCCATTGCAAAAGCTACCAAAAACCCCATATTCATCAAGGTGAACACCATCATCCGGGACATCCTCAATGCCTCGATGGAAGGCATCGTGCGGGCTTTGGGAATTCGGGATGGGTTACACTATCATCGGCAGATCCTGCAGGCCTTGCAGGCTAGGGATGCGTTGAAGGCGGAACAGCTGATGCGGGAACATGTAGAGCGTACAATCCAACGGCTAAAAGAAGGGGGAGGAGCGTAGGATGGGTAAAGCGGTCGATCATCGCCCTACTATTGCCGAACGACTCCACATGCATCGATTGTACTGGCAGCGAGAAGAACAGCCGTATCCCCTGGCAGCCTTTCGGGTAGCGAAGGATTTTTTCTTCAGTCGTCACTTCCAGGCAGCCCGTCACTTGCTGGTCCCGGGCAAACGGTTAGAGGCAGAGATGCTCACGGTGGAAGAGTTCTTGGACGATTACGAACGGATGTTTCAGGATTCGGAAAAAATTGGGCAGGATGGCTTCTGGACAGCTGAACCCTTCACCGGTATCCCCTGGATGGAGGCGATGTTGGGGTGCGAGATCTATGCAGCAGAGGAGAGCTTCATTTCAAAACCCTGGCTCAAGGATCTTGCCCAGGCAGAACAGTTGCGGCTGGATCGGGGAAACCCCTGGTTACAGAAGTACCTGGAGTTTACCGATGCCCTCGTGGCATTTTCAAAAGGCCGCTTCCCCATAGGGATGCCCATCATGCGGGGGCCTTCCGATATGGTGGGAGCTTTGATGGGACAGGCAGAAATGGTGTATGCCCTCGAGGATGAACCAGCTCGTATGAAAGCCCTGTTCCTGAAGGTAACCGAGATCTTCCTCCAGGTACAGGAACTTCAACGTTCTCGCATACCACCCTTTTTCGGAGGCTACGCCCTGGGGTTCTACCATGTATGGTGCCCCGGCCCATCCATCTGGTACCAGGACGATCTTTCGGCATTGCTCTCGCCGGAACTGTTCAGGAGTTTTCTGGCCCCCACCTCCCGAAAAATCTGTGAGGGATTCTCCTACACGGCGGTACATCTCCATCCAGCATCCTTCTTTCTCCTGGATGACATTCTTGCCAACGAGAAACTTACCGCCGTCGAGGTGAATAAGGATGTGGGTGGCCCTTCGGTGGAGGAGATGCTTCCCGAACTGGCAAAGATCCTTGCCCGGAAAAATCTCATCCTGTGGGGTGATCTGACGATCAATGACCTGGAGGTGATCAGGAAAAAATTACCTTTGCGAGGATTGTTTTTTCATATCATTGCGCCTTCGGTGGAAGAAGCGGGGGAACTTCTCCGATGTATCCATAACTGGCGCGCCTGATATTATGGTAACACTAAAATTTTTTGATACAGAGGTGAACAATGGAGTCAGTGAAAGTATTGGAGCTGCAAAAAGTCGCCCTGAAGCTACGGTCCAACGTGCTGGAAATGGTTGGAGTAGGGAAAGCGGGGCACTTGGGCGGGTCTAGTTCCCTTGCTGAAATCACAGCGGTGCTGTATTTCCACAAGATGCGTCTAAACCCGAAGAATCCTCTAGACCCTGTTCGGGATCGATTCCTGCTGAGCAAAGGGCACGCGGTGCTGATCCAGTATGCCGCGCTGGTGGAGCTGGGGTACTTCCCGAGGGAAGAGTTGAAGAAGGTGAAGACCCTCGAAGGGTTGTTGCAGGGGCATCCCGATATGAAAACGCCGGGAATAGAAGCGGTTACCGGGTCTTTGGGACAAGGTCTTTCCATTGCCAACGGGATGGCCTTAGCCCTTCGGCTGGAAAAAAGCCCGGCCAGAGTGTACGTGGTTATGGGGGATGGAGAACTGTCGGAAGGCCAGCTCTGGGAAGCGGCCATGGCATCCGCCAATTTCAAGGTTGACAATCTGGTGGGTATCGTGGATTACAACAAGATTCAGGCCACAGGACCCATAAAGGAAGTATTCGACACAGGGGATATCCCGGCAAAATGGAAGGCTTTCGGCTGGCATGTGATCGAAATCGATGGGCATGACATTCCCCAGATCGCGGGTGCATTGGACGAGGCCGAACAAGTGAAGGGCAAACCCACGGTGATCATTGCACATACGGTAAAGGGAAAGGGGTTCTCCTTCGCGGAAAACTCGGCGGCTTACCATAATGCTGCGTTGACGGAAGAACTCTACAAGCAAGCACAGGAAGAGTTACAGGCACAGATGGCAAAACTAGAACGAGAAGGAAAGTGAGGGGAAGGATATGCTAATCAAAGTGGAAACAAAGAGTCTCCGGGAAGCCTATGGTCAGTGTTTGGTGGAACTGGGGAAACGGAACAAGAATGTCGTGGTGCTGGAAGCTGACCTGGGGAAATCTACCCGTACGGTACTTTTCAAGGAAGCCTTTCCCGATCGGTTCTTCGAGATGGGAATTGCGGAGCAGAACATGGCATCCACAGCGGCAGGGTTCGCTCTGGCGGGGAAGATCCCTTTCTATAACTCTTTTGCCGTATTCGCGTCGGGCAGAGCCTTCGATCAGGTTCGTAACTCCATCTGTATCCCCAAGCTTAAGGTACGGATCTGCGGCTCTTCCTGCGGGCTTTCCGATTTTGGGGACGGGAAAACCCATCAGTCGGTGGAGGACATAGCAATTCTTCGGGCTATACCCCACATGACCGTGTTATCTCCTGCGGATGCCGTGGAAACCGTCATGATGATGGAAGCCCTGCTGGATGTGGAGGGGCCCGTGTACATACGGATAAACCGGAATGACCTCCCCATCGTGACTCCCGAAAACGAAACGTACCATATCGGAAAGATCTGGGAATTGCGGAAGGGAAAAGACGTTGCTGTGTTCGCTACGGGGTACATGGTAAAGAAGGCTCTGGAGGCAGCGGAGGAGCTATCCCACGAAGGGATTGAGGTACGGGTACTGAATGTAAGTACCATCAAACCCCTCGATACGAAAGCGGTGATTTCCCATGTAAAGGGAGTGAAGGCGATCGTAACGGTAGAGGAGCATAGCGTCATCGGAGGGTTGGGGTCCGCCATAGCGGAGACGCTACGGAAGGAAGCCCATCCCCCCATCGAATTCATCGGTATCCAAGACAAGTTCGGAACCTCGGCCAAGGCTTACGAGGAATTGCTGGAAGCGTACGGGTTGACTTCGAAGGCCATTGCCGGCACGGTTCGGTCCTTGGTAGGGAGGTAGCAAAGGGCCAAGTTGGGCAAAGATGGCTAAGCCAGGCATAGATGAAGGATGCCGGCGGGAACCTCTGCTCATCAGGTGACGGGAAACTGGAGGAAGGGGTTTGGTTAAAGAGGGGCTCAGGTGTATTCTGAGCTGTAGAAAAACCATGATATGATTTATTAAGATTAGTAGGAGGCATCTATGAAAATAGGATTCATTGGATTGGGAATCATGGGAAAACCCATGTCGAAGAATCTGCTCAAAGCGGGGTACAAGCTGGTAGTGTACGATATCGTGCAGGAAGCGGTGAAAGAAGTGGTAGCCGCCGGCGCGGAAGCAGGCGTTTCCCCGAAGGATGTGGCATCCAAGACGGACATCGTGATCACGATGCTGCCCAACTCCCCCCACGTGAAAACGGTGATCCTCGGTAAAGACGGGGTGATCGAGGGGGTCCAAAAAGGGAAGATCGTAGTGGATATGAGCTCCATTGCGCCCGCCGTATCTCAGGAAGTGGGGAAGGCTCTGGCTGAGAAAGGGGTGGAGTTCCTCGATGCACCAGTCTCCGGGGGGGAGCCCAAGGCGATCGACGGAACCCTTGCCATCATGGTGGGTGGAAAGGAAGAAGTATTCAACAAGGTGAAGGACATCCTGTTGAAGATGGGATCCTCTGCCGTACTCTGCGGGGATATCGGTGCCGGCAACGTAACAAAGCTGGCTAACCAGATCATCGTGGCATTGAATATCGCTGCCATGTCCGAAGCCTACGTACTGGCTACCAAGGCCGGAGTGGATCCCGAGAAGGTCTTCAATGCCATCAAGGGCGGATTGGCGGGCAGTACGGTGCTGAACGCAAAGAGCCCCATGGTGCTGGAGGGTAACTACAAACCCGGTTTCCGGATCGAACTCCACATCAAGGACCTCCAGAACGCCCTGGATACCGCCCATGACATCGGAGTACCGATTCCCCTTACCAGCGTGGCAATGGAGATCTTCCAGGCCCTGAAGGTAGAGGGTAAGGCAAAGGAAGACCATTGTGGTATCATTCAATTCTACGAGAAACTGGCAGGAGTGAAGGTTCGAAAAAAGGGGGTCTAACATGACCGAAACGACTAAAGGATCCCTGTTCTCTACAGTACAAAAGGGATTCGAGAAAGTTGTGAACTTCACCATTGGTGTCATGCTGGCAGGGATGGTTGTTGCCGTGTTCGGGAACGTGATCTTCCGATACTTCCTGGACGCGGCTCTGGCTTGGTCGGAGGAGGTTTCCCGCTTCATGTTCATCTGGCTCGCGTTCATGGGCTCCGTCATCGCGTACATCCGAAACGAACACCTAGGGCTAGACATTCTGTTGAAGGTATTGCCTCCGATCGGCGCACGTATTCTGGTGCTTGTGGCGGATGCTCTGGTACTGTTCGCGCTCATAGTCATGACCTATGGAGGGATCGTGATGACAGCTGATTCTTTCGCCAGCGGTTGGGTTGCGGCCGCGGTTCCGATACCGTACGGATACGTGTATATGGCTGTTCCCATCGCGGCGGGCCTAATGCTCGTCGAGTCGGTCATCAAACTGGTTACGGACATCCGCAAGTTCGCTATGACTCTACGGGGAGGTGTCTGATGCTTGCCTTGTTTCTCATCTCCCTCTTTGGGTTCGTGCTTCTGTCGGTACCGATCGCGTTCGCTCTCATACTCACCTCCCTCGTGCTGGCCACCTTTATCAACCAGGTAAGCGCTCCCCTCTTGATCCAGAACATCGTGCGGGGCATCGACAGCTTCCCCCTGCTGGCGATTCCCTTTTTTCTTCTGGCCGGCGAGATCATGAACACCGGAGGCATCTCCCGTCGGATCGTCGTGTTCGCCCGGGCTATTATTGGACACATCAAGGGCGGGCTTGGGTACGTGAACGTCCTGGCGAGCATGCTTTTCGCAGGTGTCTCGGGTTCCGCGGTCGCCGATACCGCCTCCATCGGCTCGATGCTCATCCCGCTCATGGAGGAGGAAGGATTGGAGAAGGAAGCGTCGGCTGCGATCACCATCGCATCGTCGGTAATCGGGCCGATCATCCCTCCGAGTATCCCGATGATCATCTTCGGAGTTATCGGAAACGTTTCGATCGTCCGGCTCTTCCTCGGCGGAATTATCCCTGGTGTCCTTATCGGGTTCGGCCTGATGATCGGGTGGTACTTTCATTGTCGAAAGCGGAACTATCGGGCAGAGGGAAGGTTCAGCCTGTTTGGGGTGTTCGGAGCATTTTTCGATGCCTTTTGGGCGATGGTGTTACCGGCAATTATCTTGGGCGGAATCATCTTCGGGGTATTCACTCCAACCGAAGCGGGGGTTGTCGCGGTAGTGTATGCTTTTTTAGTCTCAATATTCATCTACAAGGAGTTGAAGCTTAAAGATCTGCCCCGGCTGTTTGTGGCTACGGCGCGGAACACGGCGATCGTCATGCTGGTGTGCGGTTCTGCACTGGCGGCGGGGTACTACATCACTATCGCACAGATTCCAGCTCTGCTTTCGGAGACGCTACTCGCCCTAGCCGGTGAAAACAGGTACATTCTCATGCTGGTGATTAACATTCTGCTTCTGCTGGTAGGATGCGTGTTGGACCTAACTCCGGCACTCCTCATTATGGGACCCATGCTGTTGCCGGTCGTCACAAAATTCGGGATCGATCCGGTGTACTTCGGATGTGTTATGGTTGTAAACCTCTGCATCGGACTGATCACCCCGCCGGTGGGGAATGTGCTGTACGTGGGGTGTAGCATCTCGAAGCTTACCGTGGCCCAGCTCGCGAAGGCTGTAGCACCGTACATTCTGATCGAGGTTGCGGTGTTGTTCATCATCACCTATGTGCCGGGAGCGATTACCTTTATCCCGAGCCTGTTGAAGTAGTCTATTGTGTCTCGTATGAGACATAAAATATCATTCAAGGAGGAATCGGAATGAAAAAGCATCTGATTCTCATGGCTGTCCTGCTCACTGCCATCTCGCTCGCAGTGTTTGCAGGAGGGGCTACAGAAAAACCCAAAGCTGCTGCCAAGCCCGCAACGGTCCTGAAGATCTCCAATGGGATCAACGAGGCGCATCCCACTTTCCTGGCCTGTAAAGAGTTCGAAAAGATCGTGGAATCCAAACTCCCGGGCAAGTACGACGTGCAAGTTTACGCCAACGCCCAGCTCGGTGACGACGTGCGGGCTACCGAAGCGGTCCGAATGGGCACCCTGGAAATGGTTGCCACTTCCGCTTCTCCGTTGACGGGATTGGTTCCTGAGTTCAACGTGTTCGACCTGCCTTTCATCGTGACCAGCTTCAAAGCCGCGGATGCGGTCTACGATGGTCCCATCGGCGCGAAACTGGCGGCGTTGCTGGAACCCAAGGGGATCAAGCTTCTCGCCTACTATGAAAACGGATTCCGACAGCTCACCAACAGCGTTCGGGAAGTGAAGAGTCCCGCGGATCTCAAAGGATTGAAGATCCGGACGATGCAGAACCCAATCCATCTGGCCGCCTGGCGAGCGTTGGGTGCGAATCCCACCCCGATGCCTTTCAGCGAAGTGTTCACCGCCATGCAGCAGAAGACCATCGACGGACAGGAAAACCCCATTCCCACGATCTATCTACAGAAGTTCTACGAAGTGCAGAAGTACGTAACCCTCACCGGGCATGTGTACGGGCCGCATATCCTGTTGATCAACAAGAAGATGTTCGATTCCTTCCCCGCGGAAGACCAAAAGATCATTCTCGAAGCTGCCCAGGCCTCCGCGAAGTTCCAGAGGGAAACTAACCGGAAGATGGATCGGGAATTCATTGCCGAGCTGAAAAAGGCTGGCATGGTGGTTACCGAGTTGACCCCCGAACAGTTGAAAGCCTTCCAGGAAGCGGTAAAACCCGTGTATGATGAATGGATCCCGAAGATCGGAAAAGATCTTGTGGCGGAGTTCCAGGCAACGGTAGCTGCCGCGAAATAGCCATTCTGCCTCGGGGCAACCATTGTCCCGAGGCGTTTTTTATTCCAATCCGCAAAATCTAATAGTACTTGCGCGTTATTAATTAATAAAAAGGAAACGGTAATTCATGAAACTGAAAAATAAAACCGCTCTTATTACCGGCGCAGCACGGGGAATCGGTGCAGGAATCGCGAAAACTCTAGCTCGAGAGGGGGCCGCGGTTTTAATTTGTGATCTACTGGAGGCGGAAGGGCAGACAACCACGAAAGAAATAACCGATGCGGGGGGCACCGCCTGGTACGTACGGCTGGATGTGACCTCGGAGGAAAGCTGGAAGGCTGCCTATGCCTTTGCCCTGGAGAAGACGGGCCATCTGGATATCCTGGTGAACAATGCGGGAATATCGATCCGTCAGGACATCGAGGAAATGACTGTCGAGAATCTCGATACGATGCTGGCGGTGAATGTGAAAGGGCCTTTTTTGGGAATCAAACACGCCCTCCCTTTGTTGAAAAAGGTGGGGGGAGGCTCCATTGTCAATGTCGCCTCTATATGCGGCTTGGTGGGGCATCTGTATACCAATGAGGCTTATACCACCACCAAGGGGGCTGTGGTGCAGTTGACAAAATCCGTAGCCACACGGCACGCGAAATACAACGTGCGCTGCAATGCGGTTGCGCCCAGTACGGTGCTCACCGGCCTTACCGAGAAATTTTTAGAAAATAAGGAACGAAGGGCCGAACGGTTGGGTGAAGTTCCGTTGGGCCGGTTCGCCACTGTCGAGGATGTAGCCGAAGCGGTGCTGTACCTCGTTTCTCCGCAGGGCGCCTTTATCAATGGGGTAATCCTGCCGGTAGATGGAGGACTTACCGCTTACTAGAAATTTTACGGGAATGATTCTCCTTAAAAGGCAGGGGAAGTAACACTGGAAATACAGTTAGATTGACAAGGGTAGAGTAGATAAAGGTGAAGGCCGTTCCCTTATGGGAAAAACGGCCTTTTCATTTTACGTTGGTGTACCGAGTTTGCCTACCGATACACAACTTTTATTTCTGCACGCCGTCTGTCCTCTCCTCTATTTTGCAAACAATATGCGGGGCAACCACATGCAGAGTGGTTCGAAGTAGGTGATTAGCAGGAGAACGATCACCAGAGGGAGGAGGAAGGGAAAGGTAGCCTTCGCCGCTCGTTCAAAGGGGATCTTTGCCACTCGGGTCAGCACGAACAGAACCATCCCAACGGGAGGGGTTAATAGACCGATCATCAGATTCAGTACCATAATGACCCCGAAATGAATGGGGTCTACCCCAAGTTTCATGGCCACCGGCAGAAGAACGGGGGTAAGAATCGTGATGGAAGCGATGGTCTCCATGAAGCAACCGACGATCAGCAGGAGTATGTTGATTACCAGAAGCAGAAGATACTTGTTTTCCGTGATGCTTAGAAATATCGTGGCGAAACGTTCAGTTACCTGGTTAGCTGTCAGTACCCACGCAAATATCGACGCGCCTGCAACTATCAATAGGATAACGGCGGTTGTTTCTGCTGTTTCCATACTAATCGCCACGAGCTTCTTGAGGTCCAAGGTGCGATACACAAGACCCAGGAATAAAGCATACACTACGGCGGCAATAGCTGCCTCAGTAGGCGTAAAGATCCCGGAAGCGATTCCCCCGATAATGATTACGGGTGTCATCAGGGCAGGTAATCCCTGGATGAAAGATATTCCCAGTTGCTTGAAGGAAAACTGGGCATCCCTCGGATAGTTTCTTTTATGGGCATAGTAGGCGACCATAATGGCCAATGCCAATCCCATCAGAAGACCGGGGATAAACCCTGCTATAAACAGCTTGCCGATGGAGGTGGAAGCCATCACTCCGTAGATCACCATGGGCAAACTAGGAGGGATGATGGGACCGATGGTGGAGGAGGCAGCGGTAATGGCTACGGAGAAATCCAGATCGTAGCCAGCATCGTTCATCGCTTTGATTTCGATGGTACCCAGACCTCCTGCATCCGCGACAGCAGCTCCCGACATCCCCGCAAAGATGATACTGGCACCGATATTCACGTGTCCCAACCCGCCAGGGAGCCAACCTACTACCGCTTTGGCGAAGTTGAAAATCTGATTCGTCAACCCCGCGGCATTCATCAAACTACCCGCGAGGATGAAGAAAGGAATTGCCAATAGAGGGAAACTGTCTACACCCATCACCATGCGGTGCAGGATGGTAAAATCGGGTACTGATTTGGATAGGTATACCCACAGGGCGGAGGATCCTCCCAGAGCGATCGCAATGGGTGCCCCGATGATAATGAGAAAAAATAACATGAAAAACATCAAACCTAGCATAGGGCTTCCTCACTTTTCATTCACAACGGGTATGAATTTCTTTTTCCAGTGCTTCCAAGTAATTTGAATGCTTCGAAAGGTCATCAGGGCAAAACCGACCAGAACTGCTCCGTACAGCAGCCCCATAGAGAGTGGAACGGTAACCATCTTTTGACGCGACATAATAGGCATGATCTTGATGGAAAGGTATGTACACATCCCGAAAAACACGATCTTCACGATATCTGCCAACGTAGACATGAGAAAGGCTACTTTTTTGGGAAAAAATCGGTACCCAAACTCCACAAAAATATGCCCCTGTTTTCTAGCTGCGGTTGCGGACCCAAGGAATCCCACGGCAATCAGAAGGTACCGGGCCATTTCTTCGGTCCAAACGATCGCGGCATTCAAAGCGTATCGGGAAAAGAATTGGAGAAATACAACAATGGCGAGGACCCAGAAAATGACTAAAACTACCCAATCCTCAATTTTTATATCGGAAAATCGAAACTCGCTGTGGGTGGTTTCAGGTTCTGGCTGTTTCGTGCTTGTATCGGACATAGGATCTCCTTCTAACAGAGACCGCCGTTCAACTGCGTTGATCAGTAGAACGGCGGTGCTAGTGCAGTGAGTGCTTCTAGTCCCCCTTAGGGCTTCAGGGCCTGCATCTTGTTGTACTGATCCAGAGTCCAGGTCATCCGGGGGCTGGATTTCAGGCTGGGAGCTACCGCATCGATGAAGGGTTTCCGGTCCACCTTGTTGATGATGTTCCCCTGTTTTTCAAACCAGGGCAGTAGATCATCCTCCGCTTTGCGGATAGCCATGGAGCACTGTCGTGCGGCTTCCACTGTTACTTCCTCGAAGATCTTCTTTTCTTCGGGTGTAAACTTTTGCCAGGTAGAGGCAGACACGATGGTGAGCAGGTTATTGATGATATGCTGGGTTAGATTGATGTATTTCTGCACTTCGTAGAACTTCTTCGCCTGAATGGTGGGAAGGGGGTTTTCCTGGGCATCCACCACACCCTGCTGGAGGGCAAGGTA
>Ga0308397_1000514_pt1 | contig 26837 bp, 18 predicted proteins | sample Hotspr20SampleT8_FD_202356 | JGI IMG/M metagenome (GOLD analysis project Ga0308397, IMG submission 202356) | Hot spring phototrophic mat microbial communities from Mushroom Spring, Yellowstone National Park, Wyoming, United States - 20051001_T8 ...
ATTTAAATAAAGGTCTTTTTGAGCAGATAGGTGAACCTAGTTATTTTATATATGAACAGTCTATTAAATCTCAAAGACAGATAGGGATTGTTGGCCTTGCATCTGTTAAAGAGTATGATGATGATTTTATAAAAAAACACGAACTTACAAGAGAAGATAAGGAAAGAGATAGGACAAATCATATAATTTATACAAGGAGTCATGCTGAGCCTGTTTTTCTTGCATATCCTGATAATGATGTTATAAACACTATAGTTGAAAATATAATTTCAACAAGCGAACCTATTTTCTCTTTTGTCTCAGATGGTGTATCTAATAAACTCTGGGTTGTTCCAACATCTCTTTCTATTTCTATTGAGGTTGGTTTTTCAGGAGTAAAAAACTTTTATATTGCTGATGGGCATCACAGGGCTAAAGCATCGTCTTTGGCTTCTAGCTATTTTAGAAAATTGGGTGATAATGGTGAGCATGATTATTTTCTGGTTGTTGCTTTTCCTGCTTCTTATCTTAAGATATTGCCATATAACAGAGTTGTTAAAAGTTCAGTTAAGTTGAAAGATTTTTTAAGTAAGTTAAAAAACTTTCAGGTAAAAGAAACAGAGTTTACCACTCCTAGTAACAAGGGAGAAATAATTGTTTATTCAAATAAAGAGTCATATGTCTTAAAATACACTGGGCCTTTATCAGATAAGATCAGTGAAAATCTTGATGTTGCTATACTACAAAGATTTATCCTTGACCCTATATTTGGTATAAAAGACCCAAGGAAAGATAAGAATATTGACTTTGTTGGTGGTATAAAAGGTGTTTCATATCTTAAAGACCTTGTTGATAGCGGTGAGTTTGACTATGCTTTCTCTATGTATCCTACATCTATAAATGATCTTTTTGCTGTATCTGACAATAATGAGATTATGCCACCTAAGTCAACATGGTTTGAGCCTAAGTTAAAAAGTGGTCTATTTTTGCATCTTTTTTAGTTTTGTTATAATAGAATAAATGTGGTTGAGTATACAAAGACCACATTTATTCTATATAATTGAATTAAAAGTTTAAGTCTAAAAGGTTTGTATCATTAAAAATGTAAGGAAAAGCAGTTTTCAAGTGATAAAGTTTTTTCTAACTATTTAAATTACTTGTGTCTTAGACTTAAAGATTGACTTAACACTTTATGCTTTTTTAATACCAAGTTTTCATCTCCTTTAAATTCTTTTTTTAAAGATGATATGTTTATTATTTTTTTTTGTTGTTAAGTCTCTTTTTGTAAGATGAGTGTAAAGTCTTAAAATTTTTTATACAACTATATAAATTAATCTTGACTTTTTTTTAGAATTTTTTATCTATTATTTTAGAGTTTTTGATCTTTTTTAATTTCAAAATTTTATTCTAAAATTTATATTTATTTTATTAGAATTTTGACAAAAAAATTAAACAAGGAGAATAAGATGAAGAAATTTGTATTATTTTTGCTTGTTTTTTTATTAGTATATTGCAAATCAAAGACTGAAAGTTCTTGTGACCCAGGGGTTGGAAACAATGGTGAGAGTGCTTATTCTGCTCTTTTCAAGTCATACCTCCAGACTAATTATGCTGATCTTGTTAATACTGAAGGTTGGGGTGGAGGAACAACAGGCTGTGAGACTGCATCTAAAAATCCAGTAATATTCATTCATGGTAACAATGACTATTCTCAGTCTTGGAGTAAGGTAAGAAATGGTTTTCTTTCTCAAGATTATACTCCAGCTGAACTTTATGCTATTGGATGGGGAAATAAAGGAACAGGGGAAAACTTGAATAACTTTCATAAAGCTGAATGGATTTATCGAATAAGAAGGTTTATTTTAGCAGTAAATAACTATACAGGTAAAAATGTTAATATAATTTCTCATAGTATGGGTGTTACAATGGCTATGAAAGCAATTCTTGGTGGATCTGCTTATGATACTTATGATAGAAGTGGCTCTGCAACAAATCTTGGTTCACCAATTAATACTTATATAAAAGTTTTTATTGGAATAGCAGGTGGTGTAAGAGGACTTAATTTGTGTGATGCAGCGGGACACGGTGTTATTTATTCAAGTTCTAAAAACTGTAATGTTAATGGTTTTAAAAAGACAGGTGGTTTTATTAATGATCTTATTGGCCTATCTAATTCCACTAAAGTTGCAAACAAAGTTTTTTCTATCTTAAGTTCTCATGATGAGATCGTATGTACTAAAGATTATAAGTCTGACTATTTTACACCTACTTGGGGGGGTGATGATCCTAGCCAGTATAATCCTTCTGAATTATTATGTGAAGTTTCAGGTGTTCATTCAAGCAGAATACCACAAGAAAATGGAAATACTCAATATGATCAAAACTCTTTTATATCAACTGTTACATATAGTGTATGGAAAGTATATCATTTAGGAAATCATTTTTCTTTAAGAGATGAAACTGTATCTAAACAAATAGAACTTATTGTTAACAACCAATACTAATAAACTATAAATAAGCCTCCTTTTTGGGGGCTATTATCTTTTAAATACTTCCCATAAGTTCTTTATTCTTTCCCTTGTATTTTCATATTTTTCTTTTAATTCGTAATCAGATACGCCTATTTTTTTTGAAATTATAGGGATAAGTTGGTTTTCAAGTACTGATGAGTAAGAGTTTGATATAAGTCTTATCCAATTCTCGATTCTTCTTAAGAATAGATAGTCTTCTAAAATACTATCAGGTATAACTTTTTCTCTTATTAGTTCATTTAAGGTATTTATAAGTCCCTCGTATTTTTTTCTGTTTTTTATTATATGGTAAGATACTATAAACTCTATATCTATTATTCCACCATATCCTTTTTTAAAGTCATTTCTTGGGAATGAGTTTGCTATTTTTTCTCTTATAGATATTATGTTACTTTTAAGAGTGTTTATCTCTGAGTTTTCTATAAAATTTTCTATGACTTCCTCTATTTTTTTCTTTGTTTCTTCTGATAAGCTCATTACTCTTGACCTTGAATATATGAGTTTTTCCCAGTCTTCTGCTTTAGCTCCAAGATATTTTTTAAAGTATTCAAAAGATACTACTACTGGTGAGTTTTTACCATTAGGTCTTAGTCTTAGGTCTATGTTGTATGAGGTTGACATTATATCTATAAGTTTATAGGTTTTTTCAATATGTTTATTTATATCTTCAGAATTAGAGACTATAACAATATCTAAGTCTGAGTGATAAGAAAGTTCTTTGCCACCAAACTTGCCCAGGAGAATAAAACCTACTTCTTCATCAAAACCAACCTTATTTATGCAATATTTTATTATCTTTTCAGCAACCACAGAAAGCATTCTTGATATTTCTGTAATATCTATATTAAGTATTATGTCCATGCTTGCAATCTTGAATATCTCCATCTCATATAACATCTTTATAGCATACTTAAAGTCAACACTCTTACTTAAAGCTGATATTATTGTATCTAACTGTTCATTTGTTGTTGGATTTCTTATTATATCTTCTTCTGTCAATATGTCTAGTACTGCAGGTTGTTTTTCAATTATTTCTATTATAAAGTCACTGAATGACACTAGTTTGATTATGTTTTTTATAAATTTTTCATTGTTTTTTATTAGGTAAAAAAAGGAGTCCGCTCCCTGATATGCATTTATTACTCTTATTATATTTTTTAGAGCTTTATTATTATCAAAAGCATTATTTCTTATTGACTTTAGTATCAAATTTATTGTGTTGACGAAGAGATATTTGTTTTTTAGGTTATTTGAAACTTCTTTTAGTGAGTAAAAAGAGTTTGGATCAGTAATCCCATAATGCTTTAATCTTTCTATTATCTCTTCCTTTTTTTCATCTTCAAATGAATAAATGTCTATTTCTGGTACGTCCTCAAATACATTTTTAAAATACTTTTCAAAAATACCTCTTACCTTTATTGTTGTTTCAGTATAGTATTCATCAAACTCTTTTGCATTTTTAAAGTTTAATTTTTTTGCAAGTATTTCTTTTTCCTTTTCAGCAATTGGTATTGAATGTACCTGTCTATACTCTGCTATCTGTAAAAAGTTTTCAAGCCTACGTAAAAAAGAGTATGCTTTATAAAGTGTTTTATATTCATTAAAGTCTATAAACCTGTTTTCATATAACTTATATAGTGCTTTAAAAGTATTTATCTCTCTTATCTCTTCTTTTATTCCACCAAAAATTAGCTGAATAAACTGGGTGAAAAACTCTATGTCTCTTATTCCACCAAAACCTGTTTTTACTTCTCTTTTCCATTCGTTTATAGATATTGTTTGATCCTCAATAGTTTTTTTAAGTAGTTTTACGCTTTGTATGTCTTCATATCTCATGTATTTTTGGTATACAAACTTTTTTACTGTATCTATAAACTTTTCTCCAATAGCCTTGTTTCCTGCACTGAACCTTGCCCTAAGGTATGCCTGCCTTTCCCACATTCTTGCTCTGTTCTCAAAGTATAGCCTATAAAAACTTATGTTGTTTACTAGACTTCCTTTATTACCCTCTGGTCTTAGCCTTGTATCTATTCTGTACATAAATCCTTCTTCTGAAAACTCAGAAATGTCTTTTATTATTTTCCTTGCCAGTATGTTTTCTTTTTCTGTGTTTTCATCTTCACATACAAATATTATGTCTATATCTGAAGAGTAATTAAGTTCAAGACCACCCAATTTTCCTAATGATATTATTGCAATCTCTTCATCTTTTTTTTCTATCCTATAGACAAGCTCAAGTATAACATCAGCAAGTATAGAAACCTCTCTTGTTACCTCCTCAATTGTTGCAGATTCCATAATGTCATTTGTGCCTATCCTGAGTATCTCTCTTTTCTGAAAACGTCTTAAAGCAGTTATTTTCGCTTCCTTAGTATTAAATTTTTCTATTGTCTCGATTCCCTCTTGTAAAAGTTCTTCATATGACTTTTTCACACCTATTGAAGATAGTATGTATTCAAGATATGTAGGTTTTTTTATCAGTATGTTTGCTAAAAATTGAGATGTTGAAAATATTTTTAATACTGTCTTTATAATTTTATAGTCTTGATTTATAAAAGTGAATGTTATAAATGGGGAGCTTACGTTTTCTAAAAATCTTATAAGGTTTGTTAAACCTTTATCAGGATCAGGGAGTGTTTTTAGTATTTTAAAGATTCTAACAATAAACTTTTTTATTAGTGATATATCATTTCCTAGGATATTTATAAGATTATCAATTTCCTTATTTATCTGATTTACATCTTTGAAGTTGTATGACTTAAGTATTTCCTCTATTTTTTCTTTTGAAATTTCTTTTCTAAATAGTTCTTGTATTTCCATTTTATAAATATTCCTATTATATAATAAAAATTATCAATTTATAAAAATATGGTTAAAATAATTGAGAAAAAATTAAATTTAATAAGCATAAAACCAAGAATTCTCTTTTATTAAATAGGTTTTTAAAATTTTAAAATAAAATTTTGTATTTTAAATAAAAACTGTAAAAAAGGTTATTTAAAAATGTTAAAAACATTTATAACCTTTAGATTGTTTAAACTTAAAATAAAACTACTATTACTGATTTTTTAATATTCTTAGGATTTCTTCCTTTGTTACTGGTTTCTTTATTGTTTTGTATATTCCTCGTATGTATAAAATATCTGAAAGCTTTTCATTATAAAAGTCTGTTATTAAAATTATTTTTATATCTTTTTTCTTTTTGTTTAGATCAAGGATAATATCTCCCTTATATTCTTTTATTATCTCAGAGTCTATTATTAAAAAGTGAAAGTCTAATTGATTTAGATAGATTAGCACCTCATTAGGGTCTTCTATGAAAATATAGTTTGAATTAGATTCATTAAAGGATTGGGTTAAAATATCTTTTGTTATCTTATCTTTTGTTATTGCAATTATGTTAGCAATAGCATTTTTTCTTATTTTTGTTATTGCTTCTTTTTTTTCTTTTATGAAAAAGGGGACTTTAACTATAACACTTGTACCTTTTTCATCTGAGTTTATAACTGTTGAACCACTCAAGTAATTAACCATTTCTTTTACTATTGTAAGTCCAAGTCCAAGTCCTCCATATTTCCTTGTATCTTTTAAGTCTTCTTGGGCAAACTCTTTTAATATAAAGTTTATCTTATCTTTTGCTATACCTATTCCAGTATCTGATACCTCTATAACAATATTGTTTTTGTTGTTTTCTTCTTCTGTCTTGACATTAACAGTTATACCACCTTTTTGGGTAAACTTTATCGAGTTATTTAAGAGGTGAATTACTATTTCTCTTATTTCTGTTGGATAAGTTATTATGTTTTTTTTATCTGTATCTATATTAAGACTGAATGATAAGCCTTTCTTTTCAGCTTCTTTTTTGTACTTATGCACTGTTTCGTTAAAAAAGTCTGTTATGTTTATCTCTTTTGTCTCAGGTTTTATGTTGCCAGTCTTTATTTTTGAGAATGTTAGTATATTTTTTATAATGTTATAAAGGTTATGGGCTGACTCTTCTATTATATTTACATACTCTTGTTGCTCTTTTGTAAGTCCTGATTGAGATAGTATATACAGCATTCCGAGTATTCCCGTAAGTGGTGTCCTTAACTCATGGTTTGCATTTGCAAGAAAGGCTGTTTTTAGTGCAAGTGCTTCCTCTAAATTTTTGTTTGTCTCTATAAGGTCTTCTTCTTTTTTCTTTATATTATCTTTTACTTTTTTTATTACATCCCTTATGTGGTCTAGCTCGTCTTTAAACTCTTCTTTGTTTATTGATTCTTCTGAGAGACTCTCAATATCATTTGTTATTAGTTCTACTTTCTCTATGTAATTTTTACTTGTTTTTATGTATAAAAAATAGGATATGAATATTGACAATAAAGATAGTATTATGATAAAGAAAATTATGCTTTTTGTTGTTTTTTCATAGTCTGAAAAGTCAATTTCTGTTGCTATTATTAAAGAATAATCTTTTTCTATTTCAATTATTTGATATTCGATTAATTTTTTATCTTTTTTTATCTTAAAAACTTTTTTATCCTTTAGTTCTCTTAAAATATTTTCTTCAAGTTTTTTTTTATTTATTAGTGACCAATAAGTTCTTTCATTACTATTATGAAAGTATATATCTATTGATGTAATAGCATTTATTTTAGTTGTCTTAAAAAAGTCTTTTGTTAAGTAGTCTAAAAATCCTTTCGAGTAGTTTCTTAAAATAAAGTTGCTAAAGTCTGTTGCAACTTCTATAAAAATACCATTTGAGTACTTGTATGAATATATGTTTAGTATACCAGTTAATGTTGATGTAATAAGCCTTAAGTGTAAAACTTTACCTGTATTTTTTATTGCTTCTACTTTTTTTACAAGTTTATCACCACCAAAAAACTTCATATCATAGCCTATGTCTTGTTTAAAGTTAGAGTCATAAACTCTGTAATTCTCATCTAATAAAAATATATAGTCTATATCTATTTTTTTTGCTATTTTATCAAGTTCATATTTTTGACCTTTTCTTATTATTTTCTCTAATTCATTTAAGGCTTTTTCATTTCTTACCTCTATTTTTTTGGTTATTTCACTTATTTCATTAAAAAAAATTTTTACTCTTTCTATATTTTCTTCTCTTTTAAGTTCTATCTCCTCTGTAATTTTATTTTTTTTTATTGAAATGTAAAGTGTTATTGCTATAACTACTACTGACTGAAGTATTATTATAGAAAAAATAAAGTTTCTAAAGAGTTTTTTTCTCATTAATATATCCAAAGTATTTAAAAAATTAATTTATTAAAAGTGTATTTAGTTAAAAATTATAAAGTTATTTAAAAAATTAAAAAGATTTTTACTAAAAAAATCAATACTTAAATTTAAAGACATAAAGGTAATTATTTGATAATATATAATAACAAAATATTTAGGAAAACAAAATGAATGTTTTAGACGTAAAAAACCTTAAAGTTTCTATAAAGTCTGGATCTGATAAACTCTATCCTGTTTATGGTGTAGATTTTTTTATAAAAAAAGGAGAAAGTCTTGCTATAATAGGTGAGAGTGGTTGCGGAAAAACAGTTACGGCACTTTCTATTCCAAAACTACTGCAAGAAAATATGGCTATAGAAGACTCAGATATAATACTTGATGGGAAAGATATTGTACCTTTAACTGAAGATGAGATGAGAAGTATAAGAGGGAAAGAGATTGGTTTTATTTTTCAAGAACCTATGACATCACTCAATCCAGTAATGAAAGTGGGTTTTCAGATATCAGAAGTGTTGATAAATCATTTTGATATCAGTAAGTCTGATGCTAAGTTTGAAGCTATAAAGATAATGGACTCTGTTGGACTTAGTGGTTTAAGTATATATGATTATTACCCACATCAACTATCAGGTGGTATGAGACAGAGAATAGTAATAAGTATTGCGATTGCATGCTCTCCAAAACTCATAATTGCAGATGAGCCTACCACATCACTTGATGTTACTATACAAAAACAGATTATGAAAATATTTAAGGAGCTTAAAGAAAAGGGAAACTCAATACTGTTTATATCTCACAATCTCTTATTGGTAAAAGACTTTGCTCATAGAACTGCGATAATGTATTTAGGTAATATTGTTGAAGAGGGAAATACTGTTGAGATATTTAATAATCCTTTGCATCCATATACTAGAAAACTTGTTGAGTCTATTCCTGGTATTTCAAATAAAAAGTTGGAACAGATAAGGGGTAATGTACCAAGTCTTCAAAATATAGATAGGAATAGATGTCTTTTCTATGAAAGATGTGATAGTGTGATTAAGGCCTGTTCTCTATCAAATCCCCCACTTTTTGACCTTGGTGGAAGAAGAGTGAGGTGTTTTTTATATGAGAAAGGTTAAGGTTGGTATATATCAGTCTAGACTTAATGGCAGAATTCCAGACTCTATAATCAAAAGTATAATTAAAAACAAACTTGACTTTTTTGTTTTGCCTGAATACTTTTTTTCTAGATTTGATGTCTCTAAAATTTCAGACAATGCTTTTTATTATGATGAGTTTATAAAGTACATAAAAAAGTTATCTAAAGTAATAAGAGACACTGTTATAATTGGTACTTTGATAAAAGAAGAGAATAGGAAGTTTTATAATATTGGTTTTGCAGTTGTTAATTCCAAAAATATAGGTTGCCATAAGAAAATAAATCTTTTTGGTAGAGAAATAGGGGATATTGAGCCTGGTGATACACTGTCTGTTTTCAAGTATAAAGGAATAAACTTTGCAATACTTATTTGTGCTGATGTTCTTCACGATGATAACTTTAAAGTATTATCTGAGTTAAGACCCGATATAGTATTTATACCTACTTTTTCACCTTATAAAAAAGAGAGTCTTGAGGATAAGATAAAAAGGGATAAAAATATATTTTTAAAAAGGGCAATAGAGACTGGGTCAATCATAGTCAAGGTCTGTGGCATAAATACACCGCTACTTCCTTATCCTATACAGGGAAGAAGTCTTGTCTGTTCTCCAAGAGGTATTATATACAGAGTACCTTACTACCTTGAATCATCTACAGTATTTAAGATTTTTAGTCTTAAAGTTGGTGATAGGATAAATAGTTCTTAAAAAATGAAAAACTATTTCTTATAACATAAAATTTTTATAAAATTTTGTTTAAAAAATTTGTTAAGTAAAATTTTTTTAAAAAACCTTGGACTTTTTTAGCCTTTGCATAGATATAAATAACATTTGAATATAAAGTGTTCATCTTGAGTCTGTAAAATAAAAGAGGTTAGCAAAAAGTTTTGCCCTAAAAAATAATATAATATTCTTACATTTTAACAGAATAAATAATATATGTTAATTCTTAAGATTATTAAAGATAATTTTTAAGAATTGAAAACTTAATTTTTAATTAAGGCTGACTAAATATTTTCTAAACTTTATGTTCTTTTTAGGTACTAAATATTTTTTTATTATTAAATTTTCTAATTAAAATTTTTTCTTAACCATATTCTTTTTAGAGATTAAAACATTATTTCATATTTGGGAGTGTCTATGACTTTTTTTGATATAGACAAGAATGACTATAAAATAAGTGCTGTACTTTCTTCTATTTTAACAAGTGATGACTTGTATAAGATAGTTTCAACATCTTTTTTACCTTTTTTAGAAAATTGCAAGATTATTGATTTATTGATTAGAAAAGGTTTTGTAAAAGTAGATAATAATAGGATACTGCTTACTTCAAAAGGTTATGAATTAGCAAAAGAACTTAGGGTGGCTGGCTTAGTTGATAACTATTGTAAAAATTGCTCTGGGAAGGGTTATGTTGTAGACAGATATAAAGAGTATTTAAAAAGGTTTGAGGAAATAACACAGGGAAGACCAGAGGCTATTCAAGATTATGATCAAGGTTACGTTACTCCAATAACTAATTTTTTGAGGATATCTTTTGCTGAGAGTAGGGGTGATATAAAAAATAAAAAAATATTGATAATGGGTGATGATGACCTATTAAGTATTGCTCTTGCAGTAACCAATCTTCCTTTGGAAATTCAAGTATTTGAAATAGATGAAAGATTAGTTTCTTTTATAAAAGAAAAGTCAAGAAAATATAGTTTAAACATAAATGTAACCAGATTTGATTTGAGAGAGAAAATGCCTGCAAGTCTTGACTCATATTTTGACTTATTTTTTTCAGATCCGCCTGAGACAATAGATGCTTTTAAGAGTTTTATTGGAAAAGGTATATTTGCTTTAAAGAAGACTGGGGGTGCAGGGTATTTTGGGATTACTTTAATAGATGCATCGCTTAATAAGTGGAAAGACTTACAAAGGATAATGTTAAATGACTTTGGTGTCGTTATAACAGATATGATCCATGACTTTAATGAATATGTGAATTGGGAATATCATGATACCACACCAGCTTATGAGAGTGCTATAGTAAAGGCTAAACCTAGTCATATATGGTATAAGTCTACAATATACAGGATACAGACTTTAAACTCAAAGGGTTTTAATGAAAAATTAGATACAGATATATTACAGGATGAAGAGAATGCAACTTCATGATTTTTTTTATTAATTTTTAATAAGTCTATATCTTTGAGAGGTAAAAAATGAAAATTGCATTGATAGGAAATGGTGGAAGGGAATCAGCCCTTGCTTGGAAGATTGGAAAAAGTAAAAGACTTGAAAAACTATATGTGTTTTCAAAAAATCCAGGGATATTGGCTTTTGGTGAGTATGTTGATATAGACACTAATGACTTTGAGAAATTATATAATTTTCTAAAAAAAACAGGTATCAATTATGTTGTTGTTGGACCTGAAGAACCTTTAGTAAATGGAATAACAGATTATCTTGAGGAGAGAGGAATAAAAGTTTTTGGTCCTAATAGAATGGGGGCAATGATAGAGGGGAGTAAGTCTTTTGCAAAAGAGATTATGAGTGAGGCATTTATACCAACAGCAAGTTATAGAGTTTTTACTGACAAGTCTTCAGCACTAGATTATATTTCAAACTTGAATACTTTTCCAATTGTCATAAAGTTTGATGGCCTTGCAGGTGGAAAAGGTGTTCATATTGCTACTAGCATTGATGATTCAAAAAATTTTTTAGATTTAGTTTTTGATGATAATAAGTTTGGGGATAATCCTAAGGTTGTTGTTGAAGAGTTTCTTGAGGGTGAAGAGGTTAGTGTTTTTGGATTGACTGATGGAAAGACTATAAAGTATTTGCCTGTTTGTCAGGATCATAAGAGAGTTTTTGAAGGTGATAAAGGACCTAATACTGGCGGTATGGGTGTTTATGGACCAACATCTCTTGTGAATGATTTATTACTTAAAGAAATAGATGAAAAAATATTTAAAAGGCTTTTAAATACTTTAAATAAAAAAGGGATTATATATAAAGGTGTTATATACGGGGGCCTTATTTTAACTAACAATGGGCCTTATGTTCTTGAGTTCAACTGTAGATTTGGTGATCCAGAGACTCAGGTACTTATGATGCTTATTGAAAAAGATATGATAGATATAATTGAGGCTGTTTGTGAGAGTAGACTTGATAGTATAGATATAAGATTTGTTAAAGGCACTGCTATATGTACTGTACTTGCTTCTGGTGGTTATCCTGGGGAATATAAGAAAGAATATCCTATTTATGGACTTGAGAGAGTTTCGTCAACATTGTTTCCATCGGGCGTTACTGTAAAGAATGGGGAATGGATTACTGATGGGGGCAGGGTTTTAAGTGTTGTAAATATAGGCAATAGTTTAATAGATGCAAGAAAAAAGGTATTGCAAGATATAGAAAAAATATCTTTTGAAGGCATGCATTACAGAAAAGACATAGGCGAAAAAGAGATAAAAAGACCATTGGTCTCTGTTTTTATGGGATCAGACTCTGACCTTAAGATTATGTCTAATGCTCTTCAGATACTGGAAGAGTTTGATGTTCCTTATGAGATAAACATACTATCAGCTCATAGAACACCTGATACTGTTGCTAAGATAGTAAAGGGTTTTAGGTATAGGAATGTTAAAGTTGTTATTGCAGGGGCTGGAATGGCTGCTCATTTGCCTGGTGTTATAGCAAGTCATACAACAATACCTGTTATAGGTGTACCTATAGATGCTAGTCTTGGAGGAGTTGATGCTCTTTACTCCATAAACCAGATGCCACCAGGTATTCCTGTTGCAACTGTATCAATAGGATCAGCAGGTGCAAAGAATGCTGCTATACTTGCTGTTGAAATTCTTTCAATATTTGACGATACTTTAAAAGAAAAGTTAAATAAGTTTAGAAAAAAACAGGCTATTTCTGTCTTACAGAAAGATAAGCTTGTTAAAGAGATTGGGTATAAAAAATATTTGGATAGCCAAAAAAATATTTAAGAATAGAAAAAATGAAAAAAAAAGAAGAAAATATTTTGCTTGTCATTCCTCATCAAAAACTACTTAATTCAATAACTAATATTCTTCTTAAGAACAACTTTTCTGTTTTTCCTTTTATAAGTTTTTCTGTGATACCTCCATCATTGATTGATTATGTTAATATATTTGTTTGGGATATAGAGTCTGTTGATATATATAGTGAAGAGTATGTTGATAAAGTAAAGGCAAAAAACAATATAAAGTTTATACTTACAGACTTTCTCAACGATAAGTTTATTATAGACCTTGCAGAAAATAATATGATAGACGAGAATAGCTATACTGGTTCTTATAAGCTGAGGGACCTTATCAATATGGTGAAATCAATTAAGAATCATCAGAAATTGAGTAAGATAGAGAATTATTTATTAAAACCAAGTGTTATTTTTTCAAGAAAAGTTAAGGGTTGTGATAATTACATAGAAGAAGTTCAAAATATAATTTTAGATTTTTTAAGAGATAATGATATTGAAAAGTATATAAAAGATATAGATGTTTTTATGTTGGGTGTTGGAGAGATTGTGGAAAATTTTGTTGAGAATCATATATTAAGAAAAAAGATTGAACCAAATATTTTAATAGAATATGGTTTTGACTCAGAAAAGTTTATTTTCTGTGTTAAAGACTTTTTTGGTGATGCGGAGCTTTCAAGTCTTTTCTCAAGTTTTATAAGGAGAGCAAAAAACAAGAATCAGAAAAATGAATTGAACACAGATGTTTATTTTGGACCAAGAGGAAGGGGAATAATGATTATGAAAAAGGGATTTGATAGGATAATAACTGTTGTTAACAGAAACTCTGATAAAAAGTTTACTGAGTTTATAACAGTTGTGTATTTTAATAAGGTTAAAGAAGATATAAACTCATCTATTAATATGTTGGTTTTTGAATAGTTTTTTTATTGATTATTTATTCCTTAAAAAATCAAGATTCTATATTATAAAAAGATAATATGGTATGGTCGACTTTAAGATAATCAAAAATAGTTTGTAATATAAAATTTTTTCCAAAATTTGTAAAATAAAATTTAGTTTTTTTTAAAGACTTGTATTTTTGTCTCATTTATATAAACACCTATTATACAGAATTGCCTTATATCAATAAATGTTAATATTGTATCTTACGGAAAACCGATATCCCAAATATTTAAGGTATGCCCATATTTAAACAGCCAAATGAAGGAGAATGCTTAAAACTGATTAACCTAGTGATTTGTTAAAAACATACTTTTAATCTTTAAAGCCTAAATATTTTAAACTTTTATTTACCTTTATTTACTCTTTAATGTTAATTTTTATTATTACCTATTTTTAATAAAAAACAGGAGATTAAATTGAATATAACAGTTATAGGAACAGGTTATGTTGGACTTGTTACAGGAGCAGGTCTTGCTGAGATAGGTAATAATGTATGGTGTATAGATATCGACAGGGAAAAAATTGAGAGGCTTAAAAAAGGAATAATTCCTATTTATGAACCTGGTCTTGAGCCTCTTGTCAAGACAAACTATTACCAAGGTAGACTTATGTTTTCAACAAATCTTGAGGAAGGAGTTAAAAACTCTGATATTGCAATGGTTGCAGTAGGCACACCACCAAGAGAAGATGGATCTGCAGACTTACAATATGTTATAAATGCAGCAAAAGACATTGCCAGGATTATGGATGACTATAAAGTTATAATAATAAAGTCAACTGTTCCAGTTGGTACTTGTGGTATTGTGGAAAATATTATTAGAGATGAAATTAGCAAGAGGGGTATAAATATTGATTTTGATGTTGTATCAAACCCTGAGTTTTTGAAAGAGGGTGAGGCTGTGTCTGACTTTTTAAAACCTGATAGAATAATAGTCGGTGTAAACTCTGATAGGGCTTATAAGATTATGAAAGACCTATACCTTCAATTTGAGAGGAATGGTATTCCTGTTTATATAATGGATAGGGTATCTTCTGAGATAACAAAGTATGCAGCAAACTGTATGCTTGCAACTAAGATAAGTTTTATCAATGAGATTTCAAGACTTTGTGAAAAATTTGGGGCTGATGTAACTAAGGTAAAGTTAGGCATAGGTTCAGACCCAAGAATAGGAATGGCTTTCCTTAATGCTGGGCTTGGTTATGGTGGGTCTTGCTTTCCAAAGGATGTAAAAGCATTGATAAAAACATTTGAAGAGAATGGTATTGAACCAAGGATATTAAAGAGTATTGATACTGTCAATTATGAACAAAGGATGTTTTTTATTCAAAAAATAATAAATTATTATAAAGGTGATATAAAAAACAGAGTTTTTTCAGTATGGGGACTTTCTTTTAAACCTAAAACAGATGATATTAGAGAAGCTGCTTCATTAACAATAATAGAAGAATTGAGGAAAAAAGGAGCATTTATAAAGGCATATGACCCTGTTGCTGTTGAGAACGCAAAGTCAGTTCTGGGAGATCAGAATATAGAATATTTTGATGATGAGTATAAAGTTTTAAAAGAGGCTGATGCATTGATTATTGTTACTGAATGGCCACAATTTAGAGAACCAAACTTTAAAAATATTAAAAAACTCTTAAAAGAACCTGTGATATTTGATGGTAGAAATATTTACATACCAGAAAAGATAAGTGCTTTAGGTTTTAAATATTTTTCTGTTGGAAGATAATTTTTTATATTTTTATTGTTTGATTATTAAATTTTAATTTAAATTTTTTACTACCCTGCCCGGATGGTGGAATTGGTAGACACGCTATCTTGAGGGGGTAGTGGGCATTCCCGTGCGGGTTCAAGTCCCGCTCCGGGCATTTAAAACTCTTCTAATTCTCCCTCTTTATCTATAAGATCTTCTTTTGTATCTATTATTTTATCTATTTTAAGGTTTTTTGTTTCTATAGGTTTAACACTCTTTATAATTTCTGTATGTTTTTTTGCTATATTGAAAAATGATATTATGCTTTCAAGTGTCTCAATCCTTTCTATTATGTTGTTACTTGAGTTTGATATATTTTCTGCAAGTTCTGCATTGTCTTGATTTATTTTTTGTAGGTCTATTATTGCTACCTGTATTTCTTCAACTCCTTTTCTCTCTTCTTCAAATGCTGCTGTAAGTTCTTCAATAAAGTTTGTTAGTTCAGTTATATTGTCTATTATTTTTTGAAGTGCTATTCCTGAGTTATTTACAAGGTTTGTTGTATTTGTTATGTTTGTAGTAGTCTCTGTTATTATTTGACTTATCTGTTTTGCAAAGCCAGATGTTTTTTTTGCAAGTTTTCTTATTTCCTGAGCAACTACAGCAAATCCCTTTCCCTCTTCTCCAGCACGAGCAGCCTCAACAGAAGCATTTAATGCCAATAAGTTTGTTTGAAAAGCTATTTCTTCAATTATTCCTATTATGTTTTTTATTTCTTTCGAGTTTTTTTCAAGTTCATCTATTTTAGAAACAGCTTCATATACAACCTCTCCACCTTCTTCAGCACTTATCTTTGTGTCTTGGGCAAGTCTCTTTGCATTTTCCATATTTAAAACATTGTTTTTTGCTGTTGCAGTTAGTTCTTCAATTGCAGTTCCTACTTCTTCAAGAGATGATGCCTGTTTTTGAGTTCTTATTGATAGATTTTTATTACCCTCTGATATTTTCTGCATTGAGTTAAATATATTTTTTGTTACATATGCTATCTGTAATACAATCTCCTCAAGCTTTGATATTAACAGACTAACGTTTTCTATTGACTTACCTATTATTCCCTTCGGTATTTCTGATTGTTTTACTTTTATTATTTCGCCTTCTCTTGTCTTTTCCATAATCTTTATTATTTTGTTTAGGTATACCACGTAAGATATATGGGACAGAAGTAAGAAGAGGATTATTGATATAACAAAACTTATTATACTTATCGGAATTATGCTTAACAATAAATTATCGTTTCTTTCAATTATTTCATTTATCTTAATTATAAGGTAGTTTAGTTTTTCATTCTTAATAAATCCAATTATTTTTTCTGTCTTATCTTTATAAAAAATTATACCTGAGGGAATTGTATAAATGTTTGAAACTATATTTCTGTTAGTTATTAGTTCTAAGAGGCTTTTATTTGTATATTCATTTTTTGGGCTGTATAATATTGTTGCTTTCTTTATTATCCCTTCATCCTCAAGTGTTGCTATATATATGTTTAAGCTAAGGTTACTTAATATTTGGTCTTTTATTTGATTATAATTTGGTGTCTGTTTTTCTGTTGCAACAATGTATATATATCCATTATTTTCAGTTTTTTTTATTAGGTATTCACTACTTTTTGTTATCTCTTCTAATTTTTTATCTGTATTAGTGTATATAACCCTGTCTTTTATATCTGTTATTATAAGTTTTTCTTCCCAGTTAAGTGATATTTTTCTTATTATTTCTAAATTTTTCCTATTTTGTCCAAAACTATTTATTTTTTCTATTTTTTCTGTTAGTTTTTTTTCTCTTAATTTATTTATGTTTTCACATTCTTCTTCTTTTAGCCTTATTACTGTCTCTATAGAACTTTTTAGCATTTGTAATTCTTCAGTTGTTTGAGTTTTTATCAATGACTCTGAGTTTTTTTTATTGTATTCTTTGATTATTATGTATGATACCAAAGATATTATAATAGATAAGAGTAGACTTATTATAACTGTTTTTTGAAATACTGTAATCTTATTCATTTTTTTTCTTTGTTTTTTGTTGATAAAATTATCGATTTTTAAAGTTTTAGACTTTAATAGAGTTAATTGCAAGTAAATATTAATGAAACAATATGTAATAAGTTATTAAAAATACTTTTTGATTTCTAAATAAATAGTTAAAACTTTAAAAAAGATGTTTGAAATTAGATTTTTTAATGATTTACCAAATTGTTTATAAGACTTCCACTCCCAATATTGAATAATCGTCTTCCTGCTCTGAACCTACTGTATGCAGACTTAAAAAAATGTCTATATTCTTTATTATTGAGTGAATACTGTAGTTTTTTTCTAATATATCTTTTAATATACTTGGCAGATATTCTTTAAACTCTTCATTTTTTATGTTTATTGCCTCTAAAACTCCATCTGTGTTTATTATAAACTTTTGGTTCTTTGAAATACTTATTTTCATTTTAATTATATTTGGTGAGTCAAATAACCCTAATATAGGGCTGTTTTTTTCTTCAAGGACTTGTAAATTATTGTTTTCATCTATCAAAATAGGATATGGGTGGGCACAATTAACATATTCTAATGTCATATTCTTTGTATTAAATACCCCATAAAAACATGTTAAAAACATATCTACGTCTAATTCTAATATTTTTTTATTTATATCTAGGAGCAGACCTTCTATATCTTCATATTCTCTGAACTCTTTTACTATCGTTTTTATCATTATCTGAATCATTGCAGCAGGTATGCCATGCCCTGATATATCTCCGACTAAAACTCCTATTTTATGTTCATCTATCTTGAGTATTTCTATTATATCTCCACCTATCTCATTAAGACTTTTATATATATAGTCTATTTTTATATTTTCTGTATTTATCGTTTTTGGAAGTATTCTTTCTTGGATTTTTTGAGCAAGATAGAACTGTGTTTTTATCTCTTTTTCTATTTTATTAAGTCTTTCTTTATAGTCAATTATAGCAATAAAGTATTTTTCTATCCTCCATATTTTAACATTTTGTTTATATATTTTATTGTTTTTGTTTTTATTGTATATACTTCCTTCGAAATAGCCATTATTTATTATTGAATCCCATAATTTTTTATATTCTTCTTTTTTTGTTAAACCAGACTTTAATATTCTTGGATTTTTATTAAAGACTTCATTCAATTTATATCCTGTGTTTTCCTCAAAACTTTTGTTTACCCACAGAATATTACCTTCTAAGTCTGTTATCATTATGCCATTTATTGCTTCACCTGCTATTATCCTAAATATAAACTCTACAATATTTTTATTTTTTTCATTTATTATCTCATTTATCATTTATTTTTACACTTATCCTTTTTTATTAAAATTTTAATTTTAAAATTTTAACATTATTAAATTTAATCATAAATCTAATTGCTGTCTTTAGTTATTATTTTTGTTAATTGTTAGACAGCTGTATTATTTGAAATTTATTAAATCTAGGAGGGTTTTATATGAAAAAACTTATTACTTTTTTATTGTTTACTATAATCATCCTATCTTGTTCTAAGAGTGACTCTATAAGAGTAGGTGTAATTGTTCCAAAGTCTGGGTCTCTTGCAACTTATGGTATTGAGTCTATGAATGGTATTGAGATTGCTGCAAACAAGATAAACTCAGAGGGTGGAATAAATGGATTAAAGATTGAACTCTTCATAGAAGATAATCAAGGTACAACAACAGAATCAATTAATGCGTACAAAAAACTTGTAACATTAAAAAATGTTGTGGCTGTTATTGGTCCTGTAACAAGTGGCAATGGTCTTGCTGTTAAGCCTTTAGTTGCTCAGTATAAGATACCTCTTATATCACCGACAGGAACAGCAGTATCACTTACAGAGGGTAATGAGTATTTATCAAGGGCTTGTTTTATTGACCCTTTTCAGGGTAAGGTAGGTGCAAGGTTTGCTTATAATGTCCTTGGAAAAAAGACATGTGTTATAATGTACGATTCTTCTAATGATTATAGTGTTGGGCTTGCAGAATCATTTGAAAATGAGTTTAAGGCTTTAGGTGGAAATGTTTTGTACAAAATAGGTTTTAAGTCTGAGGATAAAGACTTTAATGCTCAATTGACTAAGATTGCTGCTTTGAAACCAGAGATTATTTATGTACCAAGCTATCACCCAACAGCAGGTCCTATATTAAATCAGGCTAAGAAGAAAGGTATAAATGCGATTTTTATTGGTGGTGATGGATGGGACTCTCCTAAACTTAAAGAGTTGGCAGGAGAGGGATATGAAGGCAACTATTTTACAACTCACTTTTCAGAGGAAGATAATGACCCTATGGTAAAAGACTTTGTTAATTCTTTTAAGGCAAAGACAGGACTTAACCCTGGGGCAATGGCTGCTTTAGGATATGATGCTGTTTATATTCTTGCGAATGCTTTAAAAAAGACAATAGACAAGATTGGAAAAGAAAAAATAGGAAGTCCTGAGTTTGAAGAGGAACTTAAGAATAATATTAACTTGACAAAAGACTTAAAAGGTGTTACCGGTTTGATAACTCTTGATGAAAATAGAAATCCAATAAAGAGTGTAGTTATAATAAAGACTACTTCAGAAGGACCTAGGTTTTTTCAAAAAGTAAATCCTTAATTCAACTTTGCCCCTGGTAAATTTTTTGCCAGGGTTTTCACTCTTCACTGTTATATTTTAAAAATAGCCATACTATAGCACTTATGAGTACAACTATGTGTAGAAGAAAAATAATCATTAAAAACCTCTATTTTAATAAGTTTTTTTCCGAAAATATTTTCATGCATAAAAAAATATTTATTAAAAATATAACTATAATACTCGTTTATTTCATAATATTTATTATTAATAATATTTCTTTTTCTCATAATTTAAATGTTAGTCTTATATCAGCCTTTTTTGATGAGAGGGACTTTGTAATAAAATTATCATGGGAGACAATTGATAATCCAAAAGTTATTTATAAGGTTTATAGATTAAAGGAGCAAATAAAAGGCTTAAAGCAGTATGTACCAGAGCCAAATAATCTTATAACAATACTTGATTATAATAAAGGGCATTATGTTGATTCTCCATCTGAAAAAGGTGAATATTATTACCTTGTTTCTGTTTCTCTTGACAATGAAGATAATAACATAGTTTTATATGAGCAAAACTACACTTCAAGACCTATTTATTATTTTCCTCCTCCACCTATTGCCCAAAACATTAAGGCTGCTTTTATAGGTTCAAAGGTTTTTATAACGTGGGAGATGGATGAAAAAGATAAAGACTATATAAAAGAGTTTAGACTGTACAGGTCAAGTTCACCTATAACAAGAGATATTGTAAACTCTTTAGAGTATAGAATTATTCCAAAAACAAATAATTTCTTTATAGATAATCCTAAGCCAGGTCAGTACTACTACCTTTTGACAAGTGTATCTGTTGATAACCTTGAGGGTATTTTTATAAAGCCCAATATGAATTATACTGACAAGATAATTGTTTCAAGTTATGATGGTATTTTACCAGATTTTTTTATAGACCTTCCTTTCGATAAGAAGTTCAATTATAAGACAGATATTGATTTATTTGAAATACCTCAATCTATTGACTTTCCAGACCTTGATATTGTAAAAGACTATGTTGAAATAAAAGAGCCTGATAAGATTCTTCAAGATAAATTTAAAAATATTAGACTTGAATTAGAAAATCTTTCTCTTAAAAAAGACTGGGATAATTTTATAAAAAAGATTGATAATTATCTAAATGATAATACTTTAAATGATAACATGAAAAAAGAGTTATTACTTTATAAGTCTTATGGTTTTATAAGTCTTGGAAGAAAAGATGAAGCATTTTTAATTCTTAAAACTCTTAAATCCGATAATGATTTTAGTAAATTGAATTCTAAGAAAATTGATAAACTTATTAAACTTATAGATGGTAAAAAATAAATTATTTGTTAAAAAAGGATTTATACATGGTTAAAAAGTTTCCTTTTTGGGTTATACCATTTACGCTGTTCCTTTTTTTGGCAGTTGTTTTTCTGATACTTTATTTTAATAACAAGTTATGGTTTTTAAAAAATTATTCAGTAAAAAGCGATACAAATATACTCAAAGAAAATAAACCTGGTTTTGTCGATGACTTTAATGATAGTCTTTTAAAGCCTGATATTGATAAAAGCATTAAGGATTTAAATAAAAATATAGAAACTAAAAAGTCTGTTACTAAAGACTATGGTGACCTAAAAGAGCGGGAGTTTAATAAAGAGGTTGATCTTAAGTTTTTGAAAGGATTGGACTATTTTAACTCATATAACTATAAAATGTGTATTGAAACTTTAGAAGAGTTTTTAAGGCTAAGTAAAGATTTTTATAAGAACCAGAAGGCTAATTTATATATAGGCTATGCTAAGATGCTTGAAGGTATTAAAAATAAGTCTATTGATAGCATAGAGGAAGCAAGAAATATTTTTATAAAGGTCTATAAAACTGTTTCGAAGGACAGTGATATTTTTTCAAAAACAGTAATTGGTATAGCTAAGTCTTCAAGATTAGTTAAAAATTACCCTGAAAAAATAGATGACTTATTAAAAGAGGTTATTCTTATTGAAAAAGATGAGAGGATAAGAAGAATAGTTTTTTATGAAATTTCGTTATATTATTTATATAATAGTGACTTTAAAAGGTTTGTTATGTATATAGAAAGGTCTGGGAGAACTATAAAGGAGGAGGATATAATAACTCTTATATTAGAGCAACAGTTGGTTTCTTTGAGTTTGATTGATCTTATGGAGAAAAATATATTAAATATAAACTACTTTCCCTATCTAAAGTATAGGGTTCAAGAAAAACTTTTTAATGATGCAAAGACTTATTATTATAATGGTAATAAGGAAGAGTCCTTGTACATACTTAAAAAGATACTTACAATATTTCCTTATGATTCAATAATAGAGGATGCTAATTATTTTATAGCATCTATTTATCATAAAGAGCTTGAGTTTAATAAGGCTTTATATTATTATGATCAGGTTTTGTCAAATCAATTTCCTGATTATGATGCGGCAAGTTTATTCAGAAAAGGAATAATTTATTACAGGCAGGCAAATTATGAGAAGGCCAAGTCTTGTTTTATGTCTATTACAACTGATTATGTAAGTTCGAATTACTATAAACCTGCAAAAGATTGGCTTAGAGAAATAGAAAAAACTGTTAATATTAATAGAATTAATGAAACTAAGAAAGTTGAAAATAAAGAAGATAAAAAAGAGATTAAAGAAAAAGAGGATAAAATTGAGATTAAAAAGAGTGATAACTTAGAGGATAATAAAGACAAAGATGATATTGATATTTTTTCTGATGATGATCTTATAAAATAAGGTGGAATTTATGGAAGACATTTTAAGGATTTTGATTACAAATATGATATCTAAGGTTAATTTAACGAGTGATATAGAGAACAATTTTGAATATATTATAGACAATAGAATTTCTGACCTACATAAATTATTGACTTCAAAGGGTTATAAAACAACACCTAATGCCATAAAAGATACTATTTTAAAGATTGCTAATGAGTCTTTTATTGATTATCTTGTTAACTTTGTTGAAAAGTTTATGAATAATATACTTAGTTCAAACATATGGCAATTATTACTTGGAGCCCCTGTTGTTAAGTCTTCGTATTTAGAATATTTTAAGACTTATTACAGAGAGTCTTTACTTAACAAAGAGTTTAGGACTAAATTTTATGATGTTTATAATCTTCTTAATTCTGACATAATAGATAGATATACAAAAATGCTTCACTACAGAAAGGGTTATGGGCATCTGTATATGTTTGCAAAACCTATAAATACACCGAGTCTTCTTGCTGATTTTTTAAAGTTAGCAGGTTTTATTTATCCTATTTTTCTTATGCCAATGAGAGTTGATGATAATCTTGTTATTATAGATGAGTATCTTTCAAGAAAAGACCTTATAGATAAGTTTGTTGAGATATCAAAAAAATATATTAACAGTAAGTTAGGGAAAATACCAGATGATATTGTTGAAACAGCAGTTCATTCATCAATAAATAAGAGAAAATTAATATTCGATATTGGACTTAATGTAAGGGCAGACCTTTTAAGAACTTTATTAATTATTTCAAGATTCAGTACAAGACAGGCACAGATTAAAAATAAAATGGCTGATACACCTGAAAAGAGTTTGATATCAACTTTTAAACAACAGATTGACTTTTTTGGTCTTGAAAAAAACTTGATATATGAACTTGAAATAGTTGCAAGAGAGAATAGGTGGTAGAAAATGAAAAAAGTTTTTGAAAGTTTTATAACATTTTTCATAATCTTAGTTACAATAAGTACAATTGTAGAGGAGTTTTTTTCATTATTTTTAAGTAAATATATAGATTATTTTATATATATAAACTTTATCTTTGATTTTGTATTTACATTAGAGTTTTTTATCAGAGTTTTTATCTCAAGAAAAGAGAGTGGTTTTTTAAATTATTTTACATCTGGTTTTGGTTGGATAGACTTTGTTGCTTCTGTACCTTTGCTAATCTTAAGTTCAGGACCTTTACTTTATTCTTATGTTTTCGGTGATTTTGATTTAAAAAGTTTTTCATTTTTAAGTTTTATAAACATAATTAAAATTGCTAAGATAGTTAGGGTTACAAGGATATTAAGACTATTAAGATTTTTGAAAATACTTAAAAACATAGAGTTTATAAACTCAAGAATAGCTCAAAGACATATAAATTATTTAGTTTCTCTTTCTATAACAATTGTGATAGTTTCTGTTTTAGTATTGAATTTTTTAGGAATTAACATAAGTTCTTTTGCTGGTAATGATATAAGAGATAAATATAGTATGGTTTTATCTTCTGCTTTAGACATTTCTATAAAAACTTCGAAAGACTTTTCTAAAGTTGCAGTAGATATACTGAGTAAAGACTCTGATATTATAGAGGTTTATTTTAAGAATGATAAAATTTTATCAAAAAATTTTGAATTGAGTTTTAATCATATTTCATACATTGAAGACTTTTACTTTAACAATATGAAAGTTTATTATATTAATACGCTACTTATTAAGTTAGAGGCAATTTTCACTCTTATTATTGTGTTTGTAGTTTTATTTTTAAGTATTGGCATTGTGGTAGTATACTCTAAAAAGTTTGCATTAGAGATTTCAGACCCAATAATAATTGTTTCCAATGGTTTAAATAAACCTGACTTTTTCTTAAAGATAAGAGAAGACTATAAGCATGATGATGAAGTTAGAGAACTTATTGATGGGTATAATAGTGTATGGCTTACAACTAAGGTTAAATATACATCTGAAATCTATGAAGGTAAGATGATTGACTTAGATATAGAACTTGATGACTTTTTGAAATAAAATATTTTTAAGGAGATTAGATGAGACCTATACCTTTGTATAACAGACAAAAGTCGACTAGGACATGGTTTAAGGATAATAACATTATAATAGAAAGTTTTTTTGAGGATCCAGTACACTTTATAAGGCTAAGAATTATTGTTGAGTTTGAGACAAGAGAAATAAAAGATATTGATACAGAGTTTATAAGGTCTCCATATGAGGATATATGCCCTCTTACTAGTGATAAATATAAAAAAATAATTGGTCTTAAAATAGAAGAAGGTTTTAATAAAAAAATCCAATCTGTTATAAAGAAAGAAGAGGGATGCACACACTTGAATACATTACTTAGAGAATCTGCTGATGCTTTTGTACAGAGTATATTCTACAAAACTGCTGATACAAAAGAGGGTAGAGAAAGAAGAGAATTACTTAAAGAAATGTTGAAAGATACTTGTCTTGCTTATTCAAAGGACTATGTTTAGAATAAATATAGAGGGTTATTAAAATGTCAAAGGTTATAAAGTCTGATTATGTAAAAGATGTTAATAGACCAGTTATTATTGAGCCACCTACATTTGAAAAACAGGAAGAACAACTTGAAGAGGAAGAAAGAAGAGAAGAGATTAGAGGTCCATCAGAGGAAGAACTTAAGAAAATAATTGAAGAAAAAAAGAGAGAGGCTGAGGAAGAGGCTGAAAAGATACTTAACAAGGCAAGAGAAGAGGAAAAAAAGATAAGAGAAGAAGCTGATAATTATGCATTTGTCAAGGTTAAAAAAATAAATGAAGAGTTTGATACTAGAATGAAGGAGGCTGAGTTTAAGGCTAAGGTGATAATTGATGAGGCAACTCAAAAAGCAAATACTATTATCTCTGATGCTCAAAAAGAGGCAGAAAAGATAGTAAAAGAAGCATATTCTCAAGGATTTGAAAAGGGTAGGGAAGAAGGATATAATGCTGGCAAAGAAGAGGTTAACAGGTTAATAGGTGTTATGCATAAGGTAGTTGGTGAACTTATAAAAAAGAGAGAGAGTATACTTGAAGAGACTGAGCAACAGTTGGTTGACCTTGTTCTACTTATAGTCAAGAAGGTTGTTAAAGTTATAACTGAAAACCAAAAGAGGGTTATATATGATAATATTCTTGCTGCACTTAATAAACTAAGGATAAGGTCAGAGGTTACAATAAGAGTCAACCCTGAAGATGTCTATACTGTTACTAAGTATAAAAAAGACTTTATGGAAGCTGTTGAAGGAATGGAAAATATAAGAATACTGGAAGACCCAAATGTTGATAAGGGTGGATGTATAGTTACTAGTGAGTTTGGTTCTGTTGATGCAAGGATTTCAACTCAACTTGCTGAAATAGAAGATCAGATAAAAAAATTGTCACCTCTTAAAAATGAATAGAAATTGTTTAGTGTTTGTAATAATATTTTTTTTACCATTTTTTGTTTATGCAAGAGAAGAGCATTTAACACCTCTGTTTATTGACCTTATTGGTTCTGGATTGACTGGTATATCTAAGAATACTAATTCACGTAATGTTTTTATGAACTCATCTTTTTCTTCAAAGACTGAGGGCCTTACTGTAATAGACCTTTGTTTTGCATACAGTAAGACGATAAATGAGATATATAGTAATCCTGATTCTTTAGAGCAAAAAGTCTTGAACGCATTAGGTGGTGTTGAGTCTTATGGCTATATAACACTTGGTGGCCCTTTGTATGTAAGTTTTAGTATAGAAAATATGCAGTTTGTTGCATTTCATTATCTTAGTACTAGTTTTAGAATATATTATGATAATGTTCCTTTTCCTAGTGTTTATGGAGGGGTTAGATTTTATGATAATCTTGGTATTGGTGGTTCAGTCTCTTTC
>Ga0308397_1000519_pt1 | contig 26651 bp, 20 predicted proteins | sample Hotspr20SampleT8_FD_202356 | JGI IMG/M metagenome (GOLD analysis project Ga0308397, IMG submission 202356) | Hot spring phototrophic mat microbial communities from Mushroom Spring, Yellowstone National Park, Wyoming, United States - 20051001_T8 ...
GTGAGAAGTCGGAGGTATGGTGGGGCGCACATCAGGCTCTGGCGGAAATCGGCGACAGGCGTGCGCTGGAGGTTATCGGCAGAGGACTGCGCACTCTGGACCCTGCAAGAGCCCTGGACCTCTTGCCCTTGGAGCCCGGTCAGGTTGACCCTGCATGGGCATACTGGCAGATGCGTACGAAAGGGATGAACCTGGAGCAGACGGTGAACGCGATGGTCAGTGCGCTGGCAGGCAACGATGCGCGTCAGGGGGTGGTGGAGATACTGACCCTCATGGGAAGACAGGTTGTGCCTTATCTGCTCAAGGCGCTGGCTCAGCCTCCGGGACCCGATGTGGATAATGCCCAGTTCGCCGTGATCAGGGTGCTGGGCAACCTGCGTGCGCCGGAGGCGGTGGAGCCGCTGCGCCAGTTGCTTCGTGAATCCCCTTCTCTGGCGGTCAAAATGGCGTGTGCCTGGGCTCTGGGCAAAATCGGAGACCCTTGCGTCATACCCGACCTGGTCGTGCTGTTGTGGGACGAGAACTCGTCGTTGCGATGGGAGGCGATCATGGCACTGGGTGAGATGAAACACCCTCAGGCGATACCTCCTTTATTGAAGGTGCTGCGGGAACATCCCAACGAAGCCACCCGCACTCATGCAGTGAGTGCGCTGGAGTCATCGGGGATGCGGTGGCTGGTGCCGATACTGGAGTATCAGCGGATGGTGGAGCCCTCACCGTTGGTGCAGGAGTATTTGGCGGATGCGGTCATCACGCTCAAGCAGCGCAGGGAATGACAGCCAGATACTGGACGTGGAAGCGAGAAACGTCACCTCCTCTCTGTCTCACAACAGGAGAGGGGGTAAGGGGATAAGGGCTACTCATCGCCAATCGCGCCGAAGTTGCGCACCAGTATCCCGAAGTCGAACAGGCTAGCCCCTCCTTGACAAACCCCCATCCCTTCCGTTATACTCTATGCAACGGGTTCCTTTAAGTCCGTCCAGCGAGGCGGACAAGGAGCGATGCACAGTGCCTGCCCGCTCAGCACCTCTCCTTGCCGCCCGCACAGCAAAAGGAGGCACGCATGCCCACCGAAGTGAAAGTGATGGATGCCCACGAGATGCGGCGCGCGCTGACCCGCATCGCCCACGAGATTCTGGAGCGCAACAAAGGCGCGGAAGACGTGGTACTGGTGGGCATCCTTCGACGAGGCGCACCGCTGGCGCACCGCCTGAGCCGACTGATTGAACACATCGAAGGCACCGCCGTGCCCGTCGGCGAGCTGGACATCTCCCTGTACCGCGACGACTACCGCACCCGCACCGTTTCCGACATCGGCGCAACGCGCATCCCCGTGGACATCACCGGCAAAAAGGTGGTGCTGGTGGACGAGGTCATCTATACCGGGCGCACCGTCCGCGCCGCCATCACCGCGCTGATGGATTTGGGGCGTCCGGCGTGTATCCAGCTGGCGGTGCTGATCGACCGCGGGCACCGCGAACTGCCCATCCGTCCCGATTACGTGGGCAAGAACCTGCCCACGTCGCGGCAGGAGTTTGTGGATGTGCGTTTGGAAGAGCTGCACGGTGACGACTCCGTCTCGATTCGCAAACCCGACCAGGAGCGACAGGCATGATGACCGACCTGATTACCCTGCGCGAAACCAGTCCAGAAGACATCCGCCTGCTTCTGGACACGGCGCAGTCGTTCAAAGAGATACTGGAACGCCCTGTCAAAAAGGTGCCTACCCTGCGCGGCAGGCAGGTGGTCACGCTGTTTTACGAAGCCAGCACCCGCACGCGCGTCTCGTTTGAAAACGCTGCCAAGATGATGTCGGCAGATACCACCAGCGTGGCGGCAGCCACCAGCTCCGTGCAAAAGGGCGAAAGCCTGCTGGATACGGTGCAGACCCTGCGGGCGATGCGCATCGACTGCCTGGTGATGCGTCATCCCCAATCGGGAGCGGCGCATCTGGTGGCGCAGGCGCTGGACGTTCCGGTGGTCAACGCGGGCGACGGCATGCATGAACACCCGACGCAGGCGCTGCTGGACATGTTGACCATCCGCCAGCACAAGGGACGGCTGGAAGGGTTGACGGTGGCTATCGTGGGCGACATCGCGCACAGCCGCGTGGCACGAAGCAACCTGTGGGGGCTGACCAAGATGGGCGCGAAGGTACGCTTCGTCGCGCCTGCCACGCTGTTGCCGCGCGAGGTGCACCGATTGCCGGTGGAGGTGTACACCGATTTGCGCCAGGGGCTGAAAGACGCGGATGTGGTGATGGCGCTGCGCCTGCAGCAAGAGCGGATGGAGCGTGGATTGCTGCCCAGCCTGCGCGAATACGCCCAACGCTGGGGCGTCAACGCTGGCGCGCTGCAGGTTGCCAAACCGGACTGCATCGTCATGCACCCAGGGCCCATGAACCGCGGTGTGGAGATTGCTGACGACGTGGCGGATAGCGGACGTTCCGTCATTCTGGAGCAGGTGACCAACGGCGTCGCCATCCGCATGGCAGTGCTTTACCATCTTCTGGGCGGGGAGGCGACGGCATGAGAACCATATTCCGAAAAGCGCACGTTTGCGACCCATCGCAGGGCATCGACCGCGTCACAGACGTGGTGGTGGAGGACGGCGCCGTCCTTGCCATCACCGACGACAGCACTTCCTACGGTGTAGGTAGCTGCGAAGTGATAGACTGTTCCGGACTGCTGCTGACGCCGGGGCTGATCGACCTGCACACCCACCTGCGTGAGCCGGGTTATGAGTATAAAGAGGATGTGCAATCGGGCACGGCGGCAGCGGTTGCCGGAGGTTTCAGCGCAGTGTGCTGCATGCCCAACACCGACCCGCCGCTGGATGAAGCGTCGGTTATTCGCGGTCTGCTGAAGCGGGCGGAAGAGGCGGGCGTCGCGCGGGTGTATCCGGTGGCTGCCATCACGAAGGGCTTGCAGGGGGAAGGCTTGAGCGAGATGGCTGCGCTGAAAGAGGCAGGGGCTGTCGCCGTTACCGATGACGCCTACCCGCTGCAATCGGCGGAGGTGCTGCGGCGGGGGATGGAGTACGCCGCGCAGCTGGGCTTGACCGTCATGACCCACTGCGAGGAGAAATCGCTGACCCGTGATGCCTGCATGAACGAGGGGCTGACCGCCTCCATCATGGGCTTGCGCGGGATGCCCGCGGTAGCCGAAGAGATACAGGTGGCGCGAAACTGCCTGATGAGCCTGTATACCGGCTGCCGCCTGCACATCTTGCACGTGTCGACAGCGGGGGCGGTGCAGGCTATCCGTTGGGCGAAAGAGCGCGGCGCACCCGTTACTGCCGAAACCTGCCCGCACTACTTCGCCCTGACCGACGAGGCGTGTCTGGGCTACAACACGAACGCCAAGATGAACCCGCCCCTGCGCGCACAGGCGGACTGCGACGCGATTATCGGGGCATTGCTGGACGGTACGATAGATGCCATCGCCACCGACCACGCCCCCCATGCCCATCACGAGAAGGCGCAGGAGTTTGCCCTTGCGCCGTTTGGCATCGTGGGGCTGGAGACTGCGTTCGCCGTCTCCTACACCGAGCTGGTGTCGACGGGCAGGATGAGCCTGCGCGCGCTGGTGGAGAAGATGAGCTGCCAGCCGGCGAAGGTGCTGGGGCTGCCCGGAGGCACACTAAAGCCGGGCGCGCCCGCCGACATTGCGCTGTTTGACCTGAACCGCAGGTGGACGGTTCGCGCCGAGCGATTCCGCTCGAAGTCACGCAACACCCCCTTCGAGGGTTGGGAAGTTGCGGGCAAGCCGGTGTTGACAATGGTTGGAGGCAAAATAGTGTTCAGGGAGGAGTAACACCCCGTCCCCCTTCCCTGTGAGGGAAGGGGGAGCGAAACACCCCTCTCCTTGCAGGAGAGGGATCGGGGGTGAGGTCAACCATCTCCCCTCTCCCACAGCGTGGGAGAGGGGTCGGGGGTGAGGGATAACACCCCGCTATTGGTCAAATGTGGGACGGGGTTGAAGTGACCCATCTCCCCTCTCCCACAGCGTGGGAGAGGGGTCGGGGGTGAGGGATACCAACACAATGCCGGAAACGCTTCTGAACAACGTTACCATCTACACGATGGAGGAAGAGCAACCCGTCGCAAACGCGATGGTCTGGCGGGAAGAACACTTGCTGGCGGTGGGCGATGCGGCGGATTTGGCGGCGCGCTACCCATCCGCGAAGCGCGTCGACGGCGGCGGGCTGTTTGTGGTGCCGGGCTTCAACGACTGCCACTGCCACATTCTGGCATACGGACTGGATTTGAGCGCGGCGAACCTGAGCCCGGAACACGCCCCTGACATCCCGTCGCTGATTAGTCAGTTGCGCCGCTGGGCGCAGGACAACCCGGACGCGCCGTGGATTGTGGGCAGCTTCTACGACCAGAACCGCATGGCGGAGCGCAGGCATCCGACACGCCATGATTTGGACCAGGTGAGCCTTGAAAAGCCGGTGTTCATTGAGCACACCAGCAAACACGGGGGCGTGGCGAACTCAGTAGCGTTGCGGATAGCAGGCATCACGCGCGAGACCCCCGACCCGCCCGGCGGCACCATCGAGCGCGACGCGCACGGCGAGCCAACGGGTGTCTTATTGGAGAGAGCTACCGATTTGGTGACGAGGCACCGGCCACCGCTGTCGCACCGACAACGGGTGCGTGCCATCCATCTGGCGGCGCAGGCGATGGCGAAGAAGGGTATCACTGCCGCATCAGACGCCAGCACCGGCTGGGGCGACCTGGAAGGGGAGGTGGCTGCCTGTGTGCAGGCGGTGAACGAAGGTGCGCCCCTGCGCATGAACCTGATGATTCTGGCAACCGCGCTTCGGCGTAACGGGAGGTGGCTGCAGCCACAGGATATCGGTACAGGTAGCAACGGCGTGCGTGTGGGCATTGCCAAGGTGTTTGCCGACGGCGCGCTGACCACCCGCACCGCCGCGCTGAAGGAGCCGTATGCCGACACCGAAACGACGGGGATGCTGCTGCACAGCGAGGAAGAGTTGCAGGAGCTTATCGTCGGGGCGCACCAGGCAGGCTGGCAGGTAGGCACCCACGCCATCGGCGACCGCGCAATAGAAGCGGTGCTGAACCTGTACGAACAGGCGATGCAAACGCAGCCGCGAGCGGATGTGCGACATCGCATCGAACACTGCATGTTACTGGACGATGGCTTAATCGACCGCCTCCGCGCGCTGGGTGTGGTGGCGGTGTTGCAGCCGGAGTTCATGGCGCGGCTGGGCGACGCTTACCGCTACGGATTGGGCGAGGAGCGGGCGAGGCGTCTTAAGAGAACAGCTTCACTGCTGCGGGCGGGCGTACGGGTGGCGTTCAGTTCCGACTGTCCGGTGGTGCCGGGTGCGCCGCTGGACGGGGTGCGTGCAGCGATGGAACGCAAGACTCCACTTGGCGTGGTGCTGGGAGAGGAGGAGCGAGTAGACGCGCTGACTGCTATTCGTTTATACACGGCTGGTTCTGCGATGGCAGGTAAGGATGAGACCCATACAGGCACCTTGACGGCAGGGAAGCGAGCAGATTTCGTGGTGTTGAGCCGCGACCCGGCGACAACGCCTTCGGACGAGTGGGAGGACATGCGTGTGATAGCAACAGTGTTCGGAGGCAAAGTGGTAGCAGGGAGGTTGGAGTGAAAGCGATACTGGTTCTGGAGGATGGCATCACCTTCGAGGGCGAGGCAATCGGCGCGCCCGGCACAGTGGTGGGCGAGGTGGTCTTCAACACGGGCATGACCGGCTATCAAGAGATACTGACCGACCCCTCTTATGCCGGGCAGATTGTCACGCTGACCTATCCGCTGATTGGTAACTACGGCATCAATGAGGAAGACGACGAATCGCGGCGCATTCAGGTGTCCGCGCTGGTGGTGCGCGAGGCGTGCGAGCATCCGAGCAACTGGCGTGCCCGCTGGACGTTGCGCGAGCACCTTCGTGCGAAGGGCGTGCCCGGCATCCACCGCATCGATACGCGTGCGCTGACAAGACGACTGAGGGCAGCAGGGGTAATGATGGGCATCTTAACCACCGAGCTGACCCGCGAAGAGGCGTGGCAGCATCTCAAAGCCTCCCCCCGCTATGAGGAGTTCAACTACGTGCGGATGGTAACGACGCCCGAACCGTATGTTTGGGACGCGGAGGGCATGAAGCCCTGCGACGCACCTGAATTGCCGGGCACGCGCTACCGTCTGACGCTGGTGGACTGCGGGGTGAAATACAACATTGCAAGGCGGTTCGCTGCGCTGGGCAGTCGGGTGACGGTGTTACCCTGCACCGCGACCGCCGAAGACATTCTGGCAACGCACCCCGACGGAGTCGCCCTGTCGCCAGGTCCTGGCAATCCCGCTCTTCTGGGGGACATTGTGGAGCAGGTGCGCAAGCTGGTGGGCAGGGTGCCCATCTTTGGCATCTGTTTGGGCAATCAGCTGGTGGGCGCGGCGTTCGGCGCGAAGACGTTCAAGCTGAAGTTCGGACATCGGGGATGCAATCATCCCGTTAAGGACCTGCGTTCGGGGCAGGTAACGATTACGTCGCAGAATCACGGCTACGCAGTAGACCCCTCTGGTCTGGAGAAGGGCATGGAGGTATGGCAGATAAACCTGAACGACGGTACGGTGGAGGGCTTGCGCCACACGTCGCTGCCTATCTTCACCCTGCAGTATCACCCGGAAGCATCGCCGGGTCCGCGCGATAGCGACCCGTACTTTGCCCAGTTTTTACGGTTGATCGATTCGGTGAGGAGTTGATGTTGCCGCTATGAAGAGGCGGATAGCCATCGTCATGCTGGTAGTCGCGGCGACCGCGCTGGCAGTGTGGGCGCGGGTGGCGGCGCTGGATGCCGACCCCGACTTCCGCCTGTGCTGGAGCAGCGGTCTGCTGACGGACGAGGGCTTTTACACGCACAACGCCCGCAACGCGGTGCTGCTGGGGCAGGCGCGCACCAACGAGTTCAACAACATGGTGCTGAGCCCGCTGGTGCACGCGGCGCAGGCAGTGGTGTTCAGCGTGTTCGGGGTGGGCTATCCGCAGGCGCGGGCGATTTCGGTGGCATGTTCCCTGCTGACGCTGATTGTCTTCTTTGCCGCGCTGCGGCGCGCTTTGGGCGAAAGGGTAGCGTGGGTGGGCACGCTGGTACTGGCATGGGAACACGCCTACCTGATGTACAACCGCATGGCGTTGCTGGAGACGCCTGCAACCCTGTTTCTGGCGCTGGCGTTTTATGCCTGGGTTCGCCGCGGCGAGGGACTGGCGTGGTCTGCGCTGGCTGGCGTCATGACGGTTGTTGCCTGCAGCATCAAGTCGTTATGCGCGTTCTTCATACCCCCGCCGCTGCTGGCGAGCTGGTGGAGCGGACGAACGCACAAACGGGATACCCGCTGGGAAATCGCGGCGGCTGCCGGGGGAATGCTGATTGCGGGACTGCTGTACGCGGGAGTATGGCTGCTACCGCACTGGCGCGAGTACCGTCACATGAGCGATTTCTACCTGACTTATCAGATACTGCCGCGCAATGTCATGGAGGCGTATGCCGATGTGCGTCGCGCTTTGCTGAATTATCAGTACGGGTTGATGGGCTATCTGTTTGCCCACATGCCGGTAACTATCTTCCTGGCACTCACGACCACCTTGCTGGCGATTTTCCGCAGGGAGGAGCGGCGCCGGGGAAACGGTGCGGTGGAGTTCTTGCTGGTGTGGATGTGGTTGGGTATTGCGTTGCTTGCCTTCATCCGATACGCCCCGAGCCGTTACTACGTGCCCATCTATCCCGCCATTGTCGCGCTGGCAGCCATCAGCATCGTGCGTTTGCCAGAGATTAGCCGGATGGTATGGCGACCGCGGGAGTGGTGGGCGCATCTCTTGCGCACGCTGATGCTGGGATACGCGACCTATTTTGTGCTGGTGTTTGTGTTACAGGTGCCCTTCTCGTGGGGTGTGGTGCGCCTTACCCTGTGGCTGGCGTTTCCACTGGCGGCGATGACCCAGTGGGTGCTTCATCGTCTGCTTTCGGAAGGCGAGTTTTCTCTGGCGTGGGCGCCGGCGGCGACATTGGTGGTTATCGCAGTATGGAACCTCTGGTACTTCACCAGCTGGTATGAGAATCGTCAGTATACCCTGAAGCATCTCGCCGAGAAGCTGGAACACGTTCTGCCACAGGGTGCAGTGGTTGCCGGCAACTGCGCACCGGGGCTTTGTCTGGATGCGCCGGTTTCCACCATGCTGGTGATTCCGCGCCTTGCCAACTATCCCGACCCCATCGAGCGATACGGGGTAACTCATGTGGTGGTACTGGATGGGATTCAGGGCGAGTGGTGGTGGAGAAAGGATTATCCCGAGCTGTTGCGCCGTCGCAACCGTATTCTGCGGGAGTGGGTGGGACCGTATGCCATCTCGGTATACCGTGTACCGGGATGGTTACAAGAGGCTTATCGCTGGAGGTTCCACTCCCACCGGCTGCCTCGTATTCACGATAGCGCAGCAGCAGCTCGCAAAGGAAAGGGAGGTTCTTGATGCCGTTCAGCACGCTGTGCTGGGAGGGGATGTGGCGTAAAGAGTGTGCCCACTGGTGGATGCGCGCCGACGAAGCCGACAGGGGGGAGTCCGAGCAGTGGTATCTTCCGCGTTCTCTGGATGAGCAATGGAAATCTGTCCGCGTGCCACACTGCTGGGAACGGGAGGGCGTCTCCGCGCGTTTTGAGGGTCCCGTTTGGTATGTGACAGAGGCGGAGGTGCCTGCCGACTGGCAGCGGGGCAGGATATGGCTCTTGCTGGAGGGAGTCAGCTACGCCGCGCAGGTTTGGGTCAACGGTCACCGTCTGGCAACTCATGTGGGCATGTGGGACAGCTTTGCCTGTGACCTCACCTCCCATCTCGAGGGTGGGAAGGCGTTTGTCGCATTGCGCGTGATGAAGCCGGGGGGCGGAACCTACCCTGTGCCCCAGACACTGGCTGGGTTCCTGCCCTATGTGTTCGGCACCTTTGGGGGCATCTGGCAGCGAGCGTGGCTCGTCCGTACGCCGGAGGCATGGATAGAAGACCTCTATCCAAACGTGGTGGGCAAGGGGCAGGTGGAAGTCGAGATATCCTGCGGCGGGCGGCTTCCTGCTGCTCTTGACCTGCGCCTCTACCGTCCTGATGGCGGCTTGGTCAGTAGCAAACAGGTGCAGTTCGATGAACGCAGGTATGTGCGCGTGGCACTGGATGTCCCGGAGCCGCAGTGGTGGTCTCCCCATTCGCCGAACCTGTACCGTCTGGAGGTGGAAATCACCGACCAGCATGGAGATACCTGTCGGATTGCCCGCCCGGTTGGTCTGCGCACGGTGCAGGTGAAAGGGGATACCATCCTGCTTAACGGAGAGCCTGTCTATCCACGAGGCATTCTGCACTGGGGATGGTATCCTCAGCATCTCGCGCCAAACCCGACAGAAGACGAAATACGCACCGAGCTTATGCAGCTGCGCGACATGGGTTTCAACACGGTGAAGTTCTGCCTGTGGGTGCCGCCGGCGCATTATCTGCGCCTGTGCGATGAGATGGGCATGTTCGCGTGGGTGGAGTTGCCCATGTGGCTGCCAGAGGTTACCCCGGTGTTCCAGAGGCAGGTCGTGGATGAGTATACGCGCATCGTGCTGCAGCTGCGCGGGCATCCCAGCATTATCGTCTGGACGCTGGGCTGCGAGCTATCGGACAGCGCAGGCGCGCCCTTCCTGGAGAAGCTCTACCGGCTGGTGAAGCGTCTGACCGACAGCCCTCTGGTGCGGGACAACAGCGGGGGCGGGGAGGCGTATCAGGGCTTGCTCAAAGAGTACGCCGACTTTTACGACAACCACTTCTACTGCGATTTGCCGTTCCTGCGCCCTCTGTTTGATTATTTCGCACCGCGTGGGCGCGAACCCATGCCCTGGTTGTTCGGCGAGTACTGCGATTGTGACACCTTCCGTGATTTACCGGCTCTTCTGCAGGCAAACGGCGGTGTGGCACCCTGGTGGGCGGTGGAAGATGAGGACGTCAACCCGCGTGGCGTAAGACCGGACGTCTACGTCATCCAGCAGCTGCACCGGCTGAATCAGGACGGCTTTTTTGTGGATTACCGTGATGCCCTCAAGTTCTCTTCGGAGCAGCAGGCGATGTTCCACCGCAAGGTGACCGTAGAAACGACGCGCCTGTACCGCGAGATTAGCGGCTATGTGATTACCAGTATCAGCGATACGCCTATCGCTACCTCCGGCATCTTTGACGACTCGGGCAAACCCAAGTGGGATGCCTCAGATTGGCGGAAGTTCAACGCTGATGATGTGCTGTTGCTGCAGTTCCATCGCAGAAGGGAGTGGTTCAACGGCGGCGATCGCCCGTCGTACGTGGACTGGTGGAACTTCTTCAGTAACGATACCGTTGTCGCTCATGTCGCTCTTTCCCATTACGGGCGGTGCGATTGCAGGGGCACTCTGCAGTGGTACCTGCGTGACGAACACGGACGGACGTTGCTGCAGGGTGAGCATGGCATACCGTCGCCGATACGTGCTGGCTCGCTTGCGCCGGTGGCGACGCTGGAGCTGAGAATGCCCGAGGTGAGCCAGATGCAACCGCTCACCCTCTACTGCGCCTTCAAGACGGACGAGGGAGAGGTCATACAGAATGATTGGGAGCTCTGGTGTTATCCGCAGGTGGATACTGGTGTTCTGAGCCGGTGGGCGGTGTATGACCCTCACCACAAGCTGCGCGGAGCCGAGAAGCTGGGCTGGGAGGTGAAGCGCGTCGGCGAACGGGAAATCTGGCAGCAGAGGCAACTCATCGCCTCCGCGTGGCATCCGGCGTTGCTGGATGCACTGCGTCAGGGGGCAAGGGTGGTGCTCTTCCAGTACGAGCATGATGGCTTGCCTGCAGAGGGATTGCCCTTCTGGCGCGAGGCGTTGAGGCACTTTGTGCCTCATCCCCTCTGGAAGCGGTTCCGCCAGAAGGGGTATACCGGCTCGCAATTTATGGGTTTGACCTGCGACTGTGCGCTGGTGACGGGGCAGCTGCAGGAGATGCTGGGGGCAGATGCGGTGGTGCAACCCGTCCTGCGCCGAGTGGACGCCCGATCGTGGCGGGTGCATGACTACATCGTGGACATCACTCTGGGCGAAGGCAGGATGCTTGCCAACACCCTGCGCATCGCGGGTGGTCTGGGTGATGCCCCATCGGGCATCGAGCGCAACGTGGCGGGGCTGTGGTTGCTGTATAGCATGACAGATGTGCTGATGGAATGACGAACTGGAACCTGTATCGCAGAATGCGGATATGCTGAATACCGGGATAAGAGGGAGGAAATGCCAAAAGATCCAAGCATTCGAAAAGTGATGGTCATCGGTTCAGGACCGATTGTCATCGGTCAGGCGGCGGAATTCGACTATTCGGGCACGCAGGCGTGCCGCGCCCTGAAAGAGGAAGGCGTGCAGGTGGTGTTGATTAACTCCAACCCCGCGACCATTATGACCGATACCGAGATTGCCGACCGCGTCTATATCGAGCCGTTAACGATAGATTTTGCCGAGCGGGTTATCGCGCGGGAGCGACCGGACGGATTGCTGCCCACGCTGGGGGGACAGACGGGCTTGAACCTTGCTGCGCAGCTGGCGGAAGCAGGCATTCTCGACAGGTACGGCGTGCGCTTGCTGGGTACGCCACTTTCCGCCATTCAAAAAGCCGAAGACCGCGACCTGTTCCGCGAGACCATGCGCTTGATAGGTGAGCCCGTGCCCGAGTCGTGGATTGTGGAGAGCGAAGAGCAGCTGCGCGAGGTCGCGAGAATCTGTCCCTATCCGGCGATTGTGCGCCCCGCTTACACGCTCGGCGGCACGGGGGGCGGCATCGCCTACAGCGAAGAAGAGCTGCTTCACATCGGTCAGCTGGGCATGAATCTGTCCATGCGCCATCAGGTGCTGGTGGAGCGGTGTCTGCTGGGCTGGAAGGAGATCGAGTACGAGGTGATGCGGGACGGCGCGAACACCTGCATCACCGTGTGTAATATGGAGAACCTCGACCCGATGGGCGTGCATACAGGAGACAGCATCGTGGTCGCGCCCAGCCAGACACTGAGCGATAAAGAGTACCACATGCTGCGCACCGCATCGCTGAACATCATCCGTGCGCTGGGCATCGAGGGCGGCTGCAACGTGCAGCTGGCGTTAGACCCGAACAGCTTCCAGTATTACGTCATCGAGGTGAACCCGCGTGTGTCGCGTTCCTCTGCGCTGGCGTCTAAGGCGACGGGCTATCCCATCGCGCGAGTAGCAGCCAAAATCGCGATTGGGTTGCATCTGGACGAGATCGAGAACGCGGTCACCAAAAAGACAAAGGCGTGCTTTGAGCCCGCGCTGGACTACGTGGTGGTGAAGTTCCCGCGCTGGCCGTTTGATAAGTTCGTTACCGCCGACCGGCGCATCGGCACGCAGATGAAGGCGACGGGCGAAGTGATGGCGATAGACCGCACCTTTGAAGGCGCGCTGATGAAAGCCATCCGCAGTCTGGAAATCGGCGCGATGGGTTTGACGCGACGTGGTACCGCCGCGCTATCCGACATGCAAATTGAGGAGGGGTTGGCGGTGGCTACTGACGAGCGTATCTTCATCGTCGCCGAGGCGTTCCGGCGTGGCATGATGGTGGAAGAGGTGGCGCAGCTGTCCAGCATTGACCCCTGGTTCCTGGAAAAAATCCGGCAATTGGTGGAGATGGAGACGCGCCTGCGCCTGCACGCCCGCGAGCTGCGCGATCTGGTGCAAAACCCGTGCGACCAGCATCCGGCGGCGGAACTGCTTCGCACCGCCAAAGGCAAAGGTTTTCCCGACGCCATGCTGGCGGACATCGCGGGGGTGGACGAACTGGAACTGCGTCGCGCCCGCAAGGCGCTGGGCATCGAGCCCGTCTACAAGATGGTGGACACCTGCGCCGCCGAGTTCGAAGCGGAAACGCCCTACTACTATTCCTCCTACGAGCAGGGAGAGAGCGGGTAGACAGGCTTAGGAGGCGGGTTGCCTTCTGAGCCTGTCGGTTATTCATTGTTGCTACTGTTCCCCGGGAGGTTCGGAGGGCGGTGTTTGAAGTGTGATGTACAGGACTGCTACGCGGTTATCGCTGGGCACGTCCTCCTCTGTTTCTCCTCCTCCGGGTACGTCTACCCAGAGCTTCCAACGCCAGCCTTTACCCAGCTTGATTATTCCACCACTCTTTCCGACATAAACCGTGCCGGGTGACGGTCGAGCGGGAGGGGCAGGAGTTGTCGAGGCACTAATACGCTGCGCCTTTACTGGTCCTTCCGCATCCTGCACTATCCAACCGCCGCGCCCGTCCGGGTAACGCAGTTTGACGTACACGGTCCACTCCTCGGTGAGGTTCAAAGCTCGGGGGATGTCTCTCACACTGTCGGTGAGCACGGAGTACACGTCTCCCCAGGCGACGACTTCGCCAGGCTTCAAACCCGAGGACTGTTGATTCTGCAGGTCCTGAAGCCACTGCTCCGCCGCGTTTGCCACCAGCACCGAGAGAAAGCCTCGCTGCGGACGGAGCAGGGTGTTGAGCGCGCTCAGAAAAGCCCCCAACGTTCGTTGCCGCTTCTTCCGTTCGTAGGGGATTGCGAGGACTGCAGTTGCCTGACCTGTGAAGCCAACGCGCCATCTGGCACAGCCTTCGGAATAGGGCAATGCCTGAACAGGCGAAAGGGCACGAGCAGGGTCCTCTGCCGCCGCTGTGTTAACTGCCTGTACGAGCTGCGCCATTGCCTGTGGGTCGGCTACCTTGAACAGTTCGAAGTTCACTGTGTTCGCGATGGTTTTCTTACGCCACAAACTCCAGAACTCAGGAGGAGGGAGTACCTCTACAGCTAATATGTTATCGTTGGTAAAGTCCTTGTACACGGTAGTGCCGCTGCGTCCCGCGCTGCCATCCACATAGGTCTTCGCACCTGGTGCCGTATATGGGTCGCCACGTGCGATACCGTAGGCATCGCCCGGTTGTTCCCCAAAGTGGGGACAAAACACTGGTTCATAGTAGTAAGGCACGAAAGTACCTCGCACCGGCACAGGCACCACCGTATCGAACTTGCCCACGTCCACTGCCATGCGAACCAGCACCCTGCCTACGTCGTTCAGCACCTCCGCCACCATCTCGCGCCGGTCTGCTGGAATCGAAAACACCCCGGACGCCTCCGTTCGAATAGCATTTGCCCAGATGCTCGCAATCAGTTGCCAGGTGTCAGGGTCTCGAAACTCCACTCGCCCCAGCCTGCCCTGCTGGTCGGTCACGCGCACCTGAATCTCCAGATGCTGTCCTGTGGGTTCAAACAGCCCCCAGCCGGGTTGTTCTGGTAGCTCCAGCTGGCTGAAAGAACGGCTGACCAGCTGCTCGAAGTCCACCTGCTCGTCAGGTGAAAAATCCGCTGCCCACACCGGCATGGTCAACGCCTGTTGCTGGTTCACAAGGAGACTGGTAAACTGCCCTCGCACGGCAATCAGCGCGGCGAGATTGGGGTCGGTGTTGAGCCGCTTTGGGCTCAGCGGCTGCGCACCTGCCAGAGACAAATACGTCACCTCAAGAAGCAACACGAAGACGACGCGGATAGCTGTTTTCATGGTAACTCCTCCTTTTCATTGTTTCTGTCATCATTTTACCGCCGTCCCCCCCCGCGTCAATTGTCCGAAAGTATCAATTTTTTGGTACCATGGTACCATACTATTCGGCTGTCATATCAAACCGGCTCGTGTGGCAATGTAGACTGCTTGCACGGTAGTTTTGACTCCGAGCAGCCGACGGATGTCACTGAGATGGTGCTTGACCGTGCGCACCGAGCAACCGCGTTCCTCCGCAACATCCTGTTCACGACCCAACTGTGCATAGGCTTGCAGCACCTCGCGCTGTGTCCGCGTGAGTAAAGGGCACTGCATCACGATGACGTCAGGAGGCGAAGGGGGCACGCTCCTGTAAATACGTATCTGTCCATCTCTTTGCAATAGTTCCAGAACCTTCTCGGTAGCAACGGCGTCATTGCCGACGACCAGCACGTCCATCGTCGTGCCAAACCTCCGCGTGTACGTCTCCGCTACGATTATAGTATAGCCTGTGTTATGCGTCAATCATGGATGCTAAAGGCGGTCGGCTCGTCGGGCTCCTCGCCTCCATGAGGGATTTTCTGTGGGCGTTTTTTCCTTCCAAAAAGATAAAAATCCACCAATATTTTCCTTCTCAGAAAGATAATTTTGTGGTAAAATGGTGTTGGTAGAGGGAAAATATTTGTTCCAGACGATGCGATGCGTGAGATAATCCGTCAAAAAATCGTCGATGGGGTCAGGGCGTCGGTGCCCTCCTTGACGCCGCGCGACATCCGTGTGCCGCAGATTCCGGGTAAAGCCTTCGCCGTGGTGGGCATGCGTCGCAGTGGCAAGACCACTTTCCTGTGGCAGGTGCTGGGCGAAAAGCTTCGGGAGGGCGTGCCGCGTGAGGCTCTACTCTTCTTCAGCTTCGAGGACGAACGGCTCATCGGACTGCGTCCTGACGACCTGCAGCTCGTTGTGGAAGAGTATTACTTGCTGTTTCCCGACCGCCGCGGACGGGAAAAGGTGGTTTTCTTTCTGGATGAGATTCAGGTGGTGACCGGTTGGGAGACCTTCATCCGTCGGATACTGGACACCGATCGGGTGGAGGTGTTCCTGTCGGGGTCGTCGGCACGCCTGCTGTCGCGGGAGGTTGCCACCAGTATGAGAGGGCGGGCGATGGAGGTGCGCGTGACGCCCTTCAGCTTTCGGGAATATCTGCGCCATCAGGGCAATGAGCCACAACAGCCCCCTGAGCTTCTGACCACGGCAGACCGCTCCCTGTTGCAGAATCGGCTGCTGGCATACCTAGTGGAAGGCGGTTTCCCCGAAGCGCAAGGGATATCCGCTCAAGACCGTTACCAGCTGCTGCAGAGTTACGTGGACGTGGTGCTGTTGCGAGACGTTATCGAGCGCTACGATGTGTCCCATCCGGTCGCCCTGCGCTGGATGGTGCGCTACTTGCTGGGCAATGCGGCTGGCTTGTTCAGCGTCCATAAGATGCACAACGACCTGCGCTCGCAAGGGTTTGCTGTGGGAAAGGACACGGTCTACGCCTATCTGGGGTATCTGGAGGATGCTTTTCTGGTGCAGTCGATTGATATCGCCGCCTCCTCCGAGCGACAGCGCATGGTTAATCCGCGAAAGGTATATCCGGTAGACGCATCGCTCATCCCTCTCTTTGACCGCACAAGGCGCGCCAATGTCGGTCACGCGCTGGAGACATGCGTGTTTTGGGAACTGCAGCGGCGCGGAGCAGAGGTACACTACGTGCGCACCGCCAGCAGCTATGAGGTCGATTTTCTAGCACGCTACTGGGATGGACGTGAGGAACTCATACAGGTATGTACGGACCTCACTGACGAACAGACGGCGGGAAGGGAGTTTCGCGCGCTGGTAGAGGCATCGCGTGAGCATCCATCCGCCACGCCTTTGCTAATTACCCTCTATCCCGCGCCTCAATCGCCGCCTGAAGGCATCACGGTTCAGACGGCACTGGACTGGTTTCTGCAGACTCGCTAACCTCTTCGGGGCGTTGCCATGCCTCATATGCCACCAGCGCGGCGGCGACCACCACGTTCAGCGATTTGCCCTTGCCCGCCATCGGGATGAACACCGCGCCGTCGCACATGCTCAGCACTTTGTTATACACACCGTTGACCTCGTTGCCGATGACCAAACACAGCTTCTGGGGGTAGGGGTAGTGCTTGTAGTGAACGGCGTCCTGCGCGATTTCCACCGCCACCAGATGGTAGCCTTCCAGTTTCACCCGTGCGACCGCCTCCTCGTGCCGCTCGAAGTAGCGGAACGGGATACGCCGGTGGTGACCCATGGAGGTGACGTGAATCTGCGGATGCGGGGGCAGGGGTGTATGTCCCGTCAAAATCAGCTCCTTCGCGCCGACGGCGTCCGCCACCCGAAACATGCCCCCCACGTTGTAGGGGTCGTCCCAATCCTGCAAAAGGAACGCGATGGTCATCTCCCTGCCGGTCAGGGAGGCGTACTGCTCGTGCAGGCGACGGATTGCCGTTTTGGAGCGCAGTGTCTTTGCCGGCATCGTTCACCTCTTTGAAGCAAAGGCAAAAGAGATTTTACCACAGAGGACACGGAGTTCACAGAGGGACTTCCTCTTTGTTCTCTGTGGTGAATCGTCAACCTTACGAAATCAGGATGTCCTCTTTCCAGCCCAGCTTGACCAAATCGATTCGGCGTGGGTCGCTGACGCCCAATCCGTATTTGACCTCCGCGTCGCGGATGTGTGTTGGGGGCGTCTCCAGCGCGACATCTTCCCCGAAATGCTGCCGGCGTTTCGCCTGAATCAGCCTCAGCCCCATCGCGTCCACCGCCACCGGGTCGTAGGAGACGAACAGCCCCTTATACTGCCACACGTAACGCGGGTCCCAGTGGTGCGGTCCGCGCCCGTGAAACAGCGGCGTCAGGGCAAGCAGGATATTGAGGTGCGTCTTGCCTTTGACCGCCGGTAACTCCCAAACCTTAGCCAGCGAGGAACAGGCGTCCGGGTGGTAGCTGGCTGGGTTCTCGGTGAACATGATGTAGTTCTTGATGCACCCGCCGATGCCTGACCACCAGTGCGTGCGCACCGGGCGCACGTTGATCAATGCGGTGATGACCACGAAGTAACGGTCTTTCCAGAAGCGTAGCATTCCGCCCGCATAGTCCGAACCCTGCCCGATACCAGCGTCCTCCCCGTCCCGCTCGAAGCTGAAGATGCCGAAGGCGTCCTCGGCAGTGCCCATGTCGAAGATATCCAGAGTCAGGGTGGGGCTATCTGCTTTCTCGTAGCGGCACGCCCACACGCGGCGCATGTTATACGCGCGGTATATCTCGCCGATGCCGTCGATGTAATCAAAGATGGTTTGCGGGTCGTAAGTATCGCACTTGCCGTGCCATTGCCAGCCATCCACCTGGCGTGGAGGGGAGAAGGGCAGTTCGGAAGATTGCCCCTGCACGTTTGCCGTCATCAGGGTTATCGCACACCCCAACAACCACATGGTCATCACACTCCATCTCACCCTTCTCACCCCAGGATGTTACTTCCTGCTTTGCAACCACCGTTCCAGCAGCGCCCAGCTCGCCATGCTGCGGGCGTAGTAGCTGCCGCACTCGGGCTCGTTGAACGGGTTGAGGTTCGCGCCGAGTACAATCAGGTTATCCGCGCTTTGCGCACGCGCTCCAGCAGCTCGATTTGCACGCCCAGCTGCGCCTCGGCATCGAAGTAGGCGTACTGTCCCTCGCCCATGTCCCCACGCTGAACCAGAGGGATGCCATGCTCTTTCAGGAACTCCGCACTGGCTTGCATGTCCTCCGTCCAGAAGGCAATGTGATGCACCGACTCGCCGTGCTTGTCCAGCGCCTCCTTCCACGTGCTGGGCTCGCCGATGGGTTCTATCAGCTCCAGCTGCACCTGCCCCAAGTTGAAAAACGCCAGGTTCGCCTGCGCGTTGCTGGGTTGCCCCCGATAGGTCATGTGCACCTCGTTGCCCGGCTGGGTGATGATGACGTCCGGCAACGGCTGTCCGAGAATCTGCGCCCATCGCTGGCGCGCCTCATCGATGTCGCGCACCACAATCGCGATTTGCGAAACGGTGGTGTTTCCCAGTCCTTTTGCCGACACAGTCTCCTCCGATTGCTTATGATTACAGGAGTGATGCAGTTGAACAGTGGATGCGGGGTAGAGGCGATGGGAACCTGCAAACAGGAGTGTGCCTGGCAGGGGAGAATCATGCTACGACCTTGCCGGTGCGCGAGGTTGCGCTCGAAAGATGTTGGCTCGGCGTCGACACAGAGAGCGGTGAACGTTACTTCGCTGCCGTGACCATTTCCGAAGATGGCTTGCACCGGAGCGAACCGATTGCGCTGAGCGCGGGTTGCCCCACCTTGCGTGACGGCTCGGTGCTTGCTGTCTATTACGAGGAAGGCGAGGGCAGTGCGATACGCGCCATGCGCTTTCGCGTGCACAAAAACGGCATTCAAAAGCTGAGGTGGTAACGATGCGAAACGCCGATTGGATTCTGGATAGCAATTGGGAGCTTTTCGTCGACGGCGCAGTGATAGACCGGCTCGGCGGCAAAGCGGAACTGCGTTTGCATCATCCGGTGCCGCAGGAGGTGGTGCTGGAGTGCGACCGCCCGTGGGAAGGCAACACCAGCGGATACTTCACCGTGTTGCAGGACGGTAAGACCTTCCGCATGTACTACCGCGGTTCCGACTACGACGTGAAAACGAAAAAGCAGACGCATCCCGAGGTGACCTGCGTGGCGGAAAGCCGCGACGGCATCCACTGGGAACGCCCGAACCTGGGGCTGGTGGAGTTTGGCGGTTCGAAGCGAAACAACATCGTATGGACGGGCAGGGAGAGCCACAATTTCGCGCCGTTCGTCGATGAAAACCCGGCTGCGCCGGCGCACCAGCGCTACAAGGCGCTGGCAAGCGTAGATGTGCCGGGCAAAGAGTGGGGAGCGTTGGGCGCACTGGTGTCGCGCGATGGGATACGCTGGCAACGCCTGCACGAAGAACCGGTGATTACCGAGGGACACTTCGACTCGCTGAACACCGCGTTTTGGGACCCGGTGAATGGGCGGTACCTGGAGTTTCATCGCTTCTGGCACGAAGAGTATCGGGACATCGCGATGTGCGAGTCGAAGGACTTTGTGCGCTGGACAAAACCGCGCTTGCTGGACTGGGGCGGCGCGCCGCGCGAGCATCTGTATACCAACGCCATACGCCCCTATTTCCGCAACCCGCGCATTCTGCTGGGTTTCCCGATGCGTTTCGTTCCCGACCGCGCCAAATTACCCGAAGACCCCTATCCCGCGCTATCGGACAATGTGTTGATTGTCAGTCGGGACGGCTTGCACTTCAAACGCTGGCTGGAGGCGTTCCAGCGGCCGGGTCCCCAGCGAGAACGCTGGGTGAACCGCAACAACATGCCTGCATGGGGTTTACTCGTCACGCGCTCTGCCCTGCCGAACTGCCCCGATGAGATTTCTTTCTACTCGGTGGAGGGGTACTATCTACCCAACCAGACCGCGCGCGTCAGGCGGTTTACCCTGCGTCTGGACGGGTTTGTGTCGGTGAACGCACCCCGCGCTGGTGGCGAGGTGCTGACCAGAACGCTCGTGCTGCAGGGGAACAAACTGCAGGTGAATTTCGCCACCTCTGCCGTCGGCACTGTGAAGGTGGAGGTGACCGACCCTCAGGGCAACCCCATCAAGGGCTTTACCGCCGACGATTGCGTGGAGATATATGGTGACGAGGTCGAGCAGGACGTGCGCTGGAATAGTGCCGACATCCGGCTGCTGCGGGGGAAGCCGGTGCGCCTGCGATTCCTTCTGAGCGACGCCGACCTGTACGCTTTCCGTTGCGCGCAGTAGGGCGTTCCGTGCGTCGTCTGGGGGGCGAACCTGTCGGTAAGCTGAAAAAACGGTCAAAGGGCTCGGCAGGAGCCTCGCCCTTCAGCGGGGTACTCGACACCAAAACAGCCGCCATCTCAGGTGTGTCGCAGGCTACCGGTCCTGCCAATCCCGTAGCGGCTGTACAGCCATGAGATCGCAATCAGCGTCAACCCCAGCCCCCCGAAGGACAGAATGCGCATCGGCGTGTCCAGAAAGCTCAGGTCGAATAGAAACACCTTCAGCGCGGTGAAGCCCAGTAAACCTAACGCAGCAAGGCGTGCGGGTTGAATCGAGCGGATGATACCAGCTACCAGCATCACCGCTCCGAATAGCGTCCACACCAGTGAAATCGCCATCTGTGCCAGCCGCTGCCAGTCACCCTTCAATGCGCCCGTGGCGTACCAGTAGTAGAACGCCTCGTAGGTTTCCTGGGTAACGCCCCACAACAGCACCGCCATTGCCAGCGCGTAGATGCCACCTGCCGACGACAGCTCGGACGGGGTGACACCTGAAGGGCGGCGGCTGAGCAGCATCGCTATCCAGACTGCCGACAGCGCACTCACCGCAAAAGCCAGAGCACGCAGGTTCCACAGCGGTATCCACGCTGGAGAAGCGCTCGCGCCCGGTAGGGTGAACAGCGAGTACCAAACCAGCACCAGCACCCCCGCGACGCCAGCCGCATACCCCAGCAAGCGCATGCCAAGCAGGTTCCATGCCACGCCAAGCGTCACAAACAGCGCGCCGAGCAGGCTCCACAGCGCGACGAGAGCAAACCACGCTGCAACTGCCCACAGCTGCGGGTCGACGGACATCCGCCATGCACGGAAGCCCAGATACACCTCTGCAGAAAGCGCAGTGAACATCAGGATGCTGACCAGCACCGTGAGATAGCCTAAAGCCTGTGCCTCCTCCGAAGCGGCACGCTCCTGCTCACGCGTCACCATCCACGCCAGCACCGCCAGCAGGATGCCCACCAGCAGGGTGGAGAACCATCGCATATTCCAGAAGGGCGTCCATACCTCCACAGGCGCGGATGCTATCGCCCACACGGGCAACACTGCCGCCAGCGTGGCGATGAACAGCGCACACAGGCGCACCCACCGATCATTCACCTTTGCTCCCAGCCGGTGCAGGAGCAGGGCGTACACCGCCCAAACGCTGGCTACCGAGTATATCGCCACTGGTTGCCACGCCTGCCCGAACCGAGAGGATTGCCACTGCACGGTGAAGGAGGTTTCCTGTGCCAGCAACCATGCTCCACACAGCGTCGCCAGTGCGGTATACCACGGAGCGAGTTCGTCCTGAGTGCCTGTCGTTCGACGGCTCTCCACAGCCATCCACCCGGTCGCCATTACTGCCGCCAACAGAGGCAGACCGCGCTCATTCAGGAACAGCAGATGCCTGCGCGCTTCCGCGACCGGCACGACCACCGCTATCGCCAAAAGGGTGATGACCCACACGATTTGTCCGGCGCGGTGCAATAACGGGCTGTTCAAGCGCAGTCCCAGCGTGACCAGCACCGCCGCCTGCACGCTCCACCCGACCACCAGCCAGTCTTGCTTCAGCTGCATCGGTACCGCGATGGTCAGGAAGAAGAGCGCGAGCCCAGCGAAGCTGTCTCGCAGACTGCGGTTTTGGGGAGCTCGCTGGCGGACGAGCATACTCACCACGCTGAACAAGATGAATAGCGTAAGGGCAAAGGCGGCGGGATACTTCCCCAGTGCGTTGCCGATGAGCGCGTAACCTGCCAATGCGTATACACCAGTGTCGGCGAATACCAGCAGCAATTCCTCGGCTTGCGTACTGGCGCGCTGAATCAGGCTGCGAAAGCAAGCGCACCCGAGGAACAGTAGGAAGTTCAGCGTCACGAACCCAAAAACAGACCAGCGGAAACGCTCCTGATAGCTTCCCTCTGCCCAGCCCAGCAACAGCAGGATGGTGGCGAAGAAGCTCAGCCACACCAGCGTGCGCCACTGCCTGTACACCGACACAGCGAGAATGCCCGCGTTCAGCACCGTCACGTAGGTCAGGAGTGGGTAGGGGCTGGCGGGCGCGCCGCCTTCCGAGCGCAGGAGCACCGGCGTTAGGAAACCGCCGACGGTAGCCAGCACGCTCAGGCTCATCGCATCGTAGCGCAGCGCAAGCAATACCCCCAGAAACACCGTCGTCGCCATCAGCGCGAAGGATGCTTCAAAGGAGATGAGATGGTACCGTTGCGCCCCCGCCCAGATGCTGAGATAAAGCACGGAGATGCCCGCGCCCGAAATGCCCTCGCTGAACCATCGCTCCACCCGCCGGCGTGAGTACTCGCCGAAAGCCAGCAGAACCGCGCCCGCAGCGAAGCCTAAAGCCAGCTTCGCCGTGTTTCCGAGAAACTGCCAGGTGTAAGCGAGGAAGAAAGCCAGCGCGAAGAAGGTGGCGATGGAGCCAAGCCATAATGCCCCCTTTCCTCCCACCATCTGCTCCCAGTAGGCGTTGATACCCGTATCTGCCTGCACTGCTGCGGGGGCAACAGGGGGTATGGGCTCGGTTGGCGGAGGTGGTTCAGAGGGTTCGGGAGTAACACGGGCAGCGGTCTGCTCGGGAAGTGGAGGAACAATCGGAGGTGGGGGAATGACGGGCTGTGCGGCAATCACATCGCGCAGCTCAGGAGCCGTTTCAGGGGCGGCAGGCGGCTGCGGTTCGACAGGTTTGGACGCGCCTGCTTGTTGTTCTATCCGCTCCACCCGCTGTGCCAGTTCCGCAATCTGGCGTTCCAGATGTTCCAGTCTCTTCAAAACACGCTCCGAATCCTCTGGCTCGATCATTGTTCGCGCCTCCGGGGAAATGCGTCCGCTAACAATGACTCCATCGCGGCAAGAAAAGTTGCCGATTTTGAGACTAGAGCAAAAAAACCCACAGGTCAGTGCTGCCTCCGACCTGTGGGAAATTGGGTGTGCTGCCTATAGGATTGTCCAGTAATGCTTAGCCTATCTAAATTATACAGCGTTTTGCGGAAAAAGTCGAGAGGTTTTGCTGGCACCAGGAAAATTTTCCTGAAAAATCGTCCCCTTATGCCGCGCCGTGTTTATCCCGCGGCGGGCAGGTTTTTGCTTGCAGGGACGGGAACATCAGTTCACAGTCATGCAACATGGCGGAGGAACACCCATGCAGACGTTAACGAGTGTAGAGCGTATTCAAAACATCCTGAAGCGACAGCCAGTGGACCGCATCGGCGTCTTCGAGCATTTCTGGGGCGATACCTACAGGAGCTGGCTGGAGGAGGGCTATATCCGTGAAGGCGAAAACCTCGCCGACCACTTCGGCTACGATTTGGAGCTGTGCTGGCCGTTCAACATGGTGGCCGACCTCGACTTCGTACCGGAGGTGGTGGAGGAGACCAAGGAGACCATTCTTGTGCGCGACGGCAACGGCGCGTTGCTGCGCCGACACAAGCTGCACGATTCCACCCCGGAACATGTGGACTTTTTGGTGAAAGACCGCCGCGCATGGGAGGAGCATATCAAACCCAAACTCACCCCCGACCGCCGACGCATCAACTTCGAAGCCTACCGCAACATTCGCCGCCACGCGCAGGAGAAACAGCGATTCTTCTGCTGGTCGGGCGTGAACGTGTTCGAGCTGATGCACCCCGTGTGCGGACACCAGTATATGCTGATGGGCATGATCGACGACACCGACTGGGTGAAGGATATGGTCAACACCTATGCCGACCTGACCATCCAGCTCATGGAGATTCTGTTTGCGGAGGAGGGGTTGCCCGACGGCATCTGGTTTTACGAGGATATGGGTTTCAAGGGACGCCCCTTTATGTCTCCTGCGATGTACAAGGAGATTGTGCAGCCGGGACATATCAAGACCATCCAGTTCGCGAAGAGCCTGGGGCTGCCGGTCATCATGCACTCCTGCGGGTATGTGGAGCCGCTGGTGCCGGGCATGATCGAGGCGGGAATCGACTGCCTGCAGGTGATTGAGGTCAAAGCGGGGATGGACCTGGTGCGTCTGTACCGCAACTTTGGCGACCGGCTATCCTTCATGGGCGGCATCGATGTGCGCGTGCTGTATACCAACGACAAACGCCAGATCGACGCCGAGCTGGAAGCCAAAATCCCCATCGTCAAGCAGAACTACGGCTACGTGCTACACAGCGACCACTCCATCCCCAACACCGTCCACTACGAGACCTACCGTTACTTCGTGCAGCGGGGGCTGGAGCTGGGCACGTACGGGTAGAGGGAAGACGGGGGTCGTTCATTGCTACCACAACATGGAGAACCATGGGGTGGGTTCACCGTCTTAAGCCGCTGTCCTGCGCCCACTGGAGGCGTTCGGCGTTCACGTCCAGTGCGTGTACGCCATACCCTGCCTGCCGCAGGCGTTGCAGGTAGTGCCTGCCCATCATGCCCAGCCCAATGACGCCGATGTTCTGCGCCATAACGTTTGCCCCTTTCGTTTCAGCGTGCCTTCATCAGCAGTGCAGCGTGTCCCTTAAGAGGTGCCTTCACAGACGCCTCCTTTAACTGCCTGGTTTTCGGTATCGCTTGCCCACTTCATCCAGCACCAGCACCCAGTCTTCCTCTCGCGATTCTCCGACGGGGGGAGTGAACTCCCGCTCGCCGCGGCGCACAAACTCGCCAATCGGCTGCGCCTGTCCGCTGCGCGGGTTGAACCACCAGGCGCGGATGTTTTTTCCACTCAACGCATCCAGATGGACCCTCACCGTTTTGGCTACCGGCAGATAGATGAAGGCGTAGCTACCGTCTGCCCCGCGCGCTGCCCGCACATGCTCTAACCCTGTGCCAGGGTCGCCTGCGACCAGCGACTGGTCTGGGATGCGCAGCAGCATCGGTCGCGAGAGCATCAACTGCTTCGCACAGCGCATCTGCGAAGCACCGGGCAGGTGCAGGGCTTCTTTCCAGGCGGTACGGGCATGGGAGACGGGTTTCCTCTTTCCGGGCTCATACATCTGCCAAATGTCATGGCAGCCGTAGGTATGTCCGTGCGCTCCTGCCAGCAACGCCCAGTAGGCGGCGCGGCGCACATCGTGGTCGTTGAACCAGCCGTTTTTTGGGTCCCAGTTGATGGGATGGTCCTCGTAGTTCGGTTCCCCGTCCAGGCAGGGTTTGACGGGCTGCAGGCGGTAGTCCTTCTGTATCATCTCGTAATTGGGTACCGGTCTGGCGTGATGCCCCGACTGAAGCATATTGAAGTCCAGCCACTCTTCCCGATGCAGCCACTGCGAGCTGTGGTTTCCGCCATTCGGGTGGTAAGTGATGAGATGTGTTCCGCCATCCCCCTGGCGCAGACCTTCCGCCATCGCCCGCCAAATGGCGAGGTGCGTCTCGGTATCGACGGGACGGTCGCCGCCCAGTATCCAGATGATGGGCTTATTCCGATAACGCTTGCCCAGAAACTCACCGTAAACGCGGGCGTTTTCGGGGGTGAATATCTCAGGACCGACGCCCCACTTTTTGTTCACCTTGTCGCCCCACGTGGGCAACATGGCGATGTATAGTCCCAGCTCCTGCGCGAGGTTCACCCCGAAGTCCACGTGGCGGAAGTATTCCTCGTTGGGCTGGGTGGGGTCATTGCGGTGAAGGGGGGTATGTCCATAGGCGTTCGGTGTGCCCAGCCCGTCGAGTTCGGCTAAAGCAACCGCCTGTATCACCGTGAAGCCTTTCGCGGCGCGGTCTTTCAGATACAGCTCCGTTTCCTCGCGCGTCAGGCGGTGAAACAGCTCCCACGCGGTATCTGCCAGATAGAAGAACGGCTTGCCCGTTTCGGTAACTAAGTAACGCCCCGCGCACGGATGGTTTTCTTGACGGAAAACACCCAGGCGTGGCAGCTTTTTCGGCATCTGGTTCCTCCGTTCAACAACCCTTGTTTTACCTGACCCTCCAGCCCCCTTCCCTGAGAGGGAAGGGGAAGCCGCATCCCTCTCCTGTCAGGGGACAGGGGTGAGGTCCAATGGTCTCAGACGTCGCCCGAAAAAGACCCCTGAGAACATCGATAGAACGAATGGAACGGAGATTCCTTCACGTGGAAGGCTCAGTAACCGTATGCCCCAGCGGAAGCCACATAGGCGCGATAGGTCGGCGCCATCACCGCAACAAGCACCGCTGCCGTGACGACGACGCACCACGCGGCAACTACCCAGACCGACCTG
>Ga0308397_1000535_pt1 | contig 26063 bp, 27 predicted proteins | sample Hotspr20SampleT8_FD_202356 | JGI IMG/M metagenome (GOLD analysis project Ga0308397, IMG submission 202356) | Hot spring phototrophic mat microbial communities from Mushroom Spring, Yellowstone National Park, Wyoming, United States - 20051001_T8 ...
CCGATCCAGCCCAGACGCGAGCAGGCAAACTGGTGGCCATTCGCTTCCGCCGACCCGGCACCATCGTCGAGCGCGGGCGTGCGCTGGCCACGATCGAGAGCGGGAAATGGGTCGGCCCCTTCCCGGCTCCCTTCCGCTGCGAACTCGTCGAGACGAACCAGGCAGCCTTCGAGCGCGACATCCTGATCGCCAACCGCGACCCCTACGGTGAAGGCTGGCTCGTGCGCGTCCGCCCGCTCGCCCCTGAGGAACTCGCTGAACTCGTCAACGGCGAGGAGGCGTTCACCCGCTATCGTGCGCGGATCGATGCGTTCGATCTCAACTGCTTCCGCTGTGCCGAGTGACTGGAAGGGGGAAACGATGCGTGTCCGCGTCGTCGATCTCGGTCTGGTCGACCCCATCCGCTCCCAGAGTGTCTACCACGCCGTCGGGTACACTTTCCGATCCGACACGCTACCGACCATCCTGCTCGTCTCACCGACCACCCCCTATGTGTCGATCGGCTTCCAGCAGGATGCTGAGCGCGAGGTGGATCTCGACTACTGCCGGAGCGCGGGCCTCCCGGTCATCCGCCGCGAGGGGGGTGGCGGGGCTGTATATCTGGATCAGCACCAGGTTTTCACCCAGTGGATCTTTCCGCGCGCGCTGGCGCCGCTTCGCCTGGAGGAGCGTTTCGCCTGGTACGTCCGCCCCTTAGTTGAAACCTACCGTCGTTGGCGAATCGAAGCGACTTGGCGACCAATCAACGATGTCCACGTACGGGGGCGGAAGATCGGCGAAACGGGTGCCGCGAGCATCGGGGAAGCCGAGATTCTCGTCGGCAGCTTGATGCTCGATTTCGACACACGGCAGATGGCGCGCGTGCTCAAGGTCGCCTCGGAGAAGATGCGCGACAAGGTGTTCGAGAGTCTCGAGGAGTACATGACCACCATGCATCGCGAACTCGGAACGCTCCCAGATCGCGACGCTGTCGTAGAGACCTATCTGGAATGCTGTGCGGCGGCACTCGGGGCAGAAATCGAGTTCGGCACGCTGACCCCGGAAGAAGAAGCGATGGCCGCTGAACTCGACGAGCGGTTCGCTTCCGAAGAGTGGTTGTACCAAAAGGGTGGGCTCCGCCAATCGGGAATCAAGATCCATAACGATGTGCACTTGCACGAGGCAGCACTCAAGGTACCTGGGGGCCTCATCCGCGTGATCGTGCGGACGCACCGGGGCCGCATCGACGATATCAGCATCAGCGGTGACTTCACGCTCCTACCGGCACTGGGGTTGGCAGCTATCGAACAGGCTGTCCGCGGTCTCGCCCTGCGCCGCGAGGAGCTCACGGCCCGAGTTCGGGACGTCTATCGCGCACTCGGCTTGCAATCGCCAGGCGTTAGCCCGGACGACTTCGCCGCCGCGATCCTGCGTGCCGTGGAAAGCATGCGCTGAGCACGATAGCACCCTCGCCCTGGTCGGCTATCGATGAGCGGACCCGCAGGCCCTTCTCGTCGCCATGCCGGCAGATCCTCGCATTCTGTCGACTGAACACTCGGTGAGAGCTTTTTAGCCACCGGCTGACCAACCACTTGGCGATGATGTCTCCGCATACTGAGTGGAGCACAGCCAGGTGCGGCCAGTCTACCCGCGCACCTGCTCGAGGAGCTGATGTCACATCGACTGGCTGGCGAGAGGGATTCCCCACATGAACGATGGCCGCGAGCAGTCGCTCCATATCCGTTCGATGCGACGAGTCCGTCGCCTCCTGCCTCTTCTCCTCGCTTGCGCGCTCGTCACTGGTCTGTTCGGAGCACGACCACAGCCTGCGGCAGCAGCAAGCTGCGCGACGAGTGGCCCTTCCACCGGCACGTACCTCGTCACAGTCTGTCTGACGCAACCGGTGAGCGGCGCGCTCGTTTCCGGCGACATCACGGTCACCGCCAGCGTGACGACCAGAGGGGCAGCACCTCGCGTGCAACGCCTGTTCTACTCGTTGGATGGCACGTACCTGCTGACCGAGTTCTTTTCTCCCTATACCCTCCGTCTTCCGACCCGGCAGTAGCTGAGCAGGGTGGTCGGAGATGAGCCGGAATGAGCTGACGCCGAAGCCAAAGCGGTTCGCCGTCGAGCTGATGCAAGCCAGGACGCTCAAGGAGGCGGCCGAGCGTACCGGCATCAGCCTCTCGACGGCCAAGCGCGACAAGGCTGACCCGCTGGTGCAGCGGTACGTGGCTGAGCTGTCCCACGAGCTTCTGGATACGCTGGCCATGCGACTGCGGCAGCTCGGCGCTCGGGCGGCCGATGTCCTGGAGCAGGCGATGGCCGAGGGGGACTCCTGGCCGGTGAAGCTCCGAGCGGCCGATACGATCTTGGGGCGGCTCGTCCAGGTCACCGAGCTGTTCACACTCGAAGAGCGGGTCAGTGAACTAGAACAGCAGGCCATGAGAAAGGAGTGAGCATGAGTATCCGACGGCGGTTACAGGCGCTGGAGCGGCAGGTCGAGCAACGCACCGACAACCTGGCCATAACCATGCTCGATGAGAATGGCCGGAAGTGGAAGCTGACCGACGAGGGCACCTGGGTGCCGGTGGAGCCGGGGGAGCTGGACGGAGCCTTAGTCATCGAGCTGGACCTCGAGGAAGACCAGTCGTGAGTCTGGAACCTGGCCAAGCTGACCCCCTCTTGACAGCGGCCGTAGCGGGCGCTACGCGGGGGCCAGGAAGGTAAGGTACTTTACCAGGGAAAAGAGCGTCCCGGCCGCTGGTGGAGCAGCGCCGGGACTGGCCAGGTCAGGATGGGGCTGACCCGGCGAACCCTAGCGTAGCCGATCAGACACCCCCGCTAGCCATGTTCCGGCGGGGGGTTGCGGTTTTGCAGCCGTGTTACGCTGGCGTACCCCAATTACGCTAGCGTAGCCCACTCGTACCCCACGATTTGCCTGTCCTGGTGCGGTGCCGGAGGTGGGACTCGAACCCACACGGGGTCGCCCCCAGCGGTTTTTGAGACCGCCGCGTCTGCCGTTCCGCCACTCCGGCGTCACTCCTTGTGAGTATAACCGCTCGTTCTTCTGGGCGGCAGTGCGCACCCCCATGCGTACAGAGAGCCGACGGCATCGACGCAAGGGCTTCCGTGAGACGACGGTAACCGGTCGTTGGCTGGTCAACCATCACACGTCTGCGTAGCCTGTCCACCACCCGCTCGACCTCGTGGCTCGCCCAGCCGGCCACGGTTCTGCTCGTGTCCGTGGGGGCCAGATGAAGCACAACGCGCCACCAGCTGCGACCTCGCTTTGCCCATCATCGACACCGGCCCGTTCTCGCCTCCACAACCGTGCCTTTCCACTAGTCGACCACCGATCCCTGGGGTGCTGAGTTGCTGGCATCAGCACCCAAAATCTGAGCCGCTCGCATCGCGAGCCAGAGGGTCACCAGATCATCCAACCGGTCGACGCGTAATCCCGTCAGCATTTCCACCCGTCGCAAGCGATAGAGCAGTGTCTGGCGATGGATGCTCAACCGACGGGCCGTCTCGCTCCACGATCCGTTGCAGGCGAGGAAGGTGCGCAACGATGGCAGGAGTGCCGTGCCGTGGGTGGCGTCGTACGCTTGCACGGGAGCCACCACCCGCGCGACCAGTTCCTGAGCTGCTTCGAGCGAAAGGGGCCAGCCGAGCGCACCGCCACGCACCGCTGCATACCGCTGCAGGCCGCGCTCCCGCACATGCGCTGCCCAGCGAGCCTCGACCACAGCCACTGGTATCCGGCTGAGCGAGCGGATCGGATCGCTCCACCCGATCGCCCGATCGGTCGCGAGCGCCCGCATCACCTCGAGCGCATCCGACGAGTCAGGTAGCAGCACGAGAAAGTAACCATCCCGCCGGATGACGGCGTGGGGAACGAGCTGTCCCTCGAGCATGGTGTGCAGCTCCTCGAGCGTCACAGCGAGTTCTGGCACGGCAGCGATCGCATACGGTGGTTCGGGAAAGCCATGCTCGCGGAGCAAGAGCTCATGAGCGAGGTCCGGGTTCAGGCGCTGGTCGACGAGCTGAGCGAGCAGCTCACCCGCCAGGCGTCGCTGCCGCTCCCTTTCGACCGCCTTGCGTTCCAACGCGAGCGCAACGACCGTCGCCACATGCCGCAGGACGACGACATCGTGACCGCGTCGCCGATCCTTCGGCACAACGACTAGGAACGTTCGACCACGTGTCGGAACGGGCAACGCGATAGCCCCACTGGCGAGCTCGGGCAACTGCACCACGGCAGGGAGCTGCCCTTCTGGATAGCGCTCAACGGCGCGCCGCACCGCCCGCTGGAACTCCGGCTCGGGAACCGCCACTGGCAGGAGTTCCTGGCCGAGTACGAGGTCGAGGACGATGAGTCGGGCAGCCAGGATCCGCTCCAAGCGTCCCCGCAGTTCCGCGTCCTCGGCTGTCCCGTGCACGACGAGCCGCGCGACCTCATAGATCTGCACGGTGCGACGCAGGCGCTCATGTTCGTCGCCCAGATTGGCGTCAGCCACCACCCGAGAGACGGCGACAAACGGCACATCGTAGGCCGCGAGCAGAACCGGTACGGCAAGGCGATCAGCCGTCTCCAGCATGGAATCCGACAGGGCTGGGGCCCGCATCCCCTCGCAGATCATGAGTCCGCTCAGACGAGCCCGAGCGAGACGCTCGATGTACGCGACTTGCCCAGCCGCATCCCGGGGTATACCGATCCCGACGGTCATGACGAGTTCACCACCACTCAGCCAGACCGTTGGATCCTCCAGTTCGCAAACATGGGCCCAGGTGATCACCCGGTCGAGGCCAGCTGCACCCGCTACCAGGCGGGTCTTCAACTCTGGATGTTCGAGCAGCTCGCGCACCGTGATGCCCATAGCACCTCGCAATGCACCTGCCAACGCGATCGTCCGCTGAGCCCTTCGACGATATTCCTCACTGAAAGCCCGTGACGGTCTCGACCGCTCATCCCTGTGACTCGCATCACCCGGCCTGCACGGTTAAGGATACCGGACAGTTCGTTGCGATCGTCCAGGAAATCTCTGCCGCTTCGTGCAACTGTGGGATTACTCGACCTTCCCTCTCCACCTCACACTGGCTATGAAGCGACCAGAACCGTAAGGGGAGAACGACAGAGGCGGAACGACGACGAGCGAGAGGGGAGGCGAGCGTGTCCGAACGGGGAGAACACGGCGGAGACGTTACAGCAGGGGCGGAGACGCTGCTCCCTGCCTCGCGGGAACGAGTGTGGCAGTTTCTCCTGGATATCCCGCGTTCCACGCGCTGCCTGCCTAGAGCCCACGACGTCGTCCAGGTCGGAGAGCGCACGTTTCGCGGGTCGGTGCGCTTTCGGGCTGGCTTCGTGCAGTTCGCCTTCGATGCCACCGTCGAGCTCACCGAGTTGATTGCCCCAGAGCGGATCCGCCTGACTGCCCTGGCGACTGATCCACTGACACGAGAAACGGTGACTGCTCATGCCGTTGCCGAACTTCGAGAAGACGGCGAGCGAACGGCGATCCGCTACACGCTCACGGTCTCGAGTCCTGGGCTCTTCGGCAGTCTCGGCCGGCCCATGCTGGAAGAGGTGAATCGCCGGATGATCGACGCATTCTTCCGCTGTGTCGAACGGACCCTGCTCAGCGAACAGCCGGTCGAGACGCACGAGTGAACGAGAGTGCCTCGCGCAGCAGGGAAAGGAGCGAGCACATGAGCAGCGACGACGTCGTGATCGTCGGCAGTGGAAATCTCGGTCTCTGGACCGCCTACCACCTGGCCCAGCGAGGGGTACGTTGGATCCTGGTCTGCGAACGGTATTGGGCCGGGTACGGCGCCACTGTGCGCTCGGCTGGGATCATGCGGCAGCAAGGCGGTTCAGAAACCGCCGTGTAACTCGGGAAATGGTCGCGCGAGCTGTACCGAAAGCTGGGCCAGGAACTCGGGCTGGATAAAGGCTTCCGCGAAGTCGGCTACTACGTCGTCGCCTCTCGTCCCATGGAAAAAGCGGTGTTCCAGCGCCTGGAAGAACTGCAAACTGCTCACGGCGTTCCGAACAAATGGTTGGGTCCGGAGGATCTTGCTCGGCGCCTGCCCTATGTCGACTGGAGCCGATTCGCCGGTGCGACTTACACGCCCAACGATGGCTATGTCGAGCCAGCGATCATCGTTCGCAACATCGTCATGGCCGTGCGCGCAGCCGGCGTCGAGCTGCTCGAGCAGTGCGAGGTCCAAGGGATCGAGCCGCTCACCAGTGGTTATCGAGTCGAGACGTCGCGAGGCGTATTCGAGACGGAACGGGTGATCGATGCTGGCGGCCCACGCGGTGCCCGGCGGATCGCCGAGTTCGTGGGGATCGATGTACCGGTGGCTGCTTCCCGGCACATGGTGATCTCCTTCCTGGAGCGACCGCCCGACATGCCGGCGAACTTTCCGATGATGTTCGTTCTGGCTGCTGGCTTTTACCTACGCCCGGACGAGCAGGGAGTGCTCTTGGGGTTTTCGAATCCCTTGGAGCAAGCGGACCAGAGCGATCGCTACCTTCTGGAATTCGACTGGGACTACTTCGAGAAGCTCAAGCCGGAGTGGGAAGCGACCATCCCCAGCTTGGCAGGGAAGGCGATCGGTCGAGCTTGGACCGGATCGATCGATGACACACCGGATCAGCTTCCCATCATCGACGAGCCGCGCTTCGGCTTCTACGTGCTCGCCGCGGGTGGACATGGGATCATGTGGGGGCCGGCTCTCGGCATGAAGATGGCGGAATTGGTCACGGAGGAGCGCTTGAGCGATCCCGACCCGGAGGAAGTGCGCTTGCGGCGCTTTACGGAAGGTCGGATGGCCACCGACACCATTCATCTCCCCTTCCCGCACTGAGCGCACGGTCGACTCTCCCCAAACCGACCGTCAGCGGGGGACAGCGTGGTCTGTCACGCTGTCCCCCGCTCGATTGGTCGAGGTGCTTCCGAAAACCGGTACCGTGCTCTCGATTGCCGGCTTCCCTCGGGCTGGTTCCACTGCGCGACGACGAGTGGTGCGGGCTGTCACCGATGGGGAGGAGCGCTCGCTGGGACGAGCCGGCTGTCGCCTGACGAGCGTGCCGGTAAAGCGCTTCTCAGCCATACCCCTGTTTGTCCTCGTGCATTTGTACGAAGCTTTTCGACAATCTTTCGACGCTCCGTGGATTGCCAGCAGGGACTCCAATCAGTATACGTAGTGACGGAAGCTTTCCTAGTCGTGGCAAAGACGAGAATGGATCCGTCGGTTTCGGCTTCGTGATCGATCGCGCGCAGCGGAGGTGAGTCGTGAAGGTCGAGAGCATCTCGCTCGTCCCTACTTTGCCGGGCCGCTACTACGTCGATCCGGCGATCTACGCGCGCGAACAGGAGCCGATTTTCGGCCGCCTCTGGACCTGCATTGGGCTCGCCCAGTCGTTGGCCGAGCCTGGCCAGTATCTCACCACCCAGCTCGCCGGTGAGCCCTTGCTGGTCATCCGCGGTCACGATGGCGAGTTGCGGGCCTTCCTGAACGTCTGCCGCCATCGCGGAGCGCGACTCTGCACCGAGTCCCGCGGATGTCTGGAATCGCGCGTGATCCAGTGCCCCTATCATGCCTGGAGTTATGCCCTCGATGGACGCCTGATCGGCGCACCGAACATGCGGGACGTGCCCGAGTTCTCCCCGGAGCGATATGGGCTCGTGCCCGTGCCGCTCGCAGTCTGGGAAGGGATGATCTGGGTCAACCTCTCGAACGACCCTCCGCCGGTCGAGTCGCAAATCGTGCCTCGGATCATCGAGCGACTGGGAGATCGTGCGATCTTCGATCGGTATGGGGTCGGCCAGCTCCGCATCGGGGCAACGCTGACCTACGATGTGCAAGCCAACTGGAAGCTCATCGTCGAGAACTTCATGGAGTGTTACCACTGTGCCGTCGTCCACCCGGAGCTGAGTCGGCTCGTCCCGAGCTTCCGCGCCGGTTACGCCTACCAGGAAGGGGTCGGGGCCACCTTCGCTGAGGGGGTCGAGACACTAACCCTGACTGGCAAGCGCACGCGCCCGCTCTTGCCTGGCCTGCGCCCCGAGGACGATCGCACCTACTATGGCATGGTCCTGGTACCCAACATCTTCGTCAACTTGCATCCGGACTACGTCCTCATTCATCGCTTGGAGCCGCTCGACGTCGGACGCACATTGGTGCACTGCGACTGGCTGTTCGATCCGGCTATCGTGGCCTCTCCGGATTTCGATCCCAGCGATGCGGTCGAGCTCTGGGATCTCGTCAACCGGCAGGACTGGGCGATGTGCGAGCGGTGCCAGCTGGGCGTCGGCTCGCGGGTCTATGCGGAAGGAGGCGTCTTCGCACCGATCGAAGCGCATATCCGCCATTTCAACGATTGGGTACTCACGCAACTCGGCGACGTCGCGACTGACTCATCGACCTGAGGCAGGCAGTCGAGCGAGAGGAAAGCGGTGAAAGGAGCGACGGGCGATGCCGTCCTACGATGTGCTGATCATCGGTGGTGGAAACCTCGGAATGTGGACAGCGTATTTTCTCGCAAAGCGCGGTCTGCATCGAATCGCCATTTGCGAGCGCTACTGGGCCGGGTTCGGTGCCACCACGCGCTCGGCCGGGATCGTGCGCCAGCAGGGCGGTTCAGAAACCGCCGTGAAACTCGGGAAATGGTCGCGCGAGCTCTATCAGGAATTGGGCCGCGAATTGGGACTCGGAAGCGGCTTCGTGGAAGTCGGCTACTACGTGCTCGCCTCGACACCGGAAGAACGAGCAGCCTTTCAGGAACTCGTGACCTTGCGCCAGCGCTGCGGGATCGAAAATACCTGGCTCGAGCCGAGCGAGCTCGCTCAGCGCCTTCCCTTCGTCGACTGGAGTCGCTATCTGGGCGCGACGTACACACCGAACGACGGCTTCGTCTATCCGCACATCGTGGCACGCAACATTACGCACGCCGTTCTCCGCGCCGGCGTCGCGCTCTTCGAGGAGTGCGAGGTCCAGGAGATCGAGCCGCTGGCCAGCGGCTACCGCGTGAGGACAACGCGGGGCACCTTCGAGGCCGAGCGCGTCGTCGATGCCGCCGGTCCACGCGGTGCTCGCCGGATCGGCGAACTGCTCGGCATCGACGTGCCAGTTTCGGCAGCTCGACACCAGATCGTGAGTTTCCCGACGAGGCCTGCCGACCTGCCGGCGAACTTCCCCATGCTCTTCGTGCTCGCCAAGGGATATTACCTGCGTCCCGACGAGCACGGCGTTCTCTTGGGGATGAGCAACCCGGCGGAACAGCCGGACCCGACCGATCGCTTCCTCCTGGAATTCGACTGGGACTATTTCGAGCGACTCAGGCCCGACTGGGAAGCGACGATACCGGCACTCCGTGGCTTGCCGATCGGGCGCGCCTGGACCGGTTCGATCGATTACACGCCGGACCATCTTCCCATCATCGATGAGCCACGCTTCGGCTTCTACGTGTTGGCCGCGGGTGGACACGGCATGATGTGGGGACCAGCGCTCGGCATGAAGATGGCCGAACTGATCCTGGACGAGCGCGTGAGCGATCTTCCCGACGAGGAAATCCGGCTCAGCCGCTTCCAGGAACCGGGCAAAGTGCGCGATGCCATCGCTCTTCCTTTCCCGACCCGTTGAGAGCACTGTGCATGGCTCAGACGAGGAGGAGGTGTACCATGGCTGATCGGATCGATGCCCTGCTCCAGTTCCTGGCGCGCCAGCAGCGCCTCCGCCGCCGCGAGCTACTCGGTGGCCTCCTGGCAGCCGGCACGCTCGCTGCCTGCCGGCAGGCGGCCACTCCGACACCGACTCCGGCTCCAGCCGCGACACCGACGCCTGCTGCCCAGGCGCCGGCGGGTGAATTCGCGGTTCCTGGCTATGACGATCCCAACCGCTGGAAGGGCCGCAGTATCGTCGTCACCTCCTGGGGCGGCGCTCTGCAGGATGCCCTGCGCAAGACGATCTACCAGCCCTTCTCGCGTCTCACCGGCTGTCAGATCGTCGAAGATACGACCGACGAGGCCAAGCTGCGAACCATGGTCGAGTCCGGCACTGTCGAGTGGGACGTGGTCGATGTCGGGACCGAATCGGTCATCCCGATGGGTCGCCTCAACCTGCTGGAACCACTCGACTACAGCAAGATCGATACGACCGATATCTTTCCGGAACTTGTGCTCGAACACGGCGTCGGTTACTTCTATTACTCGACGTGTCTCGCCTACCGGAAGGACAAGTTCCCGGACAAGCCGCCCCAGAGCTGGGCCGATTGCTGGGATGTGCAAGGTTTCCCTGGGCCGCGTGCATTCCAGAAGTACATCCAGTGGGGACCGCTCGAGGCAGCCCTCCTGGCCGACGGCGTACCGACCGACCAACTCTACCCGCCGGATGTCGACCGCGCCTTCCGTGCACTCGACCGCCTCAAGCCACTCGTGACTGTCTGGTGGGAGGCGGGTGCCCAACCGGCTCAACTCCTCACCGATGGCGAGGTCTATCTCACCGATGCCTGGATCGCTCGCATCCAGTTCTTGATCGAGCAAGGTTCCACGGTCCTCGGTTACACGTGGAACCAGGGACGGCTCTCGAGCGACTCGCTGGTCATCCCGCGCGGTTCCAAGAATGTGGATGTCGCCCACGACTTCATCAACTTCGCCTTGCGTCCGGAGGTACAGCGGGCCTTCGCGCTGGCCTATCCGGACGGCCCAGCCAACAAGCGGGCGTTCGAAGCCTTGCCCGCAGAACGCGTGGCTCTGTTGCCGAGCGCGCCACAGAACAAGGCGCTCCAGGTCTATCCGGACTATCAGTGGTGGGCCGATCACCTCGACGAGGTCGTCGAGCGCTTCAATAGCTGGATCGCTCGCTAGCACCATCGTCCAGCGCTGCAGGTACGCCGGACACCACCTGGCTTCGGTGTCCGGCGTACCGCTGGCCGGAACGGATCCACCTACGGGGTCGATACACCGCGTTTCCTCGGGTACAACGAGGGAGGAGAGATGCCTTCCGCTACTGGTGAGATGGGCTGAGTTCGAGAGCCGATCGGTCTCATAAGCCTGACACATGCATCCCTCCTGTCACCATACGCGGCGCGAATTGAGCGGGAGCACCGTTTCGCTATACTTTAGTCGAGCAGCAGCTTCGTTCCACCGAATCGATCGGATCGCCAACACGATGCCAGTAACGGCCAGTCAAAGGAAGTGACGCGCTCCCGATCATCCGTTCACGCGAACATGGTCAGGATCAGCTGCTCGAGCGTCTGACGGGACAATGATGATGCAGGCCGAACTCGAATCGTTCCGCTTCTGGTACCCCTGGCGAGCGCGCTACCGTGACTGCGACATGCAAGGGATCGTCTACTTCAGTGTCTATTTCGAGTACGTCGAGCAGGCGATCATGGAGTACTTTCGGCAAATCGGTGTCCCGATCGGCAAGACGATCCACGAGGGATCGTTCGACTGGGCGTTCGCGCATGCCGAGATCGACTATCGGGCGCCGGTCGCCTTCGATGACCTGGTTTCGATCGGGATCCGCATCCCGAAGCGTGGGCGATCCAGTTTCGAGGTGCACTTTGCAGTCGTCGACGCAGCGCGCGAGCGCGTCCTTGCTCACGGTCGTCTCGTGCTCGTTTGCTACGACAGCCGGTCTCGACGATCCTGCCCATTGCCCGATTTCGTCCGGGAAAAGATCGAGGCGTTCGAGGGTGCATGATGCACGAGCAGAGAACAGTGCAATCGGAGATGCTGGCCCCGCTGTTGCGACCGCGCAGTATCGTCGTCGTCGGCGCGAGCCCGCGGCGGCGCATGGCCCGGACTGTCCTCTCCAATTTGCGAACCTTCGGCTTTCGCGGTCCAGTGTGGGCACTGCATCCCAGTGGTGAGGCGGTCGAGGGGTTCCCCTGCTTCCGCACAGTCGAGGACCTCCCCGAAACGCCTGACTGCGCAGTAATCGCCCTCTCACCGGAAAATACCCTGCAGGCGTTTCGCGCACTCGCTGAGCGAGGAGTGCGGGCTGCGGTTCTACTCGGCTCCGGTTTCGCCGAGGCGGGTCCCTCAGGCTTGGGGATTCAGCAGGAAATCACCGCCATCGCCCGCGACCGCGGCATCGCCGTCTGTGGTCCCAATTGTCTCGGGTTGGTCACTCCGGACGCACGAGCAACCTTGACCGGCTATCACCTGCCAGGCGACCTGGCGACCGGTCCGGTCGCCGCGGTCGTGCAGAGCGGTTCCGTCTTTTGGTCATTGGCCCACAACACGCGGTCACTCCGCTTTCGCTACCTGGTCTCGAGCGGGAACGAAGCCGTCCTGACTGCGGCCGATTACTTCGCGGCCGCCTTGTCCGACCCCCACGTGCGTCTTCTCGTCGGCTTCCTCGAAGTCGTGCGCGATGGCGAGCGGTTCCTGGACGTGATCCAGGCCGCTCATGCGCGTTCTGTCCCGATCGTCCTGCTCAAGGTCGGTCGCTCGGAATTGGCCCGCGCGACGGTTCTGGCGCACACCGGCGCGATCGCTGGCTCGGACGCGATCTTCCGCGATATCATGCGCCAATACGGCGTGATCCTGGTCGAGACGCTCGACGAGCTGTACGACACGGCTGAATTTCTGCTCGCTGGGCGCTGGCCACGGAGCTTCCGCGTCGGCGTGGTGACCGATAGCGGAGGAGAGAAGGCGCTCATCGCGGACTGGGGAGAGCGGATCGGCCTCGAGTTCCCATCCTTGTCACCCAAAACTGCCGAACGACTGCGGACGGTTCTGGCTCCGTACGTCAAGCTCGAGAATCCGCTGGACGCCTGGGGTTCCGGCAACTTCGACGAAGTCTACCCGGCCACGTTGGCCGCCTTCGCCGAAGACCCGAACATCGAGACCATTGTCTTGGGAACCGACATGGTGCGGGAAACCGAGGAAGCGCACCTGTATGCCGAGGCGATGCTCGCTTTGCGCGAGCGCACCGCGAAACCACTCGCTGTGGTCACCAATCAGGCAACGGGGCTCGCTTGCACGGAAGTGCAGCGCCTCCGCGCGGCCGGGATTCCCGTTTTGCAAGGAACCGAATACGGGTACCGCGCGATCGCTCATGCAGCGCGCTACAGCCAGTGGCGAGCCAGCGCACCGGACTCGCTCGCTCCACCGTCCTCCCTCGGGGAGATTCGCCAGGAGATCGAGCGCTGGCACCAGCGTGCCACGCGGTCAGCACACGATCAACCGGTGACGCTGACCGAGTACGAAGCGAAGCAGATCCTCGCACGTATCGGCTTGCCTATCCCGAGCGAACGCTGGGTGACCTGCCTGAAGGAAGCACTTGCGGCAGCCGACGAGATCGGGTTTCCGGTCGTGCTCAAGGCACAGGGGCCGAACTTGCTCCACAAGAGCGACTTCGGAGCGGTCCGGCTCGGTATCAGTGATCGCCAGGCGCTGATCGAAACATGGCAGGGGATGGTCGAGACCCTCGCGGCCACACCATCGCTGGAGGTCACCGGCTATCTGGTTCAACGACAAATTCCGCACGGGCTGGAGCTTCTCCTCGGATGCCTCCGCGATTCGACGTTCGGCATGGTGGTGAGTGTCGGTCTCGGCGGTGAGTTCGTGGAGATCTGGCGAGATGTCGTCTATCGCAGGGCCCCGGTCAGTCCAGAGGAGGCGGATCGGATGCTCAGCGAACTGCGGGGCGCAGCCCTGCTGGCTGGTCATCGACGGCTGGCTCCACGCGACCGCCGTGCGGCGGCCGAGGCCATCGCTCGTTTCAGCTGGTTCGCCGTGGCAGCGGCTGACCTGATCGAGGTCGCGGAAGTGAATCCGCTCATCGTGCTCGAGGAAGGACGAGGTGCGTGGGCAGTCGACAGTCTGATCGTTCTGCGCGCTCCGGAAAGGAGGAATAGGTGATGGATGGCGTCCGGTCAGAGGTTCTCGAGTTCGTCGAGGAGACCAAGCGCTACGTCTACGAGGAGCTGATGCCGCTCGAAGACGAGATCGAGCGGACAGACTACCTTCCCCCGGAGGTCATCGCCGATGTAGCCAAGCGTGGCTACTTCGGCATGACGATTCCCAAAGAGTACGGGGGTCTCGGCTTCAACCTGCTCGAAACGTGCATGGTCCTGGAGCAGATCCACAAGGCCCCTCTGGCTATCGGCTACGTGGTGGACCTCAACAACGGCATCGGCAGCCTGGCCATCCTGCATGGTGGAAGCGAAGAGCTGAAGCGCGAGTACTTGCCCCGCCTTGCACGTGGGGAGATCATCGGCGTTTTCGCGATGAGCGAGCCGCAGGTCGGGTCGGACGGCCAGGGCATCTCCACCCGCGCCGAGTGGCGTGACGGCTACTGGGTACTCAACGGCTTCAAGTACTGGATCACCTGGGCAGAGCGGGGCGATGTCTTCACAGTCGCCGCGGCAACCGATCCCGGCAAGGGTGCTCACGGCGGGATCAGCGTGTTTCTCGTTCCCAAAGGGACGCCCGGAATGCGGGTCGCGCGTCGACAGAAGATGATGGGCAACGCTGGCATCGACGAGAGCGTCCTCGTCTTCGAGGATTGCAAGGTTCCAGCAGAAAACCTGTTGGGTGAACTCGGTTGGGGCTTCCGGCTGCTCATGCGCACGCTCGACGAAGGGCGCGTCAAGTGCTGCGCGCTCGCGATCGGCTATGCCGAGCGCGCCTGGGAACTCGCTCTGGCCTATGTGAAGCGGCGGCAGGCCTTCGGTCAGCGGCTGGCTGACTTTCAGGGCATCCAATGGCAGCTCGCGGAAGCTGCGACGACGATCTGGCTCTCTCGCCTGGCCATGTACGAGGCAGCGCGCAAGATCGATCGCGGCGAGTTCGCCGCCAAGGAAGCAGCAATGGCCAAGCTCTACTCCACGGAAGCGTGCCAGCACGTCGTCGATACGGCAGTGCAACTCTTCGGTGCGCGCGGCTATTGCCGGGATTACCCGCTCGAGCGCATCTACCGCAACTATCGAAGTCTCCGCATGGTGGAAGGAACCAGCGAGATCCAGCGGCGCATCATCTGGAAGCAGATGTCGAAGCTCTACGATCCGGAGTGCGCACCAGATGAACAGACACGCGAACACGCGATCCGCGTCGAGCGCATGCTCGAGCGCGCGTTAGCAGTCGATCGCCCCTATCAGGATTGGGGCTTCCGGTATCTTGACGAGGTGGCAGCTGACGACTGAGAGCGTTCTCGCTCGCCGCGCGCTGTCGAGCGAATCGTCGCCGGATGGCACGGGAGGCGTGCATCGCTGATCGCGCCTCCCGTGTTCGCTGCTCTCACGGCCTGTTCAGATGACGACCCGGATCGCTCGGTAAGAGGATCGACGAGGACTCGCCACACGAACCGGGTCGGCGATCGTTCTACGGTGCGACGGTGCACGGCTGGCATCGATAAGTTCGCACGGCAGGAAGAGAGTGAGCCCACGTCACGGAGCAGGCACGCGCTCATGAGCGCGTCCCGTGACGCCTGCGCGGCCGGCGATTTCCGAGACAGTCGGTGTGGTAGTATGTTGCCGATGAACAGTTCGGCCGCGAAGGGGCAGAGCAGTATGGCATCCGATCTGCTCATCACCACCACGACGGCGATCGAGGGGCGACCGGTCAAAGAGTATCTGGGCGTGGTGACGGGGGAAGCTATCTTGGGAGCGAACATCTTTCGCGACATCTTCGCCAGTATCCGCGATATCGTCGGTGGTCGCTCCGGAGCCTACGAGAAGGAGCTGCGCAAGGCGCGCGAGATCGCCTTCCAGGAGATGGCCGAGGCAGCCCGCCAGCTCGGTGCCAACGCAGTGATCGGAGTCGATATCGACTACGAGACGATCGACATGGGCGGGAGCAACATGCTCATGGTCACCGTCTCGGGTACTGCAGTCCGGATCTAAAACCGGGCAAAGACGAGAGAAAAACGCCCGCCGTAGCGCTCTACCAGAGATGTCAGCCTGGAATCGGTCGCGCGCTGTGCTTCGATCCAGCCGACCGGCGCGGCACGGGATGGTTGGGAGCGACTGGTTTGCGTAAACCCACAGCGTTCACCGGTCATCCGATCTCTCTCCTGAGACCAGCGTTGCGGAGTCAGAGCGGGTATCTCGTGTCTCGCTCTCGTTGCACTCCTGAGCGTCCGACACGTTGGAGCAGCGCCGCTCTGCAGCAATGCTTCGCGACAGGCGCTCTCGAGTGCTCGGTCTGCACGCTACCCGGGTATCAGGACAGGACCACCGCACAACAGGGCTCGAGCGATTGACGCCTTCCCACATTGCCTGCTACAGTTGCCGGGTGCCGGTCGGTGGTCTGCACCGACCCCCTGCTGTTGCTGTCGATGGACTGTCGGACAAGCCGGAGGGTGGAGCGAGCAGAAGATGATCAAGCTGCGCCTACGCCGCATGGGGAAGAAGAGGCAGCCGCACTACCGGATCGTCGCGGCCGAGGCACGCTGGCCCCGCGATGGCCGGTTCATCGAGGTTATCGGGTATTACAACCCCCGCACCGATCCGTATACGCTCGAAGTGAATGTCGAGCGCGCGCGGTGGTGGCTCGAGCATGGGGCACAGCCGACGGATACGGTCCGTGCTCTCTTGGTTCGTGCCGGCGTCCTTCCACCGCGTCAGCAGAACGAGGCCAAGCGCGAAACTGCCGAAACCGCGCAGCCCGAGGCATGAGGAGCGTGAATCGTGCAGCGCCGCGACGGCCAACGACTACCCCAACGTCCGCCGCGCCGCGAGCGTCCACCGATCGACCCGGACCTGGCGACGAACCGGCTCGCGACGCTTGTCCGCTATATCGCGGGCCAGTTGGTCGATGATCCGGACGCCATCCAGGTGCGCGCCCGGCGTCGCGGCCGCGCGGTCATTCTCCGTCTCTCAGTGCCACACGACCAACTGGGCAAGGTGATCGGTCGGGAAGGAAAGATCGCCCGCGCGATCCGCACGATGCTCGGCATCGCCGCCGTGCGGCAAGGTGTCCACGCCAGCCTCACCATCGATGACCAGATCGACGCCCAACCGACAGCCACCAGCTGAGCGTCCAGCGTCTCCCGAGCGACTGTCGATCGGTCGGATCATCGGTGCGCATGGGGTGCGCGGCACCGTGAAACTGAAGATCTGGACCCATTTCCCTGAGCGCATTCCGCATCTCGAATACGTTTACCTGGGCGAGGAGTCGACACCGCGTCGGCTGCTCCGCGCTCGGGTGCAGGGTGATCTCGCTTTCCTCCAGCTGGAAGGTATCACGACGCGCAACGAAGCGGAGGCCATGCGCGGCGTCGTTGTCCGGATCGACCGCAGCCAAGCCGCCCCTCTGGGTGAGGACGAGTACTACCAGTTCGAGATTCTCGGGTTGCAGGTGGTGGACGAAGCAGGAAACGTGCTCGGACGCGTGATCGAGATCTTGGAGACCGGCGCGAACGACGTCTATGTCGTCCAGCGACCGGATGGAAGCGAACTCCTCCTTCCCGCCATCCGCTCGGTCATCCTCGCGGTCGACCTCGAGCAGCAACGCCTGGTCGTTCGCCCGCCGCGTTACTATGACGAGGAGTGACGACCTCGGCGCGCCTGCAGGACCCGCCAGACCTCTCCAGCAGGAACACCACTCGCCTGCAACAAGACCAAGAGATGGTAGAGGAGATCGGCTGCTTCCTGGGCGATCGCCTCGGGCTCGCCGTTCTTGGCGGCGACGATCACCTCAGCCGCTTCCTCGCCGATCTTCCGCGCGATGCGATCGACTCCGGCCTGGAGCAAGGCGCTGGTATAGGACCCCGGCTGTGGTTCGACTGCTCGTGCCGAGATGATGCTAGCGAGCTCGTCGAGGATCGTGGCGTTCACTAGATCCTGGGACGTGCCCACGAGCGGTTCCGTATCGAAACAGCTCGGTCGACCAGTATGGCACGTCGGGCCATGCGGGTGGACCCGCGCGAGAAGGGCGTCCCCATCGCAATCAGTGCGCAGCTCGACCAACTCCAGGACGTGCCCCGACGTCTCGCCCTTCATCCAGAGCCGCTGACGACTCCGACTCCAAAAGTGCACTCGCCCTGTCTCGACTGTCCGTCGCACCGCATCGGCATTCGCGTAGCCGATCATGCGGACCTGACCGGTCGTGGCATCCTGCACGATCAGCGGAACCAGCCCATCCGCGCCGAAGCGAATGGCACCCAGGAGCCGCGCGAGTGCGTCGTCGCTCATGCACCCTCCTAATCGGCCGGCGAGAGACTGGGCTCGGCAGTCGTTACGCCGCGCAGAGAACGGCCGACCGCCCGGGCGACGGCGGCCAGCTTGGGCATCACCGCAGCGAAGTTCTCCGGAGTGAGCGACTGGGCGCCATCGGAGAGCGCATGGTCCGGATTCGGATGCACCTCGACGATCAAGCCGTCAGCCCCAGCAGCGACAGCAGCCAACATCATGGCGGGAACCATGAACCAACGACCAGTGCCGTGGCTCGGATCGACGATGATCGGCAAATGACTGAGGTGCTTCACTGCTGGAACCGCGTTCAAGTCCAGCGTGTTGCGCGTGAAGGTCTCGAAGGTGCGGATACCGCGCTCACACAGGAGCACCTGCTCGTTCCCCTGCGCGACAATGTATTCAGCAGCCAAGAGCCATTCCTCGATCTGCACTGCCATTCCGCGCTTGACGAGAACCGGCTTCTTGGCTCGTGCCACCGCCTCCAGCAAGAGATAGTTCTGGCAGTTGCGGGCACCGATCTGCAGCACGTCGGCGTACTCGGCCACGAGATCAACATGCTGGGCACTGAGTACCTCGGTGACGATCGGGAGCCCAGTTTCTTCGCGCGCCTTGGCCAGCAGTTTGAGTCCTTGCTCACCTAACCCGCGGAACTCGTAGGGGGAGGTGCGCGGCTTGAAGGCACCGCCGCGCAGCATGCTGGCGCCCGCCGCCTTGACTGCTCGAGCCGTCTCGCGGATCTGTCGCTCATTTTCCACCGAGCAGGGGCCAGCGATGACCACGACCTCGTTTCCGCCGATCGTCACGTCGCGCACCTGGATCACGGTGTCCAGTGGGTAGAACTCGCGACTGACCAGCTTGTAGCGCTTGCTGACACGGATCACCTCCTCGACTCCCGGCAAGCGCTCGAGGGCCTCCTTGAGCGTATCCGGCAACGGTGATCCGACGACCCCGATCACCATCCGCTCGGCACCAGGAGCGAGCTTGGTTTGGAAACCGAACTCGGCGACCCGATCGATCACTGCCTGGATCTGCTGCTGGGTCGCACCTGGCTGCATGACGACGATCATTGCTCAGCCCCTCCCATTCCTCGGCGATCTTCGGTCAGTACAGTCAGGTCTTGTCCGAACTCGGGACGCAAAACACGGGCACCACGCAGATAGACATGCCGGATTTCGCGCGGCGACTTCTCGGTATTGACATGCATCAACACCCGCACTACCCCCATCGGCGCACCGAGAACGTCCATTTCGTGAGCGCAGAGCAACGGAACATGGATCCAGCCAAGTCCGCGTGCGGCGACGGCTGGAAAGGTTGCGGTGAGGTCGCGCGTCGTCGTGAAGATGATGCTCGCGATCTGGTCTGGCTCCACTCCATTAGCCTCGACGAGCGCGAGCAAGAGCTCGCGGGTCGCTTGGACGATCGCTTCCGCGGTGTTGGCCTCGACCGTCGTCGCCCCCCGGATCCCGCGACACTGGACCATCGTCGCTTACGACCCCTCCCCGACTGGTGCGACCGCATCCGCTCCTTGCCGCAACCAAGCGATGAACGACTCCGCCGCGGCAGCCCGTCCCTCCGGTGGCTCTCCAGCCAGGCGATCGAGCAGCGCACTCCCGACGACGACCGCATCGACCAGCCCACGTGCCTGACTCACGTGCTCCGGTCGCGAGATACCGAAACCGAGCGCGAGCGGGAGAGCGGTCACTGCTCGCACGCGCTGCAGGAAGGCTGGCAGATCGTCCGGCAGACGCTCACGCGCTCCGGTCACGCCGGTCAGCGAGACGCAGTAAACGAAGCCACTCGCACGAGCGGCAACCTCGCGCAGATGTCGATCGGTGCTCGTCGGCGCCACCATAAAGATCAGGTCACGTCCGGCCGCCCGACAGAGGGCGTGGAGTTCGTCGCTTTCGTTCGGTGGAAGATCCGGCACGATCACGCCGTCGACGCCGACCTCGGCACACGCATGAACGAACCGCTCCAGACCATACTGGAGCAGTGGATTGAAGTATCCCATGAAGACGAGCGGAACGTCAACACCCTGCTCACGCAGCCGCGCTGCCGTCTCCAGGCAGAAGCGCACCGTCACCCCATTGGCCAGCGCGACATGGCTCGCCCGCTGGATCGTCACACCGTCCGCCAGCGGATCGGAAAAGGGAATCCCCAATTCCACTGCGCACGCTCCGCCACGCACCAGAGCAGGAACCAGTTCCAGCGTACTCTCCCACTGCGGATAGCCGATCGTGAGATAGGGGATGATCCCCAGTTGCCCTCGTGCACGCAACGCTGCGAAGGCGTCAGCGATCCGGCTTGTCCGTCGCATCACAGCGTCACCCCCAGCGCACTCGCGACCGTCTGCATATCCTTATCGCCTCGTCCAGAGAGATTGACCACGATGACCTGGTCGCGTGGCCGCTCCTTGGCCAACCGCACCGCCAGAGCGATCGCATGAGCCGATTCCAAGGCCGGGATGATTCCCTCTGTCCGGCAGAGCAGCTGAAACGCCGCGAGAGCCTCCGCATCGGTGATCGCGTGGTACTGCGCGCGATCCGTCACCTTGAGATAGGCATGCTCCGGCCCCACCCCCGGATAGTCGAGGCCAGCCGCGATACTGTGCGCTTCGACGATCTGCCCATCCTCGTCCTGCAACACGAACGACCGCGAGCCATGCAGCACGCCGACACGACCAGCCGTCAAGCTGGCCGCATGCCGTCCGGTCTCGATCCCTTCTCCAGCAGCTTCGGCACCGTGCAGTTCGACCGACTCGTCTTCCAGGAAGGCTGAAAAGATACCGATCGCGTTCGACCCCCCACCGACGCAGGCAACGACCGCGTCAGGCAAGCGTCCCACTGTGGCCAAAACCTGCTCGCGTGTTTCTTTCCCGATCACCGACTGGAAATCGCGCACGATCATCGGGTACGGGTGCATCCCAGCGACCGACCCCACGAGATAATAGGTGGTCCGCACGTTGGTGACCCAGTCGCGGATCGCCTCGTTCATCGCGTCCTTGAGCGTGCGGCTTCCCGAACTGACCGGTCGGACTTCTGCCCCCAGCAGCTTCATGCGGAAGACGTTCAGCGACTGACGCTGCACGTCGAGTTCGCCCATGTACACGACGCACTCGAGACCGAGATTGGCACAGACGGTCGCGGTCGCAACTCCATGCTGCCCAGCACCGGTCTCGGCAATCACGCGCGGCTTCCCCATGCGCTTGGCCAGGAGACCCTGGCCGACCGCGTTGTTGATCTTGTGTGCGCCGGTGTGCGCGAGGTCTTCCCGCTTGAGGAAGATGCGGGCACCTCCCACTGTCTCGGTCAGACTCGCAGCGTAATAGAGTGGCGTGGGGCGGCCGACGAAGTCGCGCAACAATCGCTCGAACTCGGCCTGGAAAGCAGGATCACGGCGGGCATCCTCGTACGCCGCGATCAGTTCCTCGATCGCTGGCAGGAGCGTCACTGGCGCATACATGCCCCCGAATTCCCCAAAGCGCCCACGCTCGTCGGGAAGCTGTCGTACTGGCTGGGTTCTGGTCGTCATCGCTTTCCTCCGATCCGTATCTCCGCCGGTCGATCGAGGGTCAGGAACGCGCGGCGCGCTGCCGCGACGAACGCCTGCATCAGCTGTGGGTCCTTGTGCCCGTCGCGCTCGATCCCGCTGGAAACATCCACACCCAGCGGCCGGACGAGTGCGATCGCTTCCGCTACTGTCTCTGGGCGCAATCCGCCAGCCAAGATGATCGGAAAGCGCGCAGCGAGTTCGGCTGCCAGCGTCCAGTCGACGATCTGGCCGGTCCCACCCAAGAGGGACGGATGATAGGCATCGAGCAGGATCGCGAGCGGGTTCCGTTCTCGACTGAAGTACGGCGCGATGCGGTCGCAAGCTGCCTCCAGGCTTTCGCCTGGCCGCAGCCGCATCGCTTTCAGGGCTGGCCAACCGAGCCGGGCGAGAACCTCTGGCGGCTCGTTCCCGTGGAGCTGGACGAGATCGAGCTCGAGCGCGCTCGCGATCATCGCGATCTCGTCGACGGGAGCATCGACGAAGAGTCCAACGATGCGCGGCGGATTCCGCGACTCCCGTACCGTTCGGCAGATGGCGCGAGCCTCTTCGAGCGAAACCCAACGCCGGCTCGGCGCGAAGACCAATCCGATGAGATCCGCGCCGGCCTCGATCGCTGCTCGTGCGTCCTCCGGCGTTCGCATACCGCAGAGTTTCACGAGCCCCGGCATCGGACCACCTCCACGCTCCCCAGTGCCTGCACGATCGCGCGACGATCCGGCGCCATCATCAACGCCTCACCGACCAGAATCGCATCGATACCAGCCCGCGCCAGCCGTTCGACATCAGCGACTGAATGGATGCCACTCTCGGCGACCACGACCCGATCGGCCGGAACGAGCGGCGCCAGCCGCTCGCTGACCGTCAGGTCGACCGTGAAGGTCCGGAGATCGCGGTTGTTGATCCCGATGACCCGGGCACCGGCTTCCACTGCGGTCGCCAACTCCGACTCGTCATGCACTTCGACGAGTGCCTCCATGCCCAATTCCCAGGTGACGCCGAGGAGCTCGGCGAGCTGCCAGCGATCGAGCACTGCGACGATCAGGAGGACGGCGTCTGCACCATAGGCCCGCGCCTCCACGATTTGATAGGGATCGAGCAGGAAATCCTTGCGCAGAACCGGTACGGGTCCCGGGCTGGCATGCGCCAGCCGTGCAACCACTGCGAGATCCTCGAGACTCCCGTGGAAAAAGGGTTCGTCAGTCAGCACCGAGAGAGCAGCGGCCCCACCCGCGAGATAGTCCATCGCGACCGCAGCAGCATCAGCCTCAGGAGCGAAGAGGCCACGCGAGGGGGAGCCGCGCTTGACTTCGGCGATGACGCTGACTCGATCAGCGCGCAAGGCCGGTACCAATGGGACCGGCAGCGCCTGCTCGTGGGCCTGTGCCCGGAGTGCACCCTCTAGTACCCGGCGGCGACGCTCAGCCAGGTCCGCACTCGTTCGCTCGACGATGCGGTCGAGGACGGTTCCCGTTCGTGTCACGAGGGCACCTCCGCCTCAGCCAGCGCGTTGGAGAGCACCTTCAGCCGCTCCAGGCGGTCCAGCGCGGCACCACTGTCGATCGCGTGACGAGCCAATCCCAATCCCTCGGCGAGCGACTGCGCCGCGTCCGCCGCAACGAGCGCGGCAGCCGCGTTGAGCAACACCACATCGCGTGCTGGGCCGCGCGCTCCCTCCAGGACAGCACGAACGATGCGCGCATTCTCTTCGGCAGTGCCGCCACGCAGCGCATCGCTGGGAACCCGCTCGAGCCCGAGCGACTCTGGCTCGAGCGTCCAACGTCGGACCTCGACTGTCCCGTTGCGCCGGACCTCGTACACCGTCGTCGGCGCGCCGAGGCTGATCTCGTCCAAACCATCCGCCGAGTGGACGACCAGCGCATGCTCGACATCCAGCAGGGCGAGAACCCGCGCCACCGTCTCCACGAGTTCAGGCATCGCGACTCCGAGAAGCTGGTAGCGCACGCGGGCTGGATTCGCGAGAGGGCCGAGCACGTTGAAGACCGTTCGAAAGCCGAGTTCTCGCCGCACCGGCGCCGCATGCCGCAGCGCGGGATGGAAACGCTGGGCGAACATGAAGCCGATCCCTGCCTCCTCGACACAGCGTGCCACCGCGCTCGGGTTCAGGTCGATCCGGACGCCCAGTGCCTCCAGGACGTCAGCCGATCCGGCTCGGCTGGACATCGCCCGGTTGCCATGCTTGGCGACCGGAACCCCCGCACCAGCAACGACGAACGCAGTCGCCGTGGAGATGTTGAAGGTCCGCTTCCCGTCACCACCGGTCCCCACGACATCGATGACCGGCTGCGCAAGCTGGAGTTCCACCGGGATCATGTGGGCTCGCAGTCCTTTGACGAAGCCAGCGATCTCGGTTTCACGCTCGCCACGCATGCGGAGTGCGGTCACCAGCGCCGCGATCTGTGCTGGGGTAGCCGCCCCCGTCATGATGGCGCTCATCGCCTCCATCGCCTCGTCGATGTCCAGGATCTGACCTGCAACGACCTTCTGCAGCACCGATCCGATCATGCGGCACCCCCTTTCGAAGAGACGAGCTCGCGCTGGTGCGCGTCGACCTGGTGCAGAAAGTTGCGGAGCAGTTCTTTACCGACCGCCGTGAGAATCGATTCCGGGTGGAACTGCACTCCCACGACGAGCCCTGTCCGATCGCGTACTCCCATGATCACGCCATCCTCGCTGCGGGCTGTGACCACGAGGTCCTCCGGCAAGCTTTCCTCCTCCACCATGAGCGAGTGATAGCGGGTAGCCAGGAACGGGTTCGGCAAGCCAGCGAACACTCCCTGCCCGTCATGCGTGATCCAGCTCGTCTTGCCGTGCATGAGTCGGGGAGCCCGCACGATGCGCGCTCCGTAGGCTGCCCCGATCGCCTGGTGTCCGAGGCAGACACCGAGGATCGGCACGCGACCGCGAAAACGCTGGATGACCGGTACCGAGATCCCCGCCTCACGCGGTGTGCAGGGCCCCGGCGAGACGACGATGCCAGCAGGCGCGAGATCCTCGATCTCCTCGACGGTCACTGCATCGTTGCGGAACACTACGAGGTCGGCACCCAACTCAGCCAGATACTGAACCAGGTTGAAGGTAAAGGAGTCGTAGTTATCGATCACGAGGATCATGCACGACCTCCTCGCTGTTCGATTTCCAATCGTTCGGCCTGCTCGATGGCGCGCACCAGTGCCCGCATCTTGTGATGGCATTCCTTGTGTTCGAATTCCGGCACGCTATCAGCGACGATCCCCGCTCCTGCTTGGAGAAAGGCCCGTCGGCCTCGCATCACGATCGTTCGGAGCGTAATCGCGGTATCCAAGTTGCCGCTGAAGTCGACGTAGCCGACGGCTCCCGCATAGGGACCGCGTTGTTCTGGTTCCAGTTCAGCGATGATCTCCATGGCGCGAACCTTCGGCGCACCGCTGACCGTTCCGGCCGGGAAACAGCTACGCAGCGCGTCGAGCGCGCTCAGGTCGTCGCGGAGCCGGCCAGCTACCTCGCTGACGAGGTGCATGACGTGACTGTACCGCTCGACGACCATGAGGCGGGGCACGTGCACTGTCCCGGGCTGAGCGACACGACCGATATCGTTGCGTGCCAGGTCGACGAGCATGATGTGCTCAGCACGCTCCTTTTCGTCGGCAGCGAGTTCTTCCGCTAATGCGGCATCTTCTCCCGATGTGCGACCTCGCCGTCGCGTCCCGGCGATCGGATGAGTGGAAAGCTCGCGACCATCGACTCGGACGAGCATTTCGGGAGACGCACCGATCAGCGCATCGTCACCGAGGCGCAAAAAGTACATGTATGGAGATGGATTGATCCGCCGGAGCGCTCGGTAGACCGTGAACGGATGGGCACCCGTCTCCAGTTCCTGGCGCTGGGAAAGGACCACCTGGATGACGTCGCCAGCCGCAATGTACTCCTTGGCTCGCTCGACCATCGCGACGTACTGAGCGGGCTCGACGTGCGGGCGAAGCCGAGCCTCGACCGACTCCGGGTCAACCGGCCCGGGACCGAACGGGATGACTGGTGGCCGGCGCAAGCGATCGACCAACCGCTCGATCCGTTCGACCGCGTCAGCGTATGCTTGGGCGAGCGATATTCCCTCTTCCACATGCGCATGGCTAACCACGGCGATCGTATGCTCGAGATGATCGAAGACGAGCATCGAGTCGACGAGGAGGAAGACCGCTTCCGGCATTCCGAGCGTGTCGTGCGGTGCTGCGGGAACGCGCGGCTCGAAATAGCGAATGACCTCGTAACCGAGGTAGCCGACCGCCCCACCCAGGAAGCGCGGCATGCCCGGCAGGTGGACTGTCCGATAACGTGCGAGCAAGCGCTCGAGGAAGCGGAGCGGATCGCTGAAGGTCGT
>Ga0308397_1000536_pt1 | contig 25970 bp, 20 predicted proteins | sample Hotspr20SampleT8_FD_202356 | JGI IMG/M metagenome (GOLD analysis project Ga0308397, IMG submission 202356) | Hot spring phototrophic mat microbial communities from Mushroom Spring, Yellowstone National Park, Wyoming, United States - 20051001_T8 ...
GCTTCCTCTTCGGAAGAGGTTACTTTGACGAGTTCTACTAAATTCATCTTCACCCCCCATGCTTTATTATAGCACGGTGGAATATATTGAGCAATCACCTTTTTTATTGTCGCCCCGAGCGAAGCGAGGGGTCTCCACCCACAATGCTCTCCAAACGAATTGCGTTGCCCTTTTCTATTGATTGAAAAAAATATTTGATTCTATCTCCCTTATAAGCTTGCAAATTCTAAAGGTAAGTTTATCCTGAAAGAGTAAGGTGATGAACTAATAAGGAGTTTAAAGAACTGACTTCTACAGGAGGAACATAGATGCACGAGAGAAAAAGGCTTGAGGATATTATAAAAGAATTGCCATAAAAAAAGGGGGCTCGGGACGACATTTTCCGCAGTGTAATCCCGAGGCTTTCCTTTTTGTCATCCCGAGGCGCATAAGCGCCGAGGGACCCCTCGCTTCGCTCGGGGTGACAATAAAAAAGGGGTTCGGGGTGACAATAAAAAAAGGGGCTCAGGGGTAACAAAGAAGGCATGAGGGGGCAAACAGGGCTTTACTAAAAAAGCTTTATCATTAGCTGATGGAAGGCTAATTCAGGGAAGACATAGCTTTCAAGAGCGGACTCGCAAAGGGCTATAGCGAGCTCTGCGGAAAAGGGGTCACCCTTATACCGCTCTTCAGGCAATCCCTTGGGATAGGGCAAAGCTCCTTTTTCGCTTAAGTAGGAGCGAAGGACCCAAAGACGAAGAAGCTCTAAAAATCTTTTCTGGTCCTCAGGTAAAAACTTAGCAAGCCTCTCTAAAATACGATACTTAGCGGATGCCTTGTTAGATGTGCCGGCTGAGACAAAGGCATGAAGGTCTTCAAGCAAACCCTTTTCTGCAAGCTCAACAGCCCTCCCAAGACTTCCTGCCGAAAGCTCAGCTAAGGTCTCTGCAAAGTCTTCATCTAAACCAAGCCTCTTAATCAAATAATCCTTGATGACTGCTTTTGGCAAAGGTCTAAACCTAACTACTTGGCAGCGGGACACAATGGTGGGAAGAAGACGAGAAGCGTTTTCGGTAAGCAAAAAGAAAAGGACATAGGGCGGGGGCTCTTCCAACGATTTTAGGAGAGCGTTCCCAGCCTCAGGGTTTAACCTTTCAGCAGACTTTATGATCACTACTCGATACTCGGCGTTTATTGGACGAAAATTGAGTTCCCTTTCAAGACCCCTTATCTGCCCGATCTTTATCTCCCTTTTTTCTGGCTCTACTAACAGAAGGTCAGGATGTAAGCCTTTGTCAAGCTTTTGACAGGCTGGGCAAGACCCGCAGGGTTCATCTAAGCTAACATTGCAGAAGAGATGATAAACGAGAGCCTTAGCCGTAGTTTCTTTCCCTACGCCTTCTTGCCCGGTAAAAAGGTAGGCGTGGTGTAGCCTGCGGGAGTATAGGGCTTGAGTAAGAAGCCTAATCGCTGGATCTTGTCCGATTATCTCTTTTAAGCTTCGCAGAGGGCGCACGGTTCTACTTCTATTTCAGCGGATAGTTCTCTAAGCCTTTCTGGAAACTTCTCATAGCCCCTTTCTATGAGCTCTGCCCGGTAGATGGTAGTTGTGTTTTCTGCTATAAGCCCTGCGATAAGAAGAGCTGCTCCTGCCCTTAAGTCTGTTGCCTTAACGGGTGAGCCGACAAGCCGAGTTTTACCTTGAATAAAGGCTGTTTGCCCTTCCACGCGGATGTTTGCCGAAAGTCTGTTTAGCTCAAAGGCATAAAGAAAACGGTTTTCAAACAGGTTTTCCCTTATAATAGAGAGCCCCTCTGCTTGGGTTAAAGCTACCGCAAACATAGGCTGAAGGTCGGTTGGAAAACCAGGATAGGGCGAGGTAGAAATCTCAATGGGACGGTAGGACCTTTGAGGATAAATCTTCGCCACATCTTTACCTTTCCTTTCTAAAACTCCTCCCATCTCTTGAAACTTTAGAAGTGGGGCTTCCAGATATTCAAAGGGGAAATTTTTGATGGTGATTTCGTTTTCTGGGTGCAAGCTTGCTAAAATAAGAAAGGTGCCGGCTTCGATGCGGTCGGGGATAATTTTAATCTTAGCAGGTTTTAATCTTTTTCTTCCTTTGATGATTATGGTTTCTGTGCCTGCCCCTTTGATTTCTACCCCCATTCTTTGCAAAAGCTCTGCCAAAAAGAAAACCTCTGGCTCCCGGGCAGCGTTTTTGATTACAGTTTCACCCTCGGCAAGAGAGGCAGCCATCATCAGGTTTTCCGTTGCTGTAACAGAAGGAAAATCTAAAACGACCTCAGCTCCTTTTAATCTTTTGGCTTTTGCAACGAGGTTTCCGTGGTCAAGGGTGATCTCTGCAGAAAGCTTTTCAAGCCCAGCTTGATGAAAATTAACGGGTCTTTTACCTATCTGGCATCCCCCAGGCAAAGGGACAACCGCCTCCCCAAACCTTGCCGTCAGGGCTCCAAGAAAGAGTATGGAAGCCCGGATCTGAGAAGCAAGCTCATAGGGGATGTCTACTCGATGTATGCCTTCTGTGTTCACATAAAGCGTATCCTCATTAACCTTCCAACTTGCCCCAAGATGGGAAAGAATGTTTAGCATGCAGAAGACATCCCTAACTAACGGCACATTTTTAAATTCATAAACTCCGGAGGCAAGCAGGGTTGCGGATATGGCTGGCAAGACGGCGTTCTTTGCCCCTTTGACTGAAATTTCACCCTTGAGGGGTTTACCCCCTTTTACGATGTATTTTCTTCCCTCCATATTACAGCACTCCTTTGATAGCTAAGAAGGTCTTTTTTAAAATCAACCTTGTAGCCTAAAGCTTTGGCTAACTCATAAAATGATTTCCCTTGATTATACCCCAGTTCAACGAGGATAAAACCGCCTTCTTGTAAAAGTTTAGGTCCATGCTGGAGGATGAGCTCATAGAATTCAAGACCTGTTTTCCCAGAAACAAGGGCAATCCTTGGTTCATATAGCCTAACCTCCTCGTCAAGGGTTTCAAACTCTCTTTCCGAAATGTAAGGGGGGTTGCTAACGATGGCTGTGAAAAGAGGTTTTTCCTTGAAGGGCTTGAAGGCATCTCCAAGGATTAAATATAACCTTGAGCTTACTCCATGAAGGTTTGCGTTCCTTTGGGCAACCTTTAGGGATTCTTTGCTTATGTCAACCCCAAAGGCAATGTAGTTTGGTCTTTCAAGAAGGATGGTAATGGCAAGGATGCCTGAGCCTATACCTAAGTCTAAGATAACTCCTTGTGGGGGAGCTACTTCTAAAAAATGCTCGATCAAAACCTCGGTTTCCGGTCTTGGTATTAAAACCTCCTTTTCCACATAAAAGGGTCTACCAAAAAAATAGGCTATACCAAGGATGTAGGGCAAGGGCTCGCCAGTTAACCTTCGGCATAGTATGTGATTTAGCGTCTCATCTGGCACTTCTTCTTCAAGCTTTAGCCAGACATTTAAAGGGGAAACACGAAGGAGATGAGCGAGGATTTCCAGGGCTTCCCTTTTTGCACGGTCCTCAGGGAGCTTTTGGGTTAAGGCTTTTATGAGAAATTTTAAGGCTGAGCTAACCTTCACTTATTTCAGCGTAAGTCGGTTTAGCACAATCTCTATAGTCTTTCCCTCATTCTTTAGCCGAACCAACTTTGTTTCAACTTTAAAATGTTCCTCTGCCTTGACTAAAAAGGGCACCAAGGTCCTTTTGCGTTCACTTTCCTGGGCTAAAATTATATGCCCCTCGGGTTTAAGATAGGATTTAAAGAAGTTAAAAAGGGGGTCAAATAGGGAAGATTTTATGACTACTTCGGCGCCAGCGATAACATCGAATTTTTTCTCAAGGTTTGGGTTAATCCAGTCAAGAGTTTTAACGCTAAGCTCGAAGCCCTGCTCTTCAGCTGAGCGCTTAAGGAGTTTAAGAGGAAGCTCCTCTTTATCGGTTGCTAAGACCCTATGTCCGAAAGCAGAAGCAAAAAGAGAAGGTATTCCGAGCCCAGCGCCAATCTCTAAGATGTCGAGAGGGGGCGGAAGACTTGCCAAGTATTCAGCAAGGACAAGGCTTGCAGGCCAAATCATCACCCAAAAAGGAAACCGATAAGCCTCTAAAAAAGGGTCGCCCTGAAAGACATCTTCAAGCCTTGCTGGGCGATAGACATAAAGCATTTTTCCTTTTAGGCAAACTTCTTCTTTATCGAGAGAAAGAGTGTTTAGGATCATCTTTTGCGTCCTCGTTTTTATCCTCCATCTTAATAGAGATTATTGAGGAATTTAATAATTTATTTTTGGTTTGTCGTTATAATTGGGATGGAGAGTCCTCGCCTACGCTCGAGATTCGAGGTGACAATAAAAAGGGGCTCGGGGCGATAATAAAAGGAGGCTCGGGGGAACATTGAAATAATATTGACCATTACCCAAATAAATTCAAACAAATAGCTTTCCGCAATAAATATAGTAAATTAAGGTATTAATCTTTTTACTTTTTGAAGCTTGTCAAAATCTTCGTCATAAGAATAAATTTCTGTTACTCCATTCTCTAACATAAAAAAATAATTAAAAAGGTCTGCAAAAGAAAGGTTTGTATAAGGAAATGCTTCTAAGGCTTTTTCAAAAACAACTTTATAAGGCAATTTCAAACCTCTTAAATTAATTAGAGGTAAAACTAAATCTCTTATTTCTTCTTTTGAAAGTTTATAATACTTTTGAAGAGTAAATATCAATTCAAATATTACTAATGGGCTTGTGATCGCTTTTTCTTCTCCTTTTTCTATTTTCTTTAATAATTCTAAAACTTTATAAGCTTTCTCTTCGTTATCTTTTGTAAGATAACGAAGAAATATGTTAGTATCTAAGAATTTTCTCATTTAAGTTCTTCTATCACATTTTTTGCTATTTCTTCTTCTACAAACTCCCTTATTTCCTTGAACTTTTCTGGCTTACTAACCGCTTTTACTTTTCCAAAATTTTCTTCAAGCGTTGATTTTAGAGGAACGATTTTTACTTCATTGCCCTCAACTATAAAACCTATCCTTTCCCCAGATTTCACGCCAAGAATTTGCCTTATTCTTTTGGGCAAAGTAATTTGAAATTTTTTAGTAAGAACCGAGGAACTTGTAAGGTTTTTTGACACTTCTTACCTCCATCAAAGTATTACCTTAGTTGTAGTATTATAATCTTTAATAATGACTATTCAAGAACTTAAAAAGGTTTTGTCGTTACTATTTTGAAATGTCACATTTAATTCCTAATTTGAAATGTCACATTGAGAGGGTATCCTCCCTGTAACTTCGGGGGAACGACAAGCACTAAGCTGGTGCACATTAAAAAAGTCAATCATAAGGGCGACTGCCCGGTCGCCAAATATTTTTGCAGGCGAGCAGAGGCTTCTCCTACAAAATTGTAATGGAGACCCCTCGCCTGAGGGCTCGGGGTGACATCCCTATTTTGTCCTGCCGAGCGCAAGCCGTGCATCCCTCACTTCGTTCGGGACAGCGTCCCCAGGGGGGAGGGACCCCTCGCTTCGCTCGGGGCGACAATAAAAAAAGGGGTGACAATAAAAGGGTTCGGGAAAAACTAAGGGGTGACCCCTCACTTCGTTCGGGGTGACAATAAAAAGGGGGTCGGGGTGACAGAAAAGGGGCGCTCTTGGCGATAAAAAGGGTGGTCGCGGTCACCGTGGGGGCTCAAGTTAAAATCCCCATTTCCTCAAGGGCACTTAGCACCATCTCTGGGGTTATTTTTTTCATGCAGAGCGTATCTTCGCAAGTCCTTTTAAAGCAGGGGCGGCAAGGAAGGTCAGCATTAACCACCCTGTAAATTGTGCTCCAAGGTCCGGTTCGGTTTGGGGCTGTAGGACCAAAAAGGGCTACTATCGGCTTATCAAGAGCGCTTGCAATATGCATTGGACCTGTATCAACGGTGATCACCACCTCAGAATTCCTGATAACATAGACGAGCTCCCTCAAGCTTAGCTTATCAAAAAGAGTAAAAACCCTTGGAAACTTTTTAGAAACCTCTTCTGCCCAGACCTTATGGTCTCCGCTTCCAACAAGATAGATGGCCTGCTGTGGAAACCTTATTAGAAGCTTCTCTATCAAGTCCTCCCAGTTCTTAGGAAGCCACTCTTTAGTTTTCCATCTGGCTGAGGGAACAAGCACAAAATAAGGAATGGATAGAGCGTTTACTTTTTCCTCGGGCAAGATGATATCCCTTGGTATATACCGAAAATCGTTAAACTCCTGAGGGATGCTTGCACCAACCAATTTAAGAGCCGAACGAGTTAGCTTTAGATAACGAAGGACAGCATGGAGCTCGGGGTCGTAAGGGGAAAGCCGATGGGTGTAGAAAAGCGGGCTTCCCTCCCGATGGTTGGAAAACCCAACCTTATACTTAGCCCTTGTCATCCTGCAAATGACCCCGCTTTTCAAAAGCCCCTGATAATCTATAACAAGGTCAAACCTTTCGCTCCTTATTTCCTTAAAAAGCTTAAATAACTCCCGGGGAGATTTTAAATAGTCCTTAGGAGGGGCAAAAAATCTAACAATTTGAGGATGCCCGTAGAGCAAATCTTTGTAAGCCTCTTCAACTGCCCAAAAGATATCTTCATTTGGCAAATACTCTTTGATCAGTTTTAATGAGGGCAAGGTTTGGACTACATCGCCAAGGGCTGAGAGTTTGACGATGAGAATAGCCAATTTTGCCCTAAAGCTCGCCTAAGATGTAGCTCACTGCTTCCTTAAGATTTTTGGCGATAAAGTCTGGCTTGACCTCTTTTTTAGGGAGAACATATTCCAGCTCACCTTTGCCGTAGCCTGTTAAGACTAAAATTCCCTTGAGACCGGCATTTTTAGCAAGCTCTACATCGATTAGTCTATCGCCGATCACAAAGCTTCTCTCCCGGTCGATGGGATACTTTTTAAAGGCAAGCTCAAGAAGACCCGTCTTTGGCTTCCGGCAGGAGCAGTTTTCATTAGGATGATGAAGGCAAACAAAAAATTCCTCGACCTTTACCCCTCTTCGTTTAAGCCTTCTTTCAATCATAGAATTGATTTTAAACACAAGCTCTTCAGGGAAATAGCCCCTTGCTGGACCGCTTTGGTTCGTTACCACAAAGAGGAGATAGCCCCTATCTGTTAACCTCTTTAAAGCCTCGGCAACCCCTGGCAAAAGCTTTAGCCTTGAAGGGTGGTTCAAATAGCCGACCTCCTCGTTTATCGTCCCATCTCTGTCTAGAAAAACTGCGGGCTTAAGCTGTTCCACCATTCCTCCCCCTCATTGAATATGAAACTTATACTCCCAGGGATTTAGCTCTCGGTTTATCTTAAGCTGGGATTTAAAGGCAAACTTTTTCTCTATCTCTTCAAGGAAGTTTATCTCCTCGCTTACAACCTCGGAGATGTAGGGGCTTATCTCGATGATTACCGTTTTATTCTTTAGGTGTTTGCCCATTCGATAAAGCCTTCTTAAAAGCTCGTAGTAAACAGTCCTTTTGCTTTTTATCTTACCTTCGCCATGGCAGAGGGGACAGGGTTCTAAAAAGAGCTCGTAGAGAGAATCCCTTCTCCTCTCCCTTGTCATCTCAAGTAGTCCAAGAGGAGAAATTGGGAGATAGCTATTCTTAGCCTTGTCTTTCCTTAAGGCGTTAATCAGGGCTTCAACCACCTTTTCCTTATGCTCCTCAAGGTCCATGTCTATAAAATCAATAACGACTAAGCCCCCGATGTTCCTTAGCCTCAACTCTCGAGCGATCTCTTGAGCAGCCTCAAGGTTGATCTTAAACACCGTATCCTCTAAGTCTTTATCCCCGATAAAACGACCGGTGTTGACATCTATAGCGGTCAAAGCCTCGCAGGGCTCGATGATGATAAAACCTCCAGATTTTAACCAGACCTTCCGGGAAAGGAGCTTTTTCATATCGATGTTTACCCCATGAGCAGAAAATATGTCCTCTGAACCCTCATAGAGCTTTAGGTATTCAAGCAAGCGAGGGTAGTATTTTCCTAAAAAGTCTTGAAGCTCTTTAAAGAACTCAGCATCGTCAACTAATATAAGGTTCACATCTCGATTAAAAAGGTCTCTTATAGCGCGAAAGGCAATGTTTAGCTCCTCATAGACTAAGGCTGGTGCCTTGGCTCTTTTTGCCTTTTCTTTTATGTTTTCCCAAAGGCAGAGTAGAAATTCCATTTCTTCCTTCAGAACCTCTTCATCAGCCCCCTCAGCTGCGGTGCGAATTATCCAACCTGAGTTAGGAGGTCTAAGGTTTTGCACTAATTCTTTGAGCCGAGCCCGTTCAGCCTCATCCTTGATCTTCCTTGAGACCCCGATACGGTCTAAAAGAGGAAGGTAGACAAGATAATGTCCGGGTATGGTTAGATTGGTGGTTAACCTTGCTCCTTTAGTGCCGAGCGGCTCTTTAACAACCTGCACCAAAATCTCTTGACCATCCCGCAAGGACTTAAGAGGGGAGGGTGGAGCTGGTTCCCCTTTATCCCAGAGTATTTCTCCCTTAGGAAAAACATCCTCGCTGAACAAAAAAGCTGTTCTTTCAAGCCCAATGTCTATGAACGCGGAGTTTATCCCGGGAACAACTCTAACCACTCTTCCCTTGTAGATGTTACCTACGACGCCTTTATCCTTTGGTCTTTCAATGGCATACTCAACAAGGACATCATTCTCAAGAAGACCAACTCTTATCTCGAAGGGACTGTAGCTTATAAGAAGCTTAGCCATAAAGTCTTTGCAAAAATCTGTAAACGAGTTGAGAGAGGGCTTGGCTTGCCCTCTTAGATGCGGCTACGACCTCCTCAAAAAGTATGGGTTTAAAGTTATCAGGGTCGTTCACGTTGGAAATGACCGATATGGCTAAAACCTTTAGCCCTGCGTGATTGGCAACGATAACCTCAGGGACGGTTGACATACCAACCGCATCTGCACCTATCATACGCAAAAACCTTGTCTCAGCAGGTGTCTCTAAACTTGGTCCAGGAACGGCTACATACACACCCTCTTGTAAGCTCATTCCCAACTCCGCTGAAACCCCTTTAATAAGCCTTCGTAGTTCGGGGTCGTAGGCTGAGCTTAAGTCTGGGAACCTTGGACCCCAGAGCTCATGATTGAGCCCCCTCAAGGGGTTGTCAGGAATAAGGTTAATGTGATCCCGGATTACCATTAGGTCGCCCGGTCTAAAATCAAGGTTTAAGCCGCCTGCAGAATTGGTTGCCAGATAAACCTCGGGCTTAAAGAGCGTTAACACCCTAAGCGGAAGGGTTAATTCCTTAGCAGAATATCCCTCATAATAATGAAACCTCCCAGAAAGCATGGCTACCTCAACTTTCCCCAAAAGACCAAAGACCAACTCCCCAGCATGAGTTTCAACCGTTGACCTTGGAAAGTTTGGGATTTTCTTATATGGGACAACCAAGACCCGTTCAACTAAATTTGTTAGCTCGGTTAAACCCGTCCCTAAGGTGATTACAACCTTTGGGGGAAAGGGGGCAATGTTCTTTAAAAAAGCGTAGGCTCTTTCTACCTTTTTAGTATACCGGTCCTTCATACTCATCAAGGTCAAAGGTGGTTAGCTTTGGTCTTCCTAATTCGTCTATCTCAAGGACGCGAACCTTGATTTCATCGCCTATCTTGAAAAGGCTCTTCAAATCCCTTGGCGGGTTTTCCATCTTCGATACATGAAGAAGCCCAACCTTCCCTGGTAAAATTTCTACGAATAGTCCGTAGGGTTCAATCCGAACAACTTTACCTATGTAGGTCTTTCCAACCTCAACCTCGGCAACGAGGGCAAAAATCTCCCTTTTTGCCGCCTCTAAATCTTCCCTCGTCTTGCCGGTAATGGAAACCTTACCCCCTTCAAGCACCCAGATCACCGTGTTTGTACTCTCCCGGATCTCTTTTATGGTTTTACCACCTGGACCGATGATTAGCGGAGCCTTTTCTTCAGGAACCTGCACAATTTCGATTAAAGGCGCATAGGGTGATAGCTCAGGACGAGGCTTTGGACAGGCAGAATACATCTTGTCAAGGATGGCAAACCTTGCCAACTTTGCCCTTTCAAGGGCAGATATCAAAATCTCTTCGGTGATCCCTTTGACCTTGAGGTCCATCTGCAGGCTTGTGATACCGTCATAGGTTCCGGCAACCTTAAAATCCATTTCTCCAAGCTGGTCTTCGTCGCCCAATATGTCAGTAAGGATGATGTCCCGTTCATCTTGCCGGACAAGCCCCATGGCAATGCCTGCCACATGCTTAGGTAGAGGCACGCCTGCATCAAAAAGGGCTAAAGAACTTGCGCAGACCGTCGCCATTGAGGATGACCCGTTTGAAGAAAGCACATTAGCCACAATTCTAATGATGTAGGAAAATTCCTCTTCAGGCGGAATAAAAGGCTCGATTGCCCTTTCAGCTAAGGCACCATGACCGATTTCCCTCCTCCTTGGCGGTCCCCAAGGTCTTGCATCTCCTGTGCAGAAGGGAGGGAAGTTGTAGTGGAGCATGAAGCGTTTAAAGGTTTCCCCTTCAAAGATGGTTTCAACAAGCTGAGCCTCTTCCCTTGAACCAAGGGTCACGGTTGCGTAGACTTGAGTTTGTCCCCTGCTAAAGATGGCAGAGCCATGAGGTCTCTCAAAGGGATGAAGGTCTATCTTAATCTCTCTTATGTCCTCGGGGCTCCTCCTATCTATCCTTAGCCCAGTTTCAAAGAGCTTTCTTCGCATTGTTTCGCTGACAAGCTTCTTGAAGTAATACTGAAAGAGAACCTGAAGTTCGGGCTCTATGCTTTGTGAGACCTCCTCAAAGACCTCCTGCAAAGCTTTTCTTCTTTCAAGCTTATCCGGGATGCTTAAAGCGAGCTCAACCTTCTTTTCCGAAAGCTCTTTTAATCTTTTGTAGAAGACTTCATCAAAAGGTTTGATGAGCTCTTCTAACTTTTTCCTGTTTAGTCTTTGAGATAATTCTTTCTGGGCTGAAATCAGAGGTTCGCCAACCTTTAAGGCATAAAAAATGGCTGAAACGACTTTATCCTCAGGGACCTCTTTCCCGCCGCCCTCCACCATGATCACAGAGCCTTCCCTAAAGCTCACGATAAGGTCAAGCTCTGACCTTTGTCTTTCTTCATAGGTAGGATTGGGGACAAAAGTTCCATCAACCAAACCGATTCGCAGCGCCCCGCAGGGTCCGTGGAAGGGAATGGGAGAAATGGTTAAAGCTGCCCCTCCTCCTATGATGCTTAAAACATCTGGGTCGTATTTTTCATCAGCAGACAGAGTAAGAACTGTAACTACCACTTCATAATTAAAGCCGTCAGGGAAAAGAGGGCGAAGAGTTCTGTCTACCACTCTGGAGACAAGGATCTCCCTATCCGTTGGCTTCCCTTCCCTTTTGATAAAACCGCCAGGGATCTTTCCCCAGGCTGAGCTTTGCTCTCGGTAGTCAACGGAGAGAGGGGTAAAATCTAAGGCTTCAGATGGCGTTTCTCCTAAACAGACGGTGGCTAAGACAGCAGTGCCACCCTGTTTGACTACGACTGAACCGCTAGCAAAAAGGGCTAATTCACCCGTTTCAATGATTATTGGGTCTTCCTTTCCGACATTGACCTCTATCCTCTCCATATGCACCTCGTGAAGACCATCTCAAGACTTTCAAAAGAATTTAAATTTTAATGTAAAATAAAACCTGATATTTGCAAGGATGTATTAGATTTTCATGGGCTGGGAGGTAGCAAGCGGTAGCGAGAGATCCCTCACTCCGTTCGGGATGGCGCTTGGGATGTCTTCCCGAGGCGCATAAGCGCCGAGGGACCCCTCGCATAGTTCGGGGTGACAAAAAAGGAGAGGGCTCGGGGCAAAAAAAGGAGGCGTTCGGGGCGACAAAAGGGGCTCTTAGAGACTTGATAGCGATTTTTTTTTAATCTATAATAATACTCGATGCTACCCGTTGTCTTAACCATTGCTGGTTCGGATTCTGGCGGGGGTGCTGGTATACAGGCAGATTTTAAGACCTTTTTTGCTCATGGAGTTTACGGCACAACTGTAATCACCGCCATCACCGCTCAAAACACTCTGGGAGTTTACGCCATCGAAGATGTTTCGCCTGAGGTCATCTATCTTCAAGCAAAAGCGGTCTTCGAGGATTTTTCTCCAGCTGCGGTAAAAATCGGGATGCTTTCAAGGGAGGAAACAGTTGCTACCGTGGTAAAAATACTAAAAGAATTTAAGCCCAAATGGGTCGTTCTTGACCCGGTTATGGTAGCAAAAAGCGGAACCCCTTTGCTTAAGGTAGGGGCTATAGCGCTTTTTAAATCTCAACTTTTACCCTTAGCCTCCGTCGTTACCCCAAACATTCCGGAAGCAGAAGTCCTTACCGGAATTAGCATAAAATCTGTTAAAGATTTGAAGGAATCCGCAAGGTATCTTGTTGAAGCACTCGGCGTTGGCTCTGCCTTAATAAAGGGTGGGCACTTAGAGGGTGACCCTACGGATGTATTCTATGATGGAAAAGAATTTTGGGTTTTATCCGGAAAAAGAATAACAACTAAAAGCACTCATGGAACTGGCTGCACTTTATCTTCAGCCATTGCCGCAAACTTAGCTTTAGGCTACGATTTGCTAACTTCAGTAAAAAGGGCTAAAGCCTATGTGGAAAAGGCTATTGAAAGGGCAATTCTTCTTGGGAAGGGAGCCGGTCCATTAAACCATTCGTGGAATGTAAGGTTTGAATGGAGCTAAGAGAATTTTGGTGGAGGCGGCGGGAATCGAACCCGCGTCCGAGGTAAGCCTCGGGTTAAACCCCTACAGGCTTAGCCTGTGGTTTAGCTCTCGTAGAGAGCCGGTCATAGGCACCCGGACCCTCTACCAGGTGGGATTTTCTCTCGGGTATAAGCCTCCCACCAGGGCTTATACCCAAAGCCTGCTTCGGTCGCGCCCCTTAAGCACCGCAGGCAAGTAGCTTAAGGGACGTGGCAGCTCTTAGATTAGGCTGCCAAGGCGTAGGAGTATTCGTTGGCAGTTGTAGCTTTGCACCCTTTTTTACGTGGCGGGCGCAACCACGGCCTGCAGTTTAACCCTATACTTACCCCGTCGAGCCCTTTCGCCCCCTACTTTTTAAAGACCTAAATAAAAAATAATGCATCTTTCTCCCTTGTAAAGAGCCCACTTACAGCCAACCTTTCTCTTCGTAAACTATTCCTCCTGTCCCAGCTGGAATGAGCCTTCCAACGATAACGTTCTCCTTCAACCCTCTTAGATAATCTACCTTTCCAGCAATAGCCGCCTCAGTAAGCACTCTTGTTGTCTCCTGGAAGGAAGCAGCTGACAACCAGGAATCGGTCAGTAAAGCCACCTTCGTGATACTCATGATCATTGGTTCCGCTTGGGCTGGTCTTCCTCCTTGGGCAAGGACCTTTTCGTTTACCTCTTCAAACTTTACCTTATCCACTATCTCGCCAACCATAAAATCAGTATCTCCTGCCTCTTTGATCTTTACCTTCTTAAGCATCTGCTTTACGATAACCTCAAAATGCTTATCGTTGATCTTAACACCCTGGGCACGATATACCTGCTGAATTTCTTCAACCAAAAACCTTGCCACTCCTTGCACACCCTGAACTTTAAGTATATCATGAGGATTGGGTGTTCCTTCAATCAAGGCATCACCAGGTTTTATGTAATCTCCCTCTCTTACGACGATATGCTTCCCTTTGGGGATCTGATACTCAATCGGCTCGCCAACCTCAGGTTGAATGGTTAAAACCTTTCTACCCCTGACATCCTTCTCAAAAACAACCCTACCCTCGATCTCGCTCACTATGGCATGGTCCTTAGGCTTCCTTGCCTCAAAAAGGTCAGTAACCTTTGGCAAACCACCGGTTATGTCCTTAGCCTTGACAGTTTCTCGCGGAATTCTTGCGATGATATCGCCAGCCTCGACATAATCTCCCTCATTTACGCTGATGATGGCTCCAACGGGTAGCTCATACCTTGCTTTACCACGCCCTTCAGGAAGGTCAATCGTCCTACCTTTTTCATCCTTTATTGAAACACGTGGGCGATAATCTGTGAGCTTATAATCTCTTACAATACGCATCATACGCCCTGTAGTGGGGTCGATCTTCTCGTCTATGGTCACTCCCTCTATAATATCTCCAAACTTTACTTTACCTGAAACTTCAGTGATGATGGGGATTGTATACGGGTCCCATTCCACAAGGAGGTCGCCGGGTCTTACCGCTTCCCCTTCCTTTACTTTAATCTTTGCCCCGTAAGTAACAGGATATTTTTCTAACACCCGACCATCAGGACCGATGATGGCAATATCTCCCTGTCTGTTCAGAGAAACAAGCGTTCCGTCTGGACGTTCTACATATCTGATGTTTAAATACTTAACCACTCCGTGGCTCTGAGCGATGTGTTCGCTACGCTCCCTTGCACCGCCAACAGCACCACCGATATGAAAGGTTCTCATGGTTAACTGAGTCCCGGGCTCACCGATCGACTGGGCAGAAATGATCCCAACTGCCTCGCCAAGCTCAACAAGCCTACCAGTGGCCAGATCCCTGCCATAACACATGCGACAAACACCAAACTTTGCTTCGCAGGTTAAAACAGACCGGATCACCACCTTGTCAATTCCAGCTTCTTTTAACTTCTTTGCCTTAGCCTCGTCGATCTCCTCGTTTGCCCGCACTAAAACCTCTCCAGTTACCGGGTCAACGATGTCTTCCAAAGCTACCCTACCAAGCACCCTATCCCAAACGGGCTCTACGATCTCACCGCCTTCAGTAAGATGCCCTACTTCAATGCCGTCGATAGTCCCGCAGTCCTCTTCGGTCACCATGCAATCCTGAGCAACATCTACGAGTTTTCTCGTAAGGTATCCAGCGTTTGCCGTTTTCAAAGCGGTGTCTGCTAAACCTTTACGCGCACCGTGGGTTGATACAAAGTATTCAAGCACTGACAAACCCTCACGGAAATTACTCTTAATCGGCGTGGGAATGATCTCTCCCGAGGGCTTAGACATAAGACCACGCATTCCAGCAAGCTGTTTAATCTGGTCCTTTGAACCACGAGCACCGGAATGAGCCATGATAAACACTGGGTTAAGACTTGGTCCGATAACCCTTTCACCGTTCGGTCCGATGTACTCTTTTTTCTCCATGAATTTCATCATCTCTTCTGTGACTCGCTCGGTAGCGTTTTGCCAGACATCAATTATCTTGTTATACCTTTCAGATTCGGTGATCAAACCTTCATTATACTGCTCTTCGATCTCAGCCATCTTCTTTTCAGCTTCGGCAAGGATCTCAGTCTTCTTAGGGGGAATGGTCAAATAGTCAACGGATATGGAAAGCCCTGACCGGGTAGCCATGGCAAAGCCTAAATCTTTGATCCTGTCCGCAAAGATAACCGTCTTCTTATTGCCAGCCCGTCTATAAGAAATATTGATCAACTGCTGAAGCTCCTTTTTGGTCAAGGGCTTGTTGTATTCCTCAAAGGGTATCTCTTCGGGAACGATGGTAGATACTATCACCCTACCTACGGTAGTATCAACAAGCTTCCCGTCAATTTTAACCTTTATCTTTGCCTGAAGTTCAACCTCACCGCTCTGATAAGCTAAGATCACTTCATCCCTGTCCTTGAAAATCTTGCCCTCACCCTTAGCAAAGGGCTTTTCCATCGTCATGTAGTAAAGCCCAAGGACCATGTCTTGAGTGGGATAAACAACGGGGATTCCGCTTGCTGGAAGGAGGATGTTGTTTGTTGAAAGGATTAGCACCCGGTTTTCCACCTGAGCCTCAACGGAAAGAGGAACATGCACCGCCATCTGGTCGCCGTCAAAGTCAGCATTATAAGCAACGCAAACTAAAGGATGAAGCTGGATGGCTTTAGTATCTATGAGCACTGGTTCAAAGGCTTGAATACCAAGGCGGTGAAGCGTTGGAGCCCTGTTGAGCATTATAGAATATTCCTTAACGATCTCTTCAAGGGCATCCCAAACCGCTGGATGCTCCTCCTCTACAAGCTTTTTTGCCGTCTTGATGTTTGAAGCATAGCCATTCCTTTCAAGCCAACCATAGATGTAGGGCTTAAAAAGCTCAATTGCCATCTTCTTTGGAAGACCACATTGATGCATCCTTAGCTCTGGTCCGGCAACGATCACCGACCTTCCTGAAAAATCAACCCTTTTCCCAAGAAGGTTTTGCCTAAACCTACCCTGCTTACCTCTCAAAACATCTGAAAGGCTCTTCAAAGGTCTACGATTTGCTCCAGTTACCGGTCTCCCCCGGCGACCGTTATCCAAAAGGGCATCAACGGCCTCCTGAAGCATCCTCTTTTCATTCCGCAAAATAATGTCAGGGGCGTCAAGCTCTATAAGTTTTTTCAAACGCACATTTCTGTTGATTAACCTACGATAAAGGTCGTTTAGGTCTGAGGTGGCAAATCTTCCCCCCTCAAGCGGAACAAGCGGTCTAAGCTCCGGAGGAATTACCGGAAGAACCTCAAGAATCACCCACTCTGGCTTGTTCCCAGACTCTAAAAGGGCTTTGACCAATTGAAGCCTTTTCCCGAGCTTCTTCCTCCTAGCCTCCTGCCTTGTTGCTTCCATCTGGGCTTGAATATCCTTAGCAAGCTTCTCAAGGTCAAGCTTCTTCAACAACTGCTGAATGGCGCTCGCACCCGTCCCTACCTTCACCTTATCACCATAGTGCTCCATCACATAGGAAGCCTGCTCCTCCGTTAGAATCTTCCCAACGGGATGCTCGTCAACCTCGCTTTCTATTACTACATAGCGCTCAAGATAAAGGATGGATTCTACTTCTTTTAAATTCATATCAAGAAGTAAGCCAATCTTTGAAGGGATGCTCCTCAGATACCAGATATGAGCAACTGGCGAGGCAAGCTCAATGTGCCCAATCCTTTCGCGCCTAACTTTACTATGAATGACTTCAACACCGCACTTTTCGCAGATAACTCCACGGTGCTTTATCCCTTTATACTTTCCGCAGAGGCATTCAAAATCTTTAACAGGTCCAAAAATCTTGGCACAGAACAAGCCGTCCCTCTCCGGCTTCATGGTGCGATAATTTATGGTTTCAGGCTTTTTAACCTCGCCAAAGCTCCACTCGCGTATCCTGTCCGGGCTTGCAAGACCAATCTTAACCGCCCTTATTCTCATCCAATCCTTTGGTTTTTCGAGGATCGACAACAGATTCTTCATAGGATCTAAACCTCCCTTTTATTTAGTTTGTTAGGTTTTTAATCTTCGATCAACTCAACATCCAAACAAAGCCCTTGTAGCTCCTTCATTAAGACCCTAAAGCTTTCAGGGATACCGCATTCAAGGAAGTTCTTCCCCTTAACAAGCCTTTCATACATCCTTGCTCTGCCTTCCACATCATCGCTCTTCACAGTCAAAAACTCTTGCAGTGTATAGGCTGCACCGTAAGCTTCGATAGCCCAAACCTCCATCTCTCCAAGCCTTTGACCACCAAACTGAGATTTTCCGCCAAGAGGCTGCTGAGTAACCAAGGAGTAAGGTCCCGTTGACCTGGCATGGATCTTGTCGTCCACAAGGTGGTGAAGCTTTAGCATATGCATATATCCTACTGTGACAGTCTCTAAGAAAGGCTCCCCGCTCATACCGTCATAAAGAACCGTAGTCCCTGATCCTGAAAGCCCAGCAAGCCTAAGCCACTTCTTAATCTCCTCCTCTTTTGCTCCGCAAAATACCGGTGTGGCAATGGGTATACCATCCATGAAGCCTTTAGCAAGCTCAAGCACCTCTTCATCGCTTTTCCCTTCAACCAACCTCTCGTATTCCTCCTCTGTAAAGACCTCTTTCAAGAGCTCCTTAACCGCAACAACCTGATATTCCTCGGCAAGCTTAGCCACCTTCCTCCCAAGCTCCTTGCAAGCCCACCCGAGATGGGTCTCAAGAAGCTGACCGATGTTCATACGGGAAGGAACTCCAAGAGGAGAAAGTATGATGTCAACAGGCGTGCCATCAGGAAGATAGGGCATATCTTCAACGGGAACTATCTTAGAGACAACGCCCTTGTTTCCGTGGCGACCTGCCATCTTATCGCCTGGCTGAAGTTTCCTCTTCATGGCTACATAAACCTTGACTACCTTTAGAACACCAGGCGGAAGCTCATCCCCCTTCTTCAAACGATTGATCCTTGCCTCATACTCTTCGGCAATTGCTTTTTTCTGCTTTTCAAAGGCTGAAAGTAGCTCTTGCACTATCTCTTTTTTTCCCTTAGGAACAATTTCCTTAAGCTTTGGAAGAACAGCTGGTGGGAGGTTTTTTAGTAGTTCCTCATTTAGAACCTCTCCCTTCTTGACAAATACTTCTCCCTCAACCTCGAGGTTTGATGCTGCCTTATCTCCTGCTAAAATTTCTGCAAGCTTAACCACAAGATGTCTTCTCATAACTTCAAGAACCTCAGATTGCCTTCTTAAAAGCCCTGAGATAGCCTTTTCTTCCTGCTGTTTAGCTCGGCTATCCCTTTCTAAGCCTTTTCTGGTTAAAACCTTGGTGTCGATAACAATCCCCTCGATCCCAGCTGGCACCCTGAGAGAGGTATCCTTTACATCCTTTGCCTTCTCTCCAAAGATAGCTCTTAGAAGCTTCTCTTCAGGAGTAAGAGTTGTTTCACCGCTTGGAGCAACCTTACCGACAAGGATATCGCCCGGACGGACATAACTACCGACCTTAACGATCCCGCTATCATCAAGATGTTGCAGAGCCTCCTCGCTCACATTGGGAAGGTCTCGAGTAATTTCCTCCTTCCCAAGCTTTGTTTCCCTGGCAACGCACTCAAACTCCTCGATGTGGATTGATGTGAAAACATCGTCCTTGACAAGCCTTTCGGAAATGATGATAGAGTCCTCAAAGTTATACCCTCTCCAGGGCATAAAAGTAACGAGAACATCTTTGCCAAGGGCTAGCTCACCTCTATCCATTGAAGGACCATCAGCTAAAACATCCCCCTTCTTTACCCTCTGACCAGCTATAACAATAGGTCTTTGTAAAAAGGTTGTATTCTGGTTTGTCCTTTGCCATTTTACAAGGTCATAAACCTTAACCCTTGGTAAAGCTCCATCCTTCCAAAAGTAGCTCACCACAATTCTTGTGCTATCAACCTCCTCAACGACGCCATCATCTTCCGCAACGAGCAAATAGCCCGAGTCTCTTGCTACAACCCTCTCCATTCCCGAGCCAACAACCGGAGCCTTGGTTTTAATAAGAGGAACAGCTTGCCTCTGCATATTAGAACCCATGAGGGCTCGGTTTGCGTCGTCGTGCTCAAGGAAGGGTATGAGCGAGGTTGAGACGCTCACAACCTGAGCAGGATATAGGTCAACTAAGTCTACCTCATCGCGTCTTGCCATTATAAATTCACCGTTTTTTCTGGCAGGAACCACCTCATCAAGGATGTTCCCTTCTTTGTCAATGTTGATCGTAGATTGGGCTATGACCAAGTCTTTTTCTTCAGCCGCACTAAGGTAAACGACCTCATCCGTGACCTTTCCGTCCTTTACTACCCTGAAAGGTATCTCTAAAAACCCATAAGGATTAACCTTAGCGTAGGTGGTAGGAGATACGATCAAACCGATGTTAGGACCCTCTGGTGTTTCGATCGGACAGATCCTACCGTAGTGACTTGGATGAACATCTCGGACCTCAAAGCCAGCCCTTTCCCTGGTAAGTCCTCCGGGACCAAGAGCAGATAGCCTTCTTTTATGGGTTAAAGAAGAAAGAACATTCGTCTGGTCCATGAATTGAGAAAGCTGACCCTGAGCAAAGAATTCCTTAACCGCAGAGATCACAGGCTTGCTGTTTATCAAGTCACTTGGGGTGAGGTTTTCTATCTCCTGAAGTTGCATCTTTTCTTTGATAACCCTTTCCATCCGCATCAAACCAAGGAGGAACTGATTTTCCACAAGCTCGCCCACAGACCTCACCCTACGGTTGGCTAAACTATCGATATCATCCCCTTCCTCTTCGTTAGCCCTCATCCGCATAAGCTCTTTAATGACGGCTATGACATCCTCTCTGGTTAAGACCCTAACATTTATGGTAACATCAAGGTTTAGTCTTTGATTTATTTTGTATCTTCCGATCTCGGAAAGGTCATAGGTCTGAATGTCAAAAAATAGGGAACGGAAATAAGCCTCAGCTACCTCAAGGGTCACAGGATACGAGGGTCTCATCTTTCTGTAGATCTCAAGGATGGCTTCTTGCATTATTTTTGCCTTATCAGCCTTAAGCATATCTCTTATAGCCGTAGAATAACGCTGAAGGCTGGTGAAAAGAACTTTTACCTCCTTAAATCCCCTTTCTCGAAGAAGGTTTAGCTTCTCTTCTGTTATCTCTTCGTTCAAACTAAGCAGGACCTCTCCCGTCTCTGGGTCGATAACATCCTCAGCGGATATTTTTCCCAAAATTAGCTTATCCTCACCCTTTAAGCGCTTTACCTCAGAGCTAAGTATCCTTTTTATAAGACCTTGACTGATGGCTTTTCCTTTTTTAATCAGGACTTCTCCTGTTTCCGGGTTTATAAGGTCAACCTCTGCTTTAGTTCCCGCTAAAATTTCAGAATTGACCTCTCTTTCCACTCCCTCTTCCAGGAGATAAAAGGTTTCCACAGGATAGAAAAGCTTCAAAATCTCCTCCTCAGTAAAACCAAGGGCTTTAAGAAAGACAGTTGCCGAGATGTTTTTTCTTTTATCTATTCTCACATAAAGCCTTCCACGATAGTCAAAAGTAAAGTCGACCCAAGAGCCTTTTACAGGAATAACCCTTGCTACATAGGTAAGCCTTCCAGCCCGAGCATGGTTCTTATCCTTCTCAAAGATGACGCCAGGGGAACGTTGAATTTGATTAACCACCACCCTTTCTGTTCCGTTAATGATAAAGCCACCCCTTTCGGTCATTAAGGGGATAGCCCCAAAGTAAAGCTCCTGCTCCTTTATATCCCTTATGCTTTTTACGCCGGTATCAGGGTCAACATCAAAGCTTGTAAGCCTTACCCTTAACTTCATTGGGGCTTCATAGGTTAGTCCCTTCTCCTTTGCCGTATCTGGATCATACTCTGGAGGCATGATTTGATAGTCAAGATATTCTAAGACCGCTGTATCAGCGTAATCCTTAATAGGGAAAACAGCCTTTAAGGCCCTGTGAATTCCTACATCTTTCCTCGATTCTAAAGGGACGTTGCGTTGAAGAAAATTTTCGTATGATTCCTTCGGTATGGCGATAAGATTAGGAACATCCATTATCTGGTTAACCTTAGCAAAGCTTTTCCTTACACTCTTTTTTCCGTCCATCTTTGACATTACTTGATTCCTCCCCCTGGGGTTCTATGGACTAAAAAGACAATTAGGGTGTCCCCGTGAAAGGACACCCTTTAACAATTTAAACCAATGATATAGGTTTGTCAAGATTACTTAATTTCGACCTTTGCGCCAACTTCCTCAAGCTTTTTCTTGAGTTCTTCGGCTTCAGCCTTGGACACACCTGTCTTAACTGGCTTTGGTGCGCTCTCAACCAAGTCTTTAGCCTCCTTAAGACCAAGCCCCGTAATCTCTCTGACAACCTTAATAACATTGATCTTGTTGGCTCCAGCCTCGGCAAGAATAACATCAAACTCCGTCTTCTCTTCCTCAGCTTTAGCCTCATCTTGAGGAGCAGCTGCTCCTGCAACCGCTGCCACTGCTGCTACTGGGGCAGCCGCTGTTACCCCAAACTTCTCCTCAAGCTCCTTGATAAACTGAGAAAGCTCAAGCACCGTCATGTTGGAAATAAACTCGATTACCTCTTCCTTTGTTACTGGCATCTCCTACCCTCCTTTTGTTTTTTCTTTATTAAGCCTCTCCTTTAGCCTTCTTTTCTTCAATTGCCTTAAGCACATAGAGGAAATTCCTCAAAATAGCAGAAAGCACCCCCACAAAGTTGGCAACGGGTGCCTGAATTGTCCCAAGTAGTTGGGCGATGAGAACCTCCTTCGAAGGAAGTTTAACCAGCTCATCAACCATCGCCGCATCATAACCCTTATCCTGCAAAACAAGCCCTCTCAAGGTAAGAGAGGGATGAGTTTTGATGTACTCTTTCAAAACCTTGGCTATCTCAACCGGGTCTTGATAAGTAAAGACTATCGCCGTTGGTCCCTCAAAATAGTCGTTTACCACTTGCTTCCCCTTCTTTTCGCTTGCAATTCGAAGGAGAGTATTCTTAACTACCCTGAACTCTCCTCCTTTCTCCCTAACGAGCTTTCTTATCTCATTACTCTCGTGTGCAGTAAATCCTTTGTAAGAAAGAACAAAAAGGGCGTTTGCTCTTTCAAGCTTCTCCTCAAATGATTTTAAAATTTCGGCTTTTTTAGCACGCGTCTTCAAGGCTAAACCCCCTGATCAAATTTTTGGAAGGGCACCCTTCCGCACCTACGGTTGGCTGTCTAAAACCATTTAAGCCCAAAGGGCACCAAACCGTCTCTGGCCAGAGGGCCCTCTATAGAAGAGGGCACCTTCAGGCCCTCAAACGATAGCTGCTTAATCTCCAGAGTGCTTCTGGAGTAAATTCCTTATGTCGTTTACATCAACCTTAATCCCAGGTCCCATCGTCGTAGAAATGGTTACGCCCTTAATATACTGCCCTTTAGCTCCAGGTGGTTTAGCTTTAATAAGGGCATCCATAAAGGCTGCCAAGTTCTCAAGGAGCTTTTTCTCCCCAAAAGAGACCTTACCGATCGGAGCATGAACGACGCCGCCCCTATCCACCTTAAAATCAACCTTACCCGCCTTAATGTCTCTTACAGCTTTAGCTACATCAAAGGTCACCGTGCCTGTTTTAGCACTTGGCATCAACCCCCTCGGACCAAGGATCTTACCAAGTTTGCTAACCTGGGGCATCATGTCAGGGGTAGCGATTACTTTGTCAAACTCAAGCCAACCTTCCTCTTGGACCTTCTTTATGAGGTCTTCATCCCCAACATAGTCAGCTCCTGCCTCAAGGGCTTCCTTAGCCTTATCTCCTTTAGCAAAAACAAGAACCCTAACAGGCTTACCAGTCCCATGAGGAAGAACAACGAAACCTCTCACCATCTGGTCAGCATGCCTTGGGTCAACCCCCAAGTTAACAGCCACCTCAACGGTTTCATCAAACTTGGCAGTTGCCGTGTCCAAAGCAAGCTTTACGGCCTCTTCAAAGGTGTATTTCTTTGTCCTATCTACCTTGGCTAAAGCTTCTCTGTATCTTTTACCCCTTCTGGACATAGCCTTTCCTCTCCTTTAGTCTACTATTTGCACACCCATCGACCGAGCTGTTCCCTCTATACAGCGCATAGCTGCCTCAAGGGTTGCACAGTTCATATCCTGCATCTTCGTTTTAGCCATCTCTTCAAGCTGCTTGCGAGTGAGTTTCCCCACTATCTCCTTGCCTGCTGTGTGAGCTCCCGTCTCAATCCCAAGAGCCTTTTTGATAAGGACTGAAGCTGGAGGCGTCTTAAGCTCAAAAGTAAAGGACCTATCGGCATAAACCGTAATGATGACAGGGATGATAAGGCCTTCCTGCCCGCGGGTCTTCTCGTTAAAAGCCTTGACAAACTCCATTATGTTTAGACCATGCTGACCCAAGGCAGGACCAACCGGAGGCGCAGGAGTTGCCTGCCCTGCTGGCAGTTGTAATTTAATCTGGGCTATAATCTTCTTAGCCATACCTCAACTTCCCCCTATGAAATCTTCTGAAGATTGGTTAGCTCTATCTCAACGGGCGTTTCCCTACCGAAGATGCTAACAAGCACCCTTGCTTTGCCTTTATCAGGCTTTATCTCATCAACAACGCCGATAAAATTAGCAAAAGGTCCCTCGGAAATCTTTACCTTATCACCAGGCATGAACTGATACCTTGGCTTCGGCTTTATCTCCTCAACAACTAAGTTCTGAATAAGCTTTTCCACTTCCTCGGTGCGAAAAAATTGATACTTATCAGCTCCAGAAATGCCTAAAACACCCTCTATCTCAGTGATGGCTTGCCTTAGCTCATCCTTAAGCTCGCCGTAAAACAAAACATAACCAGAATAAAAAACCTTCTGCGAAACCTTTTCAGGTGAATAAACAACCTCAATTATCTTAGGTGGGGGGACAAAGAACCTTTCCACTAAATCCGTCATCCCCATCTCAGCAAGGATAGACTCTAAGCGTTCTTTAATCTTGTTTTCCATTCCTGCCCAAACATGGACTGAATACCAAGCCTTAGTCATGGCTACCTTAATATAATCGAAATTATAAAATTGTAAATCATGTCAAGCAATCCAAGATAAGCCCCAATAAACAGGCTCAAAAAAACAACGGTTGCCGTGCTTATCAAAACCTGCTTCCTTTCAGGCCAAGTTATCCTTTTAGCCTCAATCTTTACCTCTTTAAAAAATAGCTTTGCCCTATCCAAAAAAGCCGTAGGGCTAACTTTTATCTTCTTTTCCTCCATACAAACCCTCTAAATAATAAAAAATGGCAGGGCAGGAGGGACTCGAACCCCCAGCCTTCGGATTTGGAGTCCGATGCTCTGCCAACTTGAGCTACTGCCCCACCCTAAGGGTTTTACTTTTTGACCTCCCGGTGAAGGGTATGCCTTCTATCCCAGGGGCAATACTTCCTAAGCTCAAGCCTATCGGGCGTGTTTCTGCGGTTCTTCGAGGTAGTATAATTAATCCTTTTGCATTCGGTGCATTGTAAATGAATGGTTATCCGAGCTTCTCCTTTTTTGGGCATGGCTAAACACCTATTCTATTATTTTTGTGACAACGCCTGCTCCTACTGTCCTTCCACCTTCCCTTATCGCAAACCTCAAACCCTCCTCCAACGCTACAGGCTTTATCAACTCAACCTCAAGCTCTACATTGTCACCTGGCATCACCATCTCCACTCCCTCTGGTAACTTCACCACCCCAGTAACATCCGTCGTCCTAAAATAAAACTGCGGCCTATACCCGTTAAAAAACGGCGTGTGCCTACCCCCCTCCTCCTTCTTCAACACATATACCTCCGCCTTAAACTTAGTATGCGGCTTAATGCTACCAGGCTTCGCTAACACCTGCCCCCTCTCAACATCATCCTTCCCTACTCCCCTCAACAACACCCCTATATTGTCCCCTGGCAATGCCTCATCCAATATCTTCCTAAACATCTCTACGCTCGTAGCCACCGTCTTTATCGTCGGCCTAAGCCCTACTATCTCTACCTCCTCCCCAGGCCTCAATACCCCCCTCTCTACCTTACCCGTCACAACCGTCCCACGACCAGATATCGAAAACACATCCTCTACCGGCATCAAAAATGGCTTGTCTACCTCCCTCACCGGCTCAGGTATATAATCATCCATCGCCTTTATCAACTCCCATATAGCACCACACCACTGACATTCCTCCTTCCCACATCCACACTCAAGCGCCTTCAAAGCACTACCCCTCACCACTGGCACCTCATCCCCTGGAAACCCATACTTGCTCAATAACTCCCTAACCTCTAACTCCACCAAATCCAATAACTCCGCATCATCAACCATGTCCACCTTGTTCATAAACACCACTATCGCCGGAACATTAACTTGTCTTGCAAGCAACACATGCTCCCTCGTCTGCGGCATCGGTCCATCCGTCGCCGCTACAACCAATATCGCCCCATCCATCTGCGCCGCTCCCGTTATCATGTTCTTAATATAATCAGCATGACCAGGACAATCTATGTGCGCATAATGCCTCTTCTCGCTCTCATACTCAACATGCGCAAGCTGGATCGTTATCCCCCTCGCCTTCTCCTCGGGTGCCTTGTCAATCTGGTCAAATGGTATCCAGTTTGCCCACCCCTTCGTAGACAAAACCCTCGTTATCGCTGAGGTCAATGTCGTCTTACCATGGTCAATGTGCCCGATCGTCCCCACATTCAAATGCGGCTTCTTCCTCTCAAACTTCTGCTT
>Ga0308397_1000542_pt1 | contig 25817 bp, 20 predicted proteins | sample Hotspr20SampleT8_FD_202356 | JGI IMG/M metagenome (GOLD analysis project Ga0308397, IMG submission 202356) | Hot spring phototrophic mat microbial communities from Mushroom Spring, Yellowstone National Park, Wyoming, United States - 20051001_T8 ...
GGCTCATCCAGCCAACGGCTCTCGGGATGCCCGGTAACGGGGGCTCCGGGACCGGCTACGCATCGTCGCCGGACCAGCTCGCGGGAGGTGCGCGCAATCACTGGAACCTAGCCGGGCTTCCAGCCACCGGCCCGGCCTCTCTGGAGGCCAGCAACCGCCGCGTGTCCCGGTCATCGCCTTTCCTCACGGGAATGGTAGTCGCGCGTGTCACTGTCGTCAACGAGAGCGGGTGTGGGTGGAAGGTGGTGCGAAGGAGGGGGGATAGGGGATCGTGGAGAGAAGCGTGACCGAAAAGAGCGTACCCCTCGCCGCAAGCAAGGGGTACGGAGTGGGCGGTAGTAGACTCGAACTACTGACCTCCACGATGTCAACGTGGCGCTCTAACCAGCTGAGCTAACCGCCCATGCCTTTACGGATTATAGCCGAGCTGGTTACTCCGTGCAAGAGATTGCTCCGCAGTCCAGTTACCGGCCGACCGTCCGCTGCGTCCGTTTCCTCATCACCAGCATCCTGACCGTGCGTTGAGACGCCAGCGCACTTTTGCGCCAGCGGCGTGCTGGAAGCGTGTTCCCGCCATCGCTGGTGTTTAGGCTGGTCGATCGCGGGTTGCCGCAGCTTGTGGCTGCCTGATTCCGTCAGAAGCTTGCCTTCAGTGGCCGAAATAGCTGTAGATGACCTCGCGGGGACGCCACGTGATGCGCCACTCAGCGAAGCGATCGAGCAGAGACGCGGCTTCGCTATGGAGCGGCTGTAAGTTTGGATGCTTGACCTTGTACTTGCCGCTCAGTTGATGCGCAACGAGTTCGGAATCGGTCATGATGGACACGGCGAAACTCGCTGGCGACGCACCATTTTGCTCGAGTTCTGCCAGGAGCACGTGGAGTGCCGCCAGGAGCGTACGGTATTCGGCTTGGTTATTCGTCAGTTCTTCGCCGAAGTCGATTTGCTGGACGACCGGTGGTCGATCGGGTATCTCCAGCCGGTAGCTGCCATAAGCGGGACCAGGGTTGCCCTGAGAACCACCGTCGAAGATCACGACGATCGTTGGCCGACCTCCCTGCAGCTGGCCTGTCTTCATCATATCCCCTCACCGACAACTTGGGAGCTGGGCACTGGCCCAGCTCCCAGATTCCTCGCGATTTCGGTCAGCGTCGTCAGCTGGCGACCGCCGCGTGACGAGCACGCGATTCCTGGATGACCGCTTCAGCCAGATGCTGTGGAACGGGCTGGTAGTGACTGAACTCCGTGTGGAAGGTTCCGCGGCCCTGCGTGAGCGAGCGCAGCTCGGTCGCATAGCGCTGGATCTCGACCAAGGGGACGAGTGCCTCGATGGTCGTTCGACCATTGTCACCCGGCGATATGCCGAGGACCTGCGCTCGCTTGCCGTTCAGGTCACTCATGACGTCACCGGTATAGGCATCGGGAACCGTCACGCGCAGACGCATGATCGGCTCGAGGAGAATAGGTTTGGCTGCGGTCTGCCCCTTGCGGAATGCTTGCGCTGCCGCGATCTTGAAGGAGAGTTCGGAGGAATCGACGGAGTGGTACGATCCGTCAACGAGGGTCACCTTGACGTTGACGACCGGGTAGCCGGCGAGTACACCCTCCTCCATCGCCTCGCGGACCCCCTTCTCGACTGCGGGGATGAACTGTTTGGGTACGACGCCACCGACGATCGTCTCGTGGAACTCGAACTCTGCGTCCGGCAAGGGCTCGAGATCGAGGAAGACATGACCGTACTGACCGTGTCCCCCAGTCTGCTTCTTGTGCTTGTATTCGACACGACGAACAGGCACGGAAATGGTCTCTCGATAGGGGATACGCGGAAGACTCCAGTCGACATGCACGCCGAACTTGCGAGCCATGCGGTCGAGCGCGATTTGGACGTGGCTTTCGCCGAGTCCAGATAGCAACGTTTCGCCAGTCTGATTCTCGCGCGCGACACGCAAGGTCGGGTCTTCTTCCAGGATGCGATGCAGCGCGGTCCCCATCTTATCGAGGTCCGTCTTGCTGCGAGGGGTCACGGCGACCGTGAATACCGGCTCCGGAAATTCGATGCCAGCGAGTCGGAGAGGTCGAGCCGGATCGGTCAACGTATCACCGGTCCGCGCGACCTGGAGCTTGGCGACCGCTCCGATGTCTCCTGGCCCGATTTGTCCGACCGGCGTCTGCTCCTTGCCGCGCACGATGAACAGCTGGCCGATGCGCTCGGTCTCGCCGCGTTGTGGGACGGCGACCTGCGAATCGGTCCGCAAGGTGCCCGAGTAGACGCGAAAATAGGACAATTTCCCGACGAAGGGATCGGCGATCGTCTTGAACACGACTGCAGCGAGTGGTCCAGTGGAGTCGGGAGCGAGTTCGACCGCTTGCCCGTCATTGCGTTCGCCGCGAACCACTCCCGGGGCTGGAAAGTAATCGACGATCGCGTCGAGGAGCGGGAGAGCCCCCTTGAGTGACGTCGCAGCACTGACGAACAGGGGCACGAGACTTCCGCTTGCGATGGCTGCGCGGACTCCTGCCCGTAGTTCATCGAGGGAGAGTTCGTCCCCCTCGAGATAGCGCAGCGTGAGTTCCTCGTCGCTTTCGCAGGCTGCTTCGACGAGTTGCGTTCGGAATTCGTCGAGGAGTGGAACCAGTTCGTCAGGAAGGGAGGTTGGTTCGGCACCGCCGTTGTCGGTGAACTGGTACGCCTGCCCACGGAGGACGTCGACGTATCCGCGGAAGGTCTTTTCTTGTCCGATCGGCAGTTGCATCGGGACGACGCGATTCCCGAAAGCAGTGCGAGCACTGGCGAGCGCTTTGGCGAAATTCGCGTGTTCACGGTCCATCTTGTTGACGAGGAGCGCACGGGGAAGATCGCGCGCTTCCGCCAGTTCCCAGACGTGCTCGGTTCCTACCTCCACACCGACTGTCGCGTCCATCGGGATGAGCACCGCATCGACGACCCGTAGAGCGCTGTGTACTTCACCGACGAAGTCGAAGTACCCAGGTGTGTCGATGAGGTTGATTTTATGATCTCGCCATTCGAGCGGAATCATGCTCAGGATGATGGAAATCCGTCGCTTGTGCTCGTCCGGATCCCAATCGGAGACGGTCGTTCCGTCTTCGACTCGTCCGAGACGCGAGATCGCGTGGGTGACGTACAGGAGTGCTTCGGTCAAAGATGTCTTGCCGGTTCCACCGTGTGAAGCGAGCGCAACGTTCCGGATCCGATCAGGGGGATACTGCTTCACCGTACCCTCCTCACTAGCCAAACCAGCTGCCAGTGACCAGTAATCGACTGGCTGACTGGACTTGGTGATAGGACGAGTCGCCACATGGCGCACCTCGGCTTACGGGACTGGCGCTTGATAGTATAACGCGCTGAGTCAGGTCCAGGTACACAGGATGGAGGAGTGCCCACATGCAGAGGCCGGAACAGAGTCGGGCGGCCGAGAAGCAGCAACTGTACCAGCTAGTCCATGAACTCGCGCAACTCGATGGCGTCTCAGGCCACGAACAAGCAGTTGTGGCTCGACTAGTGGACCTCTTGCGCCCGTTTGCTGCGTCACTCGAGGTCGATTCATTCGGTAACCTGTTCGCTTGGCTTCCTTCGCGCGCTTCGCGACCGGTCCTGATGATCTCTGCGCACTCTGACGAGATTGGGTTGCTCGTCAAAGGAATCGAGCCGAACGGCTTCCTGCGAGTGGAGAAGATCGGTGGTGTCGTCGATAGCTTGCTTCCGGGGCGGCGCGTACGCGTCCGTGGTTACCGTGGGGTGATCGGGGTTCGGCCGGGTCATCTCCAAACAGCTGAAGAGCAGCGTTCTGTGCCACCGGTTCGTGAACTGTATGTCGACTTGGGTTATGACTCAGCCGAAGCAGTTCGGTCGCTCGGCATAGAGATCGGCGATCCTATCGCCTACGATGAGCCAGTGGAGCGACTCGCTAATCCCGAGCGCATCTGTGGGAAGGCACTGGATAACCGTATCTCTTGTGCTGTACTCGTGCGTCTTGCCGAGCGACTTCGCGGGGCCGAACTACGGTGCCAACCTGTTCTCGTGGTCACGGTTCAAGAAGAAGTTGGTCTTCGTGGTGCGCAGATGGCCGCATACCGTCTTGCCCCAGATGCCGCCATCGTCGTGGACACGGTGCCAGCCGGCGGTACTCCAGATACGGACTTGGTGAAAGACTTGGGTATTCGCCTGGGTGAGGGACCGGTGCTGGCGCTGGCCAGCGGGGTGGGGGGCGTGCGCGGACATCTGGCTCATCCGGGTATGCGAGATTTTCTCGTTCGGGTGGCAGCGGAACACGGTATTCCGATTCAACGTGCCTTGTTCCCACGGAGCACGTCCGATCTGGCAGCTATCCATCTCGCTCGGGGCGGTATACCCTCTATGGTCGTCAATATCGCTCGGCGATACTCCCATAGTCCAGTGGAGACGCTCGATTTGGAAGATGTGGCCTCGACGCTCGACCTGTTGGAAGCGGCGGTACGCTCCTTCGACGAGACGGTGCGGTTCTCCTTCCTCGCTCGTACCGAGTGAGGGCGGCGAGTCTCAAGCCCCCAAGGAGCGGTGCACTCGCTCGTATGCTGAGCGGAGCCCGTACAAGGTGAGATCCGCTTCGACGGCACTGAATTCGGGCACGAGCGGCGCGATCAATGTCGCGAGCCCACCGGTCGCGATCGCTGGAGCCTCGTGCCCGAGTTCGCTCCGGATGCGCCGGATGAGCCCACGCACGAGTTCGGCATAGCCCAAAACGGTTCCGGATTGGAGACTTTCGCGGGTGTTGCGTCCGATCGCGCGAGGAGGTGCCTGGAGGGCAACCGTGTACAGACGTGCTGCTCGCTGTGTCAGTGCCTCGAAGGCGATGGTGATCCCTGGAGCGATGGCACCCCCGATATACGCACCGTCGGCATCGATCACGTCGAAGGTCGTCCCTGTACCGAAGTCGACGATGATGACGGGAGCACCGTACCGTTCGACGGCGGCGATCGCGTTGCAAATGCGATCGGCCCCGACCTCGGCGGGGTGCTCCACGCGGACGGGAAGACCATAGTCCTGAGCCCCATTGACGATGAGCGGCTCGACGAGGAGATAGCGCTGAGCGAGTTCCTGAAAGGTCGCTGTCAACGAGGGAACCACGCTCGAGATCGCGATCCCTTCGACCTCGCCGAGCGAAAACCCCGCGCTCTGACTCAGAACGTTGAGTTGGACCCACCATTCGTCGGGCATGCGGTCTCGGGCCGTGGCAAGCCGCCAACGAGCGCGCAGGTCGTGACCGGCGAACAGGCCGACGACGACATTCGTGTTGCCAATGTCGATCACCATCAGCACTGGCAGGCTCCTCGTCCTCGTCGGAGATCCGAGTAGCAAACTCTCACAGCTGTAGAGAGTACCCTAGATCACGCGACTGATCGCGACCAGAGCGTGCGAGGATGCATGCACGACTCGACGGAGTGGAGAGACCAGCAATGGCGGGCGGACGAGCGCTCGACGATGAGCGGTCAGCGAAGGCCTTGAGAGCTGAGCCGATCGAGGGGCTGCGCAACGAGGTCAACCTGCTCGGTGCTCTCTTGGGAGACGTGCTCCGCGAACAGAGGGGTACTGAGCTCTTCAACCTCGTGGAGTGGGCACGGCTTCACTCGATCACGGGGCGAACTGTTGGAAACATGAGTGGTGCCTTTCGTGGGTTACTCGCGCGGCTCGAGGAAGCGAGCGACGAGGAGATCTTCGGACTCGTTCGTGCGTTCGGTATCCTCTTTCACTTGATCAATCTGGCCGAGCAGCATCACCGTGTCAGAACGCTGCGCCAGCGTGAACGACAAGAACGGGCTTTGCACGAATCACTGGAAGAAGCGTTCCTGACGTTGCGCGACCGTGGTGTCGAGCCGGATCGAGTGAAGGAACTGCTCGACGACTTGTTGCTCTTTCCGGTCCTCACAGCGCATCCCTCGGAGACGCGACGACGGACGGTTCTCCAACGGCTGGCTGCACTCGGGCAGTTGATCCAACAGCTGGACGATACGCGACTGTCGCCTCGGGAGCGTGATTGGCTCTTCGATCGCCTGCGCGAGGAAATCACGCTTCTCTGGCAGACGGCGGAAACGCGCCTGGCAAGGCCGACACCGCTGGATGAGGTACGGAGCACGATCGCGATTCTCGCTGGTCCGATCTACGATGTCGTTCCCTTCTTCCGGCGTGCGCTCCGGCGAGCCATTCTTCGGGCATATCCAGAACTGACGAGCGAAGCGCTTTGGAACAGGCTACCGATCCGAATCGGCAGCTGGGTCGGAGGCGATCGTGACGGCAACCCGGCGGTCACGGCAGCCGTCACCGAGGCGACGGCTCGGCTGATGCGCGAGGCTATTCTTCAACGCTACCTCGAGGAGGTCGTCGATCTCCGGCGAGCGCTGAGCGTCTCGGCACGTTTGCGCGGCGCCTCCGATGAGCTGATGGCGACGATCGACCAGGAGCGGGAACGACTCGGTTTTGCGCCAGTTCGAGCATGGGCTGACGAGCCGTATCGGCGGATGCTCAGGCTCATCGAGGAGCGCTTGCGGCGAACTAAGCACGGAGAACCGGGAGGCTATGCGGGTCCTGAGGAATTTGCGATTCACTTGAAGGTGATGGCCGACTCTCTTCGGCAGCATGAGGGGCACTGGATCGCGGATGGCCGGCTCGCTGACTTGATCGCACGCGTGGACGTTTTCGGCTTCCATCTTGCCGAACTGGAGATTCGTCAAGATGCAGCTCGGTACCGCGAAGCGCTCGCCGAGCTCTTTGCGTTGGTAGGGTGCGCCGGCTATGAGGCGATGCCGAGCGACGAGCGGGAGCATCTCGTGCTGACTCGCCTCGAGCAGGGTGTCTTTGGTCTTCCGCGGGGAGCGCTCAGTCCTGACACACGAGAAGTTCTCGCTACCTTCGACGCGATCGGACGGATCCAGCGGCTGAGCGGCGAGCGAGCTTGCCACACAGTGATCGTCTCGATGACTCGCGAGCCGGCCGACGTGCTCGGTACGGTCGTGCTGGCACGCGAGGCGGGGCTCATCGATTTTGCGACGGACGGTGCCGTTCGGCATTGCCGGATCGACGTGGTTCCGCTGTTCGAGCAGATCGCCGAGCTGGATCGTTGTGACCAGATTCCCGCGCGCCTGTTGGCTAATCCGATCTATCGCACGGTCGTGAGGCTACGCGGTAACCAGCAGGAGGTGATGCTCGGCTACTCCGACAGTAACAAAGATGGAGGGTATGTTTCCTCCAATTGGCGCATCTATCGTGCGCAGGAGCGTTTGGCTGAGGCTGCGCGACAGTTCGGTGTCCAGCGCCGCCTCTTTGACGGTCGTGGTGGAGCGATCGGTCGAGGAGGAGGCCCGATGGGTCGGGCTATTCGTGCTCGGCCAGCAGCAGCTCGTCGACCGGTTCTCAAGACAACCGAGCAGGGAGAAGTGATTGTTGCCCGCTATAGCGACCCGGCCATCGCACTGCGGCATTGGGAACAAATGACGCATGCATCGATCGGTTCTCTCGGGAGCGATCCTGATCCGTCGATGCCCGAATCGTGGTACCGCATGATGGAGCAGTTGGCGACTTGGTCGCAAGAGGCTTACGAGCGGCTGGTCAAGGACGAGCCAACGTTCGTCCGCTTCTTCACCAGTGCGACGCCTTTTCCAGAACTCGCTAGTTTGAACCTCGCGTCGCGGCCAGTCGCACGCCGGGGTAGTCCCGAAAGCGGGCTTTGCTTTGCTGATCTGCGGGCGATCCCGTGGGTTTTCAGCTGGACACAAACGCGTGTGAATCTGCCAGGATGGTACGGACTGGGAACAGCGCTCGAGCGCGCGCTGGCTGCGGGGGAGGAATCCACACTCCGCGAGATGTATTACCGCTGCCCGTTCTTCGAAATGCTGCTCGATAACGCGCAAATCAGCCTCGCGACAGCGGACATGCTGATCGCCGAGTGCTACGCGACGCTCGCCGGGGACGACGGGTGGATCGCCGAGCGGATCGCCGAAGAGTACCAGCGAGCGGTGCGGACCATTTTGGCAGTCACCGGTCAATGCGAACTCTTGGAGCGTTCGCCGATCCTCGCCCGACTGGTGCGGTTACGCAATCCGTACGTCGATGTCCTGCATGCGTGTCAGATCGTCTTGTTACGTCGGTACCGGGCACGTGCCGGCATGGGCGAGCGCCAATCGCGCCTCTTGGATGCCATCCATCACAGTATCAATGCGATCGCAGCAGGATTACAGACGACCGGTTGAGCGGCGCAGGTGGCGAATCGAGCACTCGTTCGATTTCCTGTCGTGCAGAAGAATCGCTCTCTTGCGCGAGCGCACGCTGGAGCACGGGAAGGCTAGCGGTATAGTCGATCCGAGCCATCGCCCAGGTGGCATGACTGCGAACCAGGGGCTCATCGTGCGCGAGGACTGCCCACGTCAGGGTCTCCAAGTGCCGCTGGTCACCGACGTTGCCCAGCGCGACAGCGGCGTTCCGGGCGAGACCAACCCGCTTCGCACGCAGGACTGGACGGCCTCGGTAGACGGATCGAAACTCGTCCTCCGACATCGTGAGCAGCCACTCGAGTGATGGAAAACAGTGCTCGAGGCGTTCCGGGAAGACGACCGGATCGTCAGCCCGTTGTGCGGCGGCGGTATAGGGACAGACCTCTTGACAGATATCACACCCGAACACCCAGTTGGCGAGGAACGGGCGCACTTCCCATGGAAGCGGACCGCGATGCTCGATCGTCAGATAGGAGATGCAACGAGGAGCGAAGAGTTCATAGGGGTGAATCAATGCACCAGTCGGGCAGGCGTCGAGGCACCGTTGGCAGCGCCCACAGCGTGGGCGCAGCGGCGCATCCGGCTCGATGTCGATATCCAGCAGCAATTCGCCGAGGAGTACCCAGGACCCATAGCGGGGCACGAGGATCATCGTGTTTTTGCCTTGCCAGCCGAGTCCTGCCCGGGCTGCGATTTCTCGGTCGACGATCCGTGCAGTGTCCACGAGGAAGCGAGCTTCGATCGGTCGTCCACACCGTTCCTGGAGCGATTGGTGGAGTCGTTGCATCCGATCGCGGAGGACACGATGGTAGTCGTGCCCCCAGGCGTAGCGGGCGATGCGACCACGGACGATCCCGTCGTTGGGAGGGACGATATCCGGCAACCAGTACGGGAGGGCGACACTCACGATGCTGCGTGCCGTGGGATGCAGATTGTGCGGATCGCCAGCGATGCGGGCTCGCTCCTCATCGAACCAGTCCATCCCATCGAGATAACCGGCACGGATGCGGGTGCGCAGCAGATCGGTCAGTCCGGGGAACGGATCGGCAGTCGTGACCGCCAGGAGCGACAGCCCGCTCCGCTCGGCGAGTTTGCGGAGTTCGTCTTTAGCGATGCACATGCGATACTCCGCTGAGAAAAACCTCGAGTTCGTCTCTGGTCGGCAGTGCGGCGCGAGCCCCGAGCGCCCGCGTGGCCAGTGCTCCCATGGCGTTCGCGAGTCGCCCGAGTTCGCTGAGGGGCAAGCGTCGGAGGAGGCCGTAGACGATGCCCGCAGCGAACGCGTCACCAGCTCCGGTGGGATCGATCGCTCTCACCCCGAATGCGGGAACCCGGACTGTTTCGCGGATGGTGGCGAGGATGCAACCGTCTCGGCCGCGACTGATCGCGACGAGACGGGTCGCGCCGAGCGGCATCCAGCGGCGGAGTGCTTCCAGCGCCGCGTCGACACTCGTGCAGCCCGTGACGGCGCAGGCTTCGTCCTCGTTGCCGATGAGCACATCGTGTTGGATGGCCAGCCGACGAGCTCGTTCAACCGGCAACGTCGCGAGATGCGTGAGTGGCCCAACGATGCGGGTGCGCGGTGCGACGTGCGCCGGAAGATCGAGCAGGAATTGGCGGAGATCGTCGTCTTCGACGTCGATGACGACGACTCGGCACTGGAAGACGCGCTCCAGCGGAAGCGGATCACCGAGCCGAAGACGAGCTCCTGGGGACCAGAGGATGGTTCGCTCAGGCTCGGGCGAGACGAGGATCGTGCAGTGATCGGTAGAACTCTGTGCTCGTGGGGGAACGAGGTGGAGTTCCAGTCGTTCTCTGAAGAGTTCGGACACCAATCGCTGTCCCCACGCATCGTCCCCGACTGTCGTGGCCAGCAGAGGACGTACCCCGAGGCGGGCCAGCGCGACCGCGACGTTAGCTGCCGTGCCACCGCCGGCCTCGGCGCACGCAGTGACGACCGCGCCGGCTCCTGGTCGGGGGAATCGGTCGAGAATGAGAAACTGGTCCCAGGACGAGCTACCGATGACTGCGACGGTTTCCTCGGACGACTTCCACTCGGGAGCCGGTTGCACGTCGGCACCTCGCCGGATGATCAGTCGGAGATGATCGGGATACTGATCTCGCGTCGCGCCTGTGCTGAGCCTGAGCGTCGTTCGGCGAGGATCGCTTCGATCTCTTCCTTCAGGGCAGGAACGATTTCGTGTTCCTCGACCCGGCGAACGATCTTCCCTTTTCGGAAAATGACCCCCTTGCCACGACCGGCAGCGACACCGACGTCGGAATCGCGCGCTTCCCCTGGCCCGTTCACGACGCACCCCATCACCGCCACCTTGATCGGCTCCTTGACAGTGCGCAGGTACTCGTCGATCTCGTTCGCGAGACGGAAGAGATCGACTTCGACGCGTCCGCATGTCGGACAGGCGACCAGCGTGGCACCTCGTTCCCGCAGTCCCAACGTCTTCAAGATCTCGTAGGCGACCCAGACTTCCTCGACCGGGTCGGTCGTCAGCGAGACCCGGATCGTGTCACCGATTCCCTCCTGCAAGAGGGTGCCGATGCCGATCGCTGACCGGATCGCCCCAGCCTTTGGTGTACCTGCCTCGGTCACACCGAGATGAAGCGGATAATCGTTGAGTTTGGCCATGCGGCGGTAGGCCTCGATCATGACAGGAACTTCGAACGCTTTGAGGGAAATGACGATATCCCCGAAGTCCAAATCCTCCAGTATCTTGACGTGACTCAATGCCGTGCGGACCATGTGCTCGGCGATGAGCTCTGTCTGGGTGGCCCCTCGGGCTGCCATCTCGTCCACGAACTCGCGCGTCATCGGCGGAAGGGAGCCGAAGTTGACGCCGATGCGAATGGGGACACCGCGCTCCTTCGCTTTCTGCACGACCTCGCGCACTTCCTCCGGCTTGCGGATATTCCCCGGATTGAGCCGCAGCTTGTGGACACCTGCCTCCAGGGCCTTGAGGGCGAGCGTGTGCTCGAAGTGGATATCGGCGACGACCGGAATCGGCGAACGGGGCACGATGTCCGCCAAGGCGGCGGCAGCGATTCGATCGGGCACCGCAACGCGCACGATCTCGCAGCCTACATCCGCAAGCTCGTGAATTTGCCGGAGCGTCGCCTCAGGATCGCGCGTATCGGTCGTCGTCATCGATTGCACGACGATCGGTGCGTCACCACCGATCTGAACGTCATTGACCCAAACTGGTCGTGTTTTGCGTCGCTGATAAGCCATGCTGCGTCGACCTCCTGATCCAGCGCCGATGGCGCCCTGATTCGTCGCTCAAATCCAGTATGCCTGAAGGATGCCTGACTGCGTTTTTCCTGACGATTACGGCCGATCAGCGGAGGAGCGATTCGCCACTGAGCAAACGTCCGATGTCGGCGAACGCGATGATGAACATGAGAGTGAGCAAGATGGCGAAGCCGATCAGGTGAATCAAACCTTCCTTTTCGGGCGAGATGCGTCGACCGCGAATCGCTTCGATGAGCACGAAGAACAAACGACCGCCGTCCAAAGCTGGGAACGGAATGAGATTGATGATGGCGAGATTGATCGAGAGCAGCGCTGCCAGATGTCCCAACGTGACCCAAGCAGGCTCTGGGCTGATAGCCAGAAGCTCGGACGTCAGTTGTCCTATGCCGATCGGACCAGCGAGATCGGAGAGCGATGCTTCGCCGCGCAGCAGCAAGGCGAGTCCTTGCACCATCTGGATCACCATGATGGCTGTCTGTCTCGCAGCCTCGAGAGGGATCCTCCAGAGCGGAACCGGTGCAGTCACCAATGTGGGGCGAAGTGTCATGCCGAGGTTCGGCGTTTCACCGCTCGTGTTCGGAGGAACGTGGAACGTGACCGTGAGGAGTTGCCGGTCTCGTTCGACAGTAATCTCGATCGCCTTACCGGCATGTTGTTGGATCAGCAAGAAATAAACGGCCGCATCCTCAGCTGGATAACCCGCGACCCGTACCAAGCGATCACCCAGGCGCAAGCCAGCGAGGTCAGCTGGTGAGCCAGGTTGGACGGCTGCGACGGTCAGTCGCGCTGCAGGTTCGATAACGACGCGGATACCAGTGCGCCCTTGGCCGGGTGGCGGATTTTCGCGGGGGACGACTGTCGTGTCGATCCGTTCGTCTCCGCGAAGCAGGGTGACATGGAGTGGTCGGCCAGCTGCCCGTTCGGTCCGCTCCACGAGTTCCGAGGCATCACGGACCAGTTTGCCATCCAAGGCGACGATGCGATCAGCCGGTTGCCAACCGGCTCGGGCAGCTGGGGAATCAGGCACGACCTCAGCGACATACAGATGAAACTGTGGTTCCCCTCGGAAGCCGACCAATGCCATCATGATGACGAAAGCCAGCAGCAGGTTCATGAGGGCGCCGGCACCGAAGAAAACGGCCCGTTGCCGGCGGGGTTTAGTTTGCAGGCTGTCCGGCCCCAGCGTGTGACTGTCTTCGCCAACGACGCGGACGAATCCGCCGAGCGGAATCGCGTTGATGGAATAGAGGACACCACCGCGCCGGATCCCGAACAGACGCGGCGGCAGACCGATCCCGAACTCGAGGACACGGATGCCGAACAATCGTGCGGCGAGAAAGTGGCCAAGTTCGTGTACCAGGATGAGGACAGCCAGGATCGGAACGATCGTGAGGGCTTGCATGGTCACTCGCTTTCTCGGGTCGGATGACCCGCCCGACCGACTAACTCTAGCGGGGCCGACGCTCTCCCGTCAAATCGCTCGTCGCTGAGGAGTGCGTCGTTGGAGATATGGGCGCGGGGGAATCGTTCACGAGCTCGAAAAGGATCGGTTCTCAGCTGGCAGCATACGGTCACCGCTTGTGAGCAAGTCGAGCTCTCGGCGACAATAAGCGCCGTCCTGCCGGTTGGGTCGGCATGGGCGGCAGGACGCGCGAGCGGCGTGCATGGATGGGAGGTCGAGCCTTGATCATAGGGATTCCACGCGAGAGGAAACTCCGCGAATATCGTGTTGCCCAGCCACCCCACGGGGTACGCGAACTGGTTCGTTATGGACACCGAGTGCTCGTGGAGCGTGGGGCGGGGGTCGGCAGCGGATTCACCGACACCGACTACGAAGCGGCAGGCGCCGAATTGGTCGACGATGCGGAGGCAGTGTGGTCGCAATCCGAAATGATCGTCAAGGTCAAGGAGCCGATCGAGTCGGAGTATCGCTTTCTTCGCTCCGGCCTCATTTTGTTCACGTTTCTCCATCTCGCGGCTGACGAGCGTTTGACCCGCGAACTCATGGCGCGTGAGGTCATTGCAATTGCCTATGAAACGGTGCAATTACCGGATGGGTCGCTCCCGCTCCTCGCGCCGATGAGCGAGGTGGCTGGTCGACTAGCTATCCAGGTTGGGGCCTACTATTTGATGGAACCATATGGTGGGCGGGGCGTTTTGCTGGGCGGTGTTCCTGGTGTCGCACCGGGCCGCGTCGTCATCCTCGGGGGTGGCACGGTTGGGACCAATGCTGCACAGATGGCGTTGGGCCTGGGTGCTGATGTCCTGTTGTTCGACATCAATGTCGAACGACTCCGTTACCTGGAGCAGATCTTGCACGGACGATTCCAGACGCGGGTTTCCAGTGAACAGGTGATCGGTGAGGCGATACGGGAGGCTGATCTCGTCATCGGCGCTGTCTTGATTCCTGGCGCCCGTGCACCCAAACTGGTTACTCGTGAGATGGTTCGGGCGATGCGACCACGGAGCGTCATCGTCGACGTCTCGATCGATCAGGGAGGTTGCGTCGCGACTGCACGGCCGACGACACATGACGCGCCGGTCTACGACGTGGACGGTGTGCTGCACTACATGGTGACGAATATGCCGGGGGCTGTTCCGCGAACGAGTACATTCGCACTCAGCAATGTGACACTGCGGTACGTCCTGGAATTGGCGGACCTCGGTTTGGTCGCTGCTGTCCAGCGCGACCGAGCGCTGGCCAAAGGCGTTAATGTGTTTAGAGGAAGGATCACGCATCCTTCCGTTGCGGAGTCGTTCGGTCTGCCGTACGTGCCTCTCGATGAGCTCTTGTAGAAGGGAGGAGCACGTGCGGTGAGCTTTCGTGTTTTCTCGCGATTCGGACGGAGAGTGGAGGCAGGACCGATGCAGCAGGCGATCGAGGAGTTCTTGACTGGCGTGGTGCGCGAGCGAGGGTTGTCGCCGAACACGATCGCAGCGTATCGGAACGATCTCGAGCAGTTCGCGAATTATGTTGCACAGCGCTTCGGTCTGAGAGACTGGAGCCAGTTGGTGAGCGAGCATCTCGAGGCCTTTCTCGGCTACCTGCGTGATCGCCAGTACGCGGAAACGACGGCAGCGCGAAAGCTGGCGGCGATCAAGTCGTTCTGCCATTACCTGGTTCGTGTTGGCCTGATTGGGGCGAATCCGGCCGATAGCTTGCCGGTCCCTCGGGTCGGTCGCTTCGCGCCGCGCGCCATCGGTCCCAAGGAGGTCGAGCAGCTGATCGCCGCTGCATCCACGGATCGCACGCCGGAGGGATTGCGCGATCGTGCGATGCTGATCACGTTGGCGACGACCGGCCTGCGGGTGAGTGAACTCACGGCTCTCGACGTGCGAGATGTCGATCTGGACCGTGGAGAGCTGATCGTGCGGCGCCCGAATGGACGGGAACGCGTCGTTCCTCTTGCCCGCGAAGCGATCGAAGCGCTTCGCGACTATCTCGAACGCGGTCGGCCAGGGTTCACGACCTTGAAAGGCGAACAGGCATTGTTTCTCAACCATCGTGGATCGAGGCTCACCCGGCAGGGTTTCTGGTTGATCCTCAAGAACTACGCGGCGGCGGCCGGACTCCCGGAGGTAACACCGCATACCCTGCGACACTCGTTCGCCTTTCGAGCTCTCGTGGATGGGTGGGACCTGCGCGATCTCCAGCGGGTACTCGGGCATGTGAGTCCAGCGACGACGCAGGTGTACCGGCAACTCCTCGAACGCCTCGTCCAGTCGGATGGCCGACTCGTGGCCGAGCATGGGTGCTACCATGAAGAGTTGACGATGGGGGCTGCTCGAGACCGAGCAGGTGAGCTGTAATTCGACCGGTGATCGCTCGACAGCCCCACGTTCTGGCGAGGGGCTGTGTTTGTCTTCAGGAGGGGACCGTCCATGGACGCGCGTCACGCTGCTACTGTCCGACTGGAGACGATCGTCTCGCTCGCCAAGCGTCGCGGTTTCGTGTATCCGGGAAGCGAGATCTACGGTGGTCTGGCGAATACCTGGGACTTCGGACCGTTAGGTGCCGAGTTGAAGCGGAACCTCAAGAACGCATGGTGGGAATACTTCATTCAACGTCGCGAGGACATGGTTGGCCTGGATGGTGGAATCCTCTTGCATCCCCGGGTCTGGGCGGCATCCGGGCATGTGGAAGAGTTCAACGACCCGCTGATCGACTGCCGGCGTTGCAAGAGTCGCTTCCGAGCGGACACGCTCATCGAGGAGCGGCTCCATCGCTCGACGGAAGGCTTATCCCTCGACGAGATGACCAGACTCGTTCAGGAAGCGAATCTGGCTTGCCCGGTTTGCGGTGTTCGTGACTGGACACCGGTTCGCAAATTCAACCTGATGTTCCGGACTTTCATCGGCCCCGTGGAAACGGAGTCGACACCGGTCTATCTGCGTCCGGAGACGGCCCAGGCGATCTTCGTCAATTTCAAGAACGTCGTGCAAACGAGTCGCGTCAAAATTCCATTCGGAATCGGCCAAATCGGCAAAGCTTTTCGCAACGAGATCACACCGGGGAACTTCATTTTTCGCCTGCTCGAGTTCGAGCAGATGGAGATCGAGTACTTCATTTGGCCGGAGATGTGGGCGGAGTCTTTCGATCACTGGTTGAACGAGATGGGTCAGTTCCTACGTTGGATCGGATTCAACCCCGATCGCCTGCGGACTCGCGAGCACGGTCCGCAGGAACTCTCGCACTATTCCCGCAAGACGGTGGATTTCGAATACTTTTTCCCCTTCGGCTGGAAGGAACTGTGTGGTCTGGCCTATCGTACTGATTACGACTTGCGTCGACATCAGGAATACAGTGGTGAGGACCTCACCTACTTCGATCAGGAGCGTAACGAGCGCTATATCCCGCATGTGATCGAGCCGACGATGGGTGTGGAACGGCTCTTCTTGGCCTTGCTGTGCGATGCGTACGACGAGGAACCGGCGGTCGACGTGAACGGTAATCCCTACACGCGCGTCGTCCTTCGCTTTCACCCGCGAGTCGCCCCGTACAAGGTAGCAGTACTGCCGCTTCTGCGGAAATCAGAACTCGTCACCGTGGCACGCGAGGTCGCACAAGAGCTTCGCCAGTATTTCCGGATCGAGTATGACGAAACACAGAGCATCGGCCGGCGCTATCGTCGCCAGGACGAGATCGGGACGCCGTATTGCGTGACGATCGACTATCAGACACTCGAGGATCGTACCGTGACGATCCGGGACCGTGACACGATGCAACAAGTGCGGGTCCCGATTTCAGGACTCGTCGAGGAGATCGAGGCGCGCCTGCGATCAGCCTAGTTCTACGAGGTGATCGTTGTGGGCCTGCCTGAGGAGTTCATCGATGAGTCGCGCGAGTTCCTCGGCGGAATAGTAGTGAATGATCAGTCGGCCGCCGCGCGAACTAGTGCGGAGTTCGACCTTGGTGCGGAGGCGTGAGCGGAGGGCATCGAGCACGTGCTCGATTTCGGGGGAGACTGGGGAACTCGTGCGACGCGGTGGTTTCTTTTCTCGAATCCAGCGTCGAACCAGTTCCTCGGTCTGGCGCACTGTCAAGCTACGCTGACGGATCTCCTGGAGTGCTGCGAGTTGACTCGCTGTATCTGGCAGGGAGAGCAGGGCGCGCGCGTGCCCTTCCGTGATGTCGCCCATGGCGAGCGCTCGCTGAATGGTCTCCGGTGCCTCGAGCAGGCGCAACGTGTTCGCGATGGCCGAGCGGCTTTTCCCGACCCGTGCCGCGACCTCGGCCTGGGTCAGACCGAACTCCTCGATGAGCGTCCGGTAGGCAGCGGCTGTCTCCAAGGGCGAGAGATCGGCACGCTGGAGGTTCTCGATCAGTGCGATTTCGACCGCGTCCTTCGGGGACAGGTCACGGACGAGAGCGGGAACCGTCGTCAGTCCGGCCAGCCGGGCAGCCCGAAACCGTCGCTCACCGGCGACCAGCTGATAAGGGGGCTTTCCGCCGCTGTAGGTCACGACGAGCGGTTGAATGATTCCGTGCGTGCGGATCGACTCCGCGAGTTCCTGCAAGCTCTCCTCGGGGAAAGATTGTCGGGGCTGGCGAGGATTGGGAGCGATGTCGTCGAGCGCGATCTCTCGGATCGCGTCCGGATCGACGGTCGTTCGAGGAATCAGGGCGTCCAGCCCGCGTCCCAAACCACTACGGCGTGCCATTGTCCTCCACCGCCTGCACCTCGATGCGAGTCTAGCACGCGCGATGCGAGCGTGAGTCAGGGAGAAGTCCGGTGTGGCTGATCGAACTCGCGGTGCTCGTCCTTCTCGGCACCTCGGGGCGGGCGTTCGGTGAAGCCGCGGAGCACTCTCGCTGGGTTCGCACGGTCGTTCAGCTCCTGGTAGCTGCCTTGACTTTATTCTCAGTGGTGCTTGCGGTTGTCACGACGACTGTTGGGGAGCCATCGCTCGGAATTCGTGCGCTTGGGGCGGGAGTTGGCGTCGGACTGGCCTGGTTGGGGGGCTACCGACGCGTCCTCACTCGGTGGGTACCGATCGATCCTGGCTCGATCCTCGATACCATGGGCCTGGCAGCCCTCCAGGGCGCGATCGGCTTCTTTGGGGGAGCGCTCCTGGTCGCGGAAACATTGCCTCCGTTCGAAGTGACAGCCGAGCAGCTTGCCGGACAAGCAGTCGCCGAGGTGTTCCTGGCGTTCATCTGGATCGGATTCCCGACGCGGCGGGGCTGGCGGCAGGCCTTGGAACGGCTGGGACTCCGGGGGATCGATCGTCGTGTGGTCGCTGTCAGCGTCGTGTTCACGCTCGCTCTCTTCGCGGTGTCGGTCGTGACGAGCCTTCTGGCGAGCTTGCTGCAACCAGGCGTCATCGAGCGGATCGAGGAGCGGCTTCTGCCGCTCACGACTGCGTTCGCCTCTCCGGTGGCGGCCCTCGCGCTCGGGGTACTGGCGGGAACCGGGGAAGAGATCCTGTTTCGCGGAGCGATCCAACCGCGCTATGGCCTTCTCCTGACGACGCTCCTCTTCACCGTGCTGCATGTCCAATACGAGCTTTCGCTCGTCAGTCTCGGTGTCTTCGGGTTGGCGATCTTGTTGGGGCTCGAGCGCCGCTGGTTCGGCACGACGGCGTGCATTCTCACTCATGCACTCTACGACGCACTCGCCATTCTTCTGCAGGGAACGCTACGCTGAGAGCGATCAACCTGTCGGGAACTGCTGCCACGTTCCATCGCTGTACAGCGCGTAGATGAACCCGCGGTCGCTGGAGATGAGAAGGCCATGCTCGAACGCTTGGATCCGGGCTCCAGCCGTCATGACGTGAACGTCGGATTCAGTTGCGAACCCGAGCGGTTCTGCCAAGGCGAGCGCTTCCCACACTTGACCGAAGGTTCCTCCAGGCACCCAGAGATTCGGCTCCACTTGCCGGAACTCCAAGGGGGGATCGATGGGGGGTGGTTCGGCCACACTGCGCCAGGTACTCGCTGCCTCCAGGATGTAAATGGTCATGGTATCGAAGCGCTCGACCATGATGCCACGCTGGAAGACGAGCTCGGCAGCGTTGACCGTCACGGCTGGCGACACCGGTGCACCGAGTCGTTGCTGCACCGTCTGATTGCCCCAGTACAGTTTGGCGAACGCGCCGGTTACCGGAATCGGTTCTGGGGTGGATGGTGTCGGTGTCGGGGTGATCAGCACAGGGATCGGTTCCGGTGTCGGAGTCGGCGCAGGGGCGGGAGTCGGCGAGGGAATCGGCGTGGCAGTCGGGCTGGGGCCGAGTACCGGCGGCGAGACAACGACTGGGGGTGCAGGATGGGTTGTCGACTGTTCGTCAGAGGTTGTAGCGGTCGGTGATGGAACGGGAGGAGGTGCTGGCGGCGTCGGTGTCGGAACAGTGGTCGCGATGGGTGGAGTTGGCGGTGGCACGGCAGGTGTCGGTGTCGGCGTTTCGATAGCATGGACGATCGCGCTCGAGGTACGGAAGGTAAGCACGAAAGTGGTACCGAGTCGGTTTCCCCAACGGTCCTCTGCCTCCGCCAAAATGGCGATCTGGTAGACGGTGTTAGGGAGCAGAGCAACGCGACGCGTTTCATCAGCACCGATGACGAGCTTGCTACTGTTCCAGCTGATAGGAAGGCGATCTCGCTCGCCGGGAGGCACGATCCGCAGGTTCGCCGCGACCGATTCCTCGTTCATTGGCTTGGAGAACACGATTTCGATCGGTTGGTAGATCGGCCACAGTTGCTGCGAGGAAGCGGCTGGACTGGAAGTGATGACCCGGGGTGGCTGGACCCGTTGATATCCGAGGCTCGCACTCAAAAGAGCGACAAGGAGGACGATGACACCGAGTGCGGACGAGGCGACCGCGAGACGAAAACGCTGGGTGCGTCGGTGCTGTCGCTCGTCAGCCGCGATGCGCTGCCAGAGATCGTCGCGCAGGTGCTGAGGGGGTGGTGGCACAGGGGGCAGACGGCGAATCCGCTCGCGCAGTGCGCGATAGTCTTCGAGCAAGCGTCGGCAGTCTGTACATTCCGCAAGATGAGCTCGAAGTCGCCGCTCGTCCTCGGCGGACAACTCGCCGTCGAGGTAGAGGGAGAGCAGGTGGCGATAGCGACGACAACGATGGGGGGTCATCAGTCGGACTGTGCCTCCATCTCGCGGAAAAGACGCCGGAATTCTTCGCGGGCCCTGAAGAGGAGCGACTTCGCCGCTGAGCGGGAGATGCCCAGGATCTGAGCGATCTCCTCACTCGAATACCCCTCGTATTCGCGGAGGATCAATGCTGCCCGGTAATGAGGCTGGAGCCGCTGGAGCACCCGCTCTACCGTATCCTGCGTTTCCGTTTCCATGAGCGCCCGTTCCGGGTCGATCGCGTCCGAACGCAGCGAGGAGTTCTGCCAGGGAGCGAGGTGATCGAGCCGCAACCATCGGAGTCGGTTTCGCCGTCGCAGCGCGTCCAGGCAGACGTTGGTGGCGATCCGGCGGAGCCAACCACCGACGTTCAGATCATCGGTGGTCTGCGGAAGTGCGCGATACGCCTTGATGAAGCATTCTTGGGTCAGGTCACTCGCTTCTTCGGCATTTCCGACCATACGATAGATGAACTGATAGACAGAACGTTCGTACTTTTGATACAGCAGCGCGAAAGCATCGTGGTCACCAGCCTTGGCGCGGGCGACGCACCGCAGTTCGTCTGCCGCTGACAATGCAACGGACCCCGACATCCCAGGCCCTCCCGTATCTATAACGAACGACGGCTCGTCCGGATGCGGCGTGCTCACGGCAACACTCCTGACGGGCCGATCGTACACACTTTCGATCCGATTGTCAATTCGGTGAGCAGGGGAAACCGACGACACGGGTTCGGGCTGCCACGATTGCCGCAACCGATGCAGGGGCCTTGACTGGGGGGGTGTGGGCTTTTTCCGCTCGGTCGAGCGATTCGGCCGACCAGTCATCGAGTGTTGCAGAGTAGGATACTCGTCGAAGTGGGCAAAGAGGAATTCCTTCGGCTCGTGCTGCTCGAGGAAACGAGCAAAACCGAGTCCAGCGTGCCCCGCTCGCTGGTTCATCTCCTGGGCGGTAAGCGGTCAGCAGTGAGCGTTGTCAGGAGAGTTGTTCGCTGCAAGGCTCGTTCTCGTCACCGCACAGTGGTGGCCGGCACGGCGATGATGGTCTGCGTACACTCGATAGCTAGGTGGCTGGGTCAGTACTCGATTGGTGGAGATTACGAGACATGAAGCATCCGTTTCGTGACCGGATCGAACAAGGTGTTCTCCTCGCTGACGGCGCCATGGGTACCCAGCTGTACGAGCGAGGAATCCGGTTGGATCGTTGCTTCGAGTCGGCAAACCTGACTCATCCGCAACTCGTCGTGGAGATCCACCGGGCCTACATTCTGGCGGGAGCCGAACTCATCAAGACCAACACGTTCGGAGCCAACCGCTTCAAGCTCGAGGCCTACGGCATGGCAGAGCGTGTGCGTGAGATCAATCGCCGTGCTGTCCGTCATGCGCGAGAGGCACGGGAGATTTGTGGCGTGCCGGTTTTCATCGCGGGCGCCATAGGACCGAGCGGACGCCTGCTCGCACCGGTGGGGACAGTTGCACCGGAGAGCTTACGACCAGTTTTCCGCGAGCAGATCGAAGCGTTGCTCGAGGGTGGGGTTGATCTCCTCATTTTCGAGACCATGTCCCAACTCGCTGAGATCCGCGAAGCGATCATGGCTGCACGTGAGGTCTGTGATCTCCCGATCGTCGCCCAGCTGACGTTTGCGGCTGACGGTCGCACCATCGCTGGGCACGGTCCGGAAGAAGTGGTGGCCGCCTTAGGGGGACTAGGCGTCGATGTGATCGGCGTCAACTGCAGCGTCGGCCCACGGCCGACGCTCGAGGTGCTGCGGGCCATGATCGCTGCGAATCGCTGGGGTACCGCGCTTTCGGCGATGCCGAATGCGGGTTGGCCGACGGTCGTCGCTCATCGTGTCATTTATGGTGCATCGCCGGAGTACTTTGCCGATTTCGCGCGGGAGGCAGCAGCTTTGGGTGTTCGACTCATCGGCGGTTGCTGTGGGACGACACCCGAACACATCGCGGCAATGCGGCGTGCTCTGGACGACATCAAAGGACAAGTACGTCCGGCGGTCGAGGTCAGGGCGCGTGTTTCAACACCGGTAACGGACGCAGTCGCACCGGAGGAGCCCACGCGCCTCAGGCAGAAACTGGCACGGGAGTTCGTGGTGAGCGTGGAAATCGATCCTCCCAAGGGGCTCAATCCCTCCAAAGCGATCGAAGGAGCCCGTCTGCTGCGCCAGGTGGGCGTTGAGTTCATCAACGTGGCCGACAGTCCAATGGCACGAGTGCGCATGAGCGCGCTGGCGCTCTGCGTGATTCTCCAGCAGGAGACAGGCGTCGAGACGATCCTGCATCTGACGACTCGCGATCGGAATCTGATGGGGTTACAGGCCGATCTCCTGGGTGCGCACGCGCTCGGTGTGCGCAACATTCTCGCTCTGACCGGCGATCCACCGACGTTGGGCGATTATCCCCAGGCGACGCCCGTCTACGACCTCGACTCGATCGGTCTAGTGCGTTTGCTCCAGAATTTCCGGCAGGGATTCGATGCCGGTGGTGCCTCCATCGGTCGACCAGCGATGTTCACGATCGGAGTCGCGTGTGATCCGACGCGTCCGGATCTTCAGCAGGAGATCGAGCGTTTGCATGCGAAGCTTGCGGCTGGGGCTGATTTCGTCATGACACAACCGGTCTTCGACTTCTCGACGTGGCGCAACTTTGTCGCACAGTACGAAATTCGCTACGGACCGATTGAGGTGCCGGTGCTGTTGGGGGTGCTACCGCTGCAGAGCTTTCGGCATGCCTCTTTCCTGCACAACGAAGTTCCCGGCATAACGTTGACCGAGGAGGCACTGGAGCGCATGCGGCGAGCTGGTCCGAACGGGCGAGCCGAAGGAGTGGCCATGGCGCGCGAGTTGATCGCTGAGGCCTGCGAGTTCGTGCAGGGTATCTATCTCATGCCCTCTTTTGGCCGCTACGAGGTGGTGGCTGAGGTGTTGAGCGCCCTCCCCGAAAGATTGCGCGTCAGCATCCGCTGATTCTTGGGGAACGCTCTGCTATACTGCCAACTGGTCGTCTTTCTGCGACCGCGGGAGCGGTGCCGCAGGCTGGGAGAGCGCGGGATAAGGAACACAGCCATGCAGGATCTCATCCGCAGTGTGCATCAGGAATACATGCGCAGCGATCTGCCTCCGTTCAGTCCTGGTGACACGGTACGCGTGCACTACCGCGTCGTCGAAGGTGGGAACGTGCGTGTCCAGCCGTTCGAAGGCGTCGTGATCCGCAAGCGTGGCGGGGGAACCGACGCCACCTTCACAGTTCGGCGCGTTGCTGCGCACGGAGTCGGTATCGAGCGGACTTTCCCATTGCATAGCCCATTGATCGAGAAAATCGAGTTGCTGCGGCACGGCAAGGTTCGGCGCGCGCGGCTTTACTACCTGCGTGAGCGAGCAGGCAAGGCGGCTCGCCTGAAAGAGCGCCGTCGCCCCGAAGGTAGCTACCTGCGCTGAGGAGCGGAATGATGATCTCGCTCGCCTTGACTCATCAGCGGCGTTCGGGCCGAGGCGAGCGACCGACGTTCGAACTCGAGCGCGCTCTTTGGCAAGCGGGCAACCGCTGGGTCGCTGGTGTGGACGAGGTCGGGCGCGGAGCGCTGGCTGGTCCGGTCGTGGCGGCGGCCTGTATCTTCGAGCCGTCGACTGAGTTACCCGATCAGTTGCGGGATTCGAAGCGGTTGACCGATCCCCAACGACGAGCGCTGGCTGATTGGGTCCGACAGTATTCGCTGCGCTGGGCCATCGGTGCAGCGTCGCATCGCGAGGTTGACCGACTGGGTATCGTCCGGGCGACCGCTCTCGCCATGCTGAGGGCGCTCCAGCGTCTCGATCCTGTCGATCATGTCCTCTACGATGGCTTGCCACTCACCGAGCTCGAGCGACTACCGGGAACGGCGGTCGTGCATGGCGACATGCGCTGTGCATCGATCGCCGCTGCATCGATTTTGGCAAAGGTGATCCGCGACGATCTCATGGCCCGTCTCGCAGTCCGGTATCCTGGCTATTGTTGGGAAGAAAATGCTGGATACGGCACACCGTCGCATCGACGTGCGATTCGCGAGCTCGGCTCGACGCCTTTCCACCGGCGATCGTTCCAAGTCAGGATGGACACGGACGAGGAGTAGTCGGTGGGACGGCAGTGCCTGGGCGAGGCGGGCGAGCGAGCGGCAGTGCGATGGCTCGAAGAGGCGGGTTGGCATGTCCTGGCTCGCAACTGGCGGTGTCGTCAGGGTGAGTTGGACATCGTCGCTCTCGATGGGGACGTGCTGGTGGCGGTAGAAGTGAAAGTCAGGCGGGACGCTGGAAATGAGCCAGCCGAGTGGGCTGTAACGCCTCGGAAAGGCCGTCGACTCCTGGCTGCACTGTCTGCATTCCTCGCTGCTCATCCGGAACATCAAGAGCGACTCTGTCGCGTCGACCTCATCGCGGTCACAGTTGATCGGGGCGGTCGAATCGTTCGCTGGAGTCACCTCCTCGGGTGCGTGAGCGAAGGGGACGGTGCATGAGGTGATCGATCCGCATCTTCGTGAGCGACTTTGGGCAGCAGGACGGGCGCGACGCGATGATATGGTCGGGTTCGCGCAACAGCTCGTGCAGACTCGCAGTTTGCCCGGAGAGGAGCAAGCCGTTGCCGAGCTGGTTCTGGCGCGTTTACGCACGTTGGGCTTCGATGAAGCGGATCTGGATGCGGCAGGCAATGTCGTGGGAGTCTTACGCGGAAGCGGCGCTGGTAACTCGCTGCAATTCAATGCTCATTTAGATCATGTGCATGAGGGCGATCCGGCTGCCTGGCGATACCCTCCTTATGCTGGAGTGATCGCTGACAGCGTGCTGTACGGCAGGGGCGCGTCTGACGTGAAAGGAGCACTGGCGAGCCAAGTCTATGGTCTCGTCCTTTTGCGTGACCTGGGCCTCGTTCCCGCCGGTGACTGTTACGTCACTGGAGTCGTCCAAGAAGAGGATGGCGGAGCGGGTGCTGCAGCGCTTTGCGAGTGGCTGCGCACCGATATCGTCGTCTTGAGGGAAGCAACGAATCTCGAGTTAAGACGAGGCCATCGTGGGCGAGTCGGACTGGAAGTCCGTTTCATCGGTCGGTCCGCGCATGCGAGTGCCCCGGAGCGAGGTGTGAACCCGTTGTTCGCGCTGGGGCGCTTCTTGTGCCGGCTCGACGAACTCTCACGCGGCAGCCATCCGGAATTAGGCCAGAGTTCCGTTGCACCGACCCTGGTGTGGACCGATCAATCGAGTGCGAATGTCATCCCTGGGGTGGTGACAGTCGTGCTCGATTGGCGGACAGTTCCTGAAGAGGACGCGGATGCGCTCTGCGCTGCCGTAGAGGACTTGGCCCGTGCCTGTGCGGAAGACGAGGTCCGGGCGGAAGTGACGGTGCCCCGGCGGAAGCTCGCGACATATCGGGGACTTGCGATCGAACTCCCGCCGACTCGCGGCTTCGTTCTCCCGACCGATCATCCGGCAGTGACCGTGGCACGCAGCACATTGAAAGCCGTGCTGGCACGTCCGGTTCCGGACGCGTTCTGGCGTTTCGCCACGAACGGCGGACACTTCATGGCGCACGGCATTGCCACCCTCGGTTTCGCGCCTGGTGAGGAGCGGCTGGCGCACACGGTCGACGACAGCATCCGCCTGGCGGATCTCGAAGCAGCCATGGTGGGTTATGCTGCTCTGGCAGTGGCATTGACGCGCGAGG